>OGXW01003158.1_pt1 | contig 11090 bp, 8 predicted proteins | sample 1576341 | NCBI WGS metagenome assembly OGXW01 (sample SAMEA3541592, study PRJEB24748) | human gut metagenome | biome: human gut; feature: human-associated habitat; material: faeces | place: China | collected 2012
GCTTGCGCAGTATGGCGATGCTGAGAATAAGGCAGAGGAAGAAAAGAAAAAGGCACAGGAAGAGATGGCGAAGAAGGCAGCGGAGGCAGAGGCAGCCAAGAAGAAGGCGGCTATTGAGGAAGCTGAGCGGAAAGAAGAAGCCAGAAGAAAGAAGCTGAAAGAGGCAGAAGAAAAGGCAGCTGCACAGGAGCGTAGAATCGCAGAAGCAGCAGCCAGACAGCGTGCAGCTGCAGCCGCTGAGAAACGTGCAGCCGAGGAGGCACGCCTCAAGGCAGAAGAGGAAGAAAAACGTAAGAAAGCGGAAGAGGCACGTCTGAAAGCAGCCGAGGAAGCCCGCAAGAAGGCTGAGGAAGAGGCAAGAGCCAAGGCAAAGCAGGAAGCTTTGAAGAAGGCGGAAGAGGCAAAGAAGAAAGCCGAAGAAGCAAAGCGTATCTTAGAACAGGCACAGAAGGCAGAAGAAGAAGCAACAAAGCGTGCAGAAGAGAATCGGAAGCGTGCTGAGGAAGAAGCCAAGAAGAAAGCCGAAGCAGAAGCCCGTAAGAAGGCTGAGGAAGAAGCAAAGAAAGCAGCCGAAGAAGCCCGTAAGAAAGCCGAAGAGGCTATGCGTATCTTAGAAGAAGCAAAGAAGGCGGAAGAGGCAGCACTAAAGGCAGCTGAGGAAGCTCGTAAGAAGGCAGAGGCAGATGCAAAGAAGGCAGCGGAAGAAGCCGCAAAGGCAAAGGCTGAGGAAGAGAAACGCAAGAAGGCTGAAGAAGAAGCTAAGAAGAAGGCAGAGGCGGAAGCAAAGAAGAAAGCCGAAGAGGAAGCAAAGAAGAAGGCAGCGGAAGAACTTGCTGCAAAGGCAGAAGAAGAGGCTCGCAAGAAGGCAGCCGAGGAAGCTGCAAAGGCAGAGGCGGAAGCAAAGGCGAAGGCTGAGGAAGCCCGCAAGATCTTAGAGGCTGCAAAGAAGGCCGAAGAGGAAGCGCTGAAGGCGGCAGAGCAGGCAGACAGCATTCAGATCGACCTGACACAGCCAGCGGAGGAAGGAAAACTTCCACTTGCTGCATCTTACCTTGAAAAGTATACAAAGATGGAGAAATCCGGAAAGAGTCTCGTGGATACATTCAATGCCATTACTGTTGATCAGGAGAATCGTAACGTATGTATGATGGGTGATCACGGATTTGGTCTGACCAGTGTCGGAGAAGATTTCGCAAGAAGCTTCTACGATATGGGAATCTGCAAGGCGAAGACGATCGCGAAGATCAAGGCACAGGCATTGAACAAGGTTAAACTTGCAGATGCAATGTCAAAGCTTGCCGGTGGATGTATGGTTGTTGAAAATGCAGGTCTGATCGCACCAGATAAGATGACAGAGCTGATGAAACTTACAGCCAAGGATGTAAACGATGTTGTTGTGATTCTGACAGGTGCTACTGAGTCTATCAACCGCTTGTTTGGAGCGACTGGAGATGCCAAGGATAAGTTTACACACCAGATCAATATGGAAGGCATTTCTACACAGGATATGCTTGCGATTGCAAAGGGATATTTCAAACAGCAGGGCTTTAAGACAGATGATTCTGTAGAAGGCACTGTAAAGAATCTCCTGATGGCAATGGAGTCTGGAAATATCGATCGTATGCTCAAGGCTTGCGATGAGGCAATGCTCAAATGTGACGATCGTGAGAAGGCAAAAGGTTCCAGCCGGAAATATTTACTAAGTGAAGATTTTAAATAATCGTTGAAAAAATCAGAGCCGATGCTTATAATTTAAGCATCGGCTTTTTACGTGATAAGCCAATAGACGGGATGATAAATAAGAAACCAGAAGATAAGAGGTATAAAACGTGGTAAATATAGATATCGGTATAGACCTTGGAACATCGAATACGGTCATATACATAAAAGACAAAGGAATCGTAGTCAACCAGCCATCGGTGGTTGCATATGAGGCTAAAAGTAAAAAGATCATTGCGGTTGGAAATAAAGCCAAAAAGATGCTTGGAAAGACACCGGAGGATATTGAGGTGACACGTCCGATCCGGAATGGTGTTATCTCCGATTATATTATGACGGAGCGTATGCTCAAGATCTATGTGAAGTCAGCGATTGCAAAACGAAAGATCTGGGGCAAACCAAACATCTGCGTCTGTGTGCCAAGTGGTGTCACGGACGTACAGCGGCGTGCAGCGTGTGATGCAGTATACCGTACCGGTGCAAAGAATGTGTATGTGCTTGAGGAACCATTTGCGGCAGCCATCGGTGCAGGTGTGGATATTGAGTCGGCAGTTGGTGCGATGGTTGTGGATATCGGTGCGGGAACGACGGATATTGCAATCGTAGCAAGAGGCGGTGTGCAGCATAGCAGTTCCATCAAGATTGGTGGCGATGATTTCGATGAGGCAATCATCCGTTATATGCGGAAACGTCATAATGTGCTGCTGGGCGAAAGCTCTGCCGAACAGTTGAAGAAGGACATTGGTTCTGTGTATCCGCGGGAACAGGATGCGATCGGGTATGCACGTGGAAAGGAACTGGTGCGCGGACTTCCAACGAAGATGGCAGTCAAATCCTCTGAGATGATCGAGGCGTGTCAGGAGGAGACAGATCAGATCTTGGATTCCGTTCGGGAGATGTTGGAGGCGGCACCACCGGAACTGGTTTCCGATATATCCGAGCATGGTATTATCCTTGCCGGAGGCGGAAGCAAGATATTTGGTATGGACAAGCTTATTATGGATAAGATTGGTGTCCCGGTTGTGAACATCAAGAATCCGGATCAGGTTGTTGCGACAGGTGCAGGAACAGCCCATTATTATATCAAGGACGGAAGAACCTTGGAAGAGTAAGAGACAGGATAGAAATACGTGGAAAATAAGAAGAAAACATTGCGTGAACATGGTGTGGAATATACATATGATGAGCGGTTCCTCCCACTCACGCAGAAGGAAATGCAATTAAAGGGCTGGGAACAGCCGGACTTTGTCTATGTGATCGGAGATGCCTATGTGGATCATCCATCTTTTGGACCGGCGATCATCAGCCGTGTGTTAGAGGCACATGGATATAAAGTGGCAATCATTTCACAGCCAGACTGGAAGGATGAAAATTCGATTGCGATTTATGGCAGGCCGAAGCTTGCCTTTTTGGTGTGCGCCGGAAATATGGATTCAATGGTGAACCATTATACTGTTTCCAAGAAAAGACGGCATACAGATGCATACACCCCGGGTGGCGAGATGGGAAAACGACCAGATTATGCGACAATCGTTTACTGCAATCTGATCCGGAAGAAATACAAGGATGCGGCAATTGTGGCAGGCGGTATCGAAGCAAGTCTGCGCCGGCTGGCACATTATGATTACTGGTCCAATAAGTTGAAACATTCGATTCTCGTTGATGCACAGGCGGATATTGTGATCTATGGTATGGGTGAGCATGCCATTGTGGAGATCGCGGATGCGCTGCAAAGCGGCATCGACATCAAAGACTTAAGTTTTATTCATGGAACGGTCTACAAAGCAAGAAATCTGGAACATCTGTATGAAGACTATATTGAGCTTCCGTCGTATGACGCGTTGCAGGAAGACAAATTAAATTACGCGCGAAGCTTTAAAATCCAATATGATAACACAGATCATATCACCGCGAAGATTCTGGTAGAAAAATATAAGGATTATCAATATGTGATCCAGAATCCACCGGCGGAACCACTGATGGAGCAGGAGATGGACGAGGTGTATGCGCTTCCATATACGAAGACCTATCATCCGATTTATGAGGCACAGGGTGGAATCCCTGCGATATCGGAGATCAAATTCTCGCTGGTCAGCAACCGGGGGTGCTTTGGCGGGTGCAGCTTCTGTGCGCTTACATTTCATCAGGGGCGGACATTGCAGACACGCAGTCATGCATCCATTATAGAAGAGGCAAAGGAAATGACGAAAGATCCGGAGTTTAAGGGCTATATCCATGATGTTGGCGGCCCGACGGCGAATTTCCGGCAGCGCGCCTGCAAGAAACAGGAGAAATACGGCGTCTGTGCGAACCGTCAGTGTCTGTTCCCAAAGCCATGTCCGAATCTGATTGTGGATCATTCCGATTATCTGAAATTACTGCGGGAGCTCCGAAGTCTGCCGAAGGTGAAGAAGGTATTTATCCGTTCGGGTATCCGGTTTGATTATCTGATGGCGGACAAGGATGATACATTCTTTCGGGAACTTTGCAAATACCATGTCAGCGGGCAGCTGAAGGTGGCGCCGGAACATATCTCTGACAAGGTACTGATGAAGCTTGGTAAGCCGGAAAATGCAGTCTTTCAGGCATTTTGCAAGAAATACAAACGGATCAATGAGGAACTTGGATTGAAGCAGTATATGGTACCATATCTCATGTCATCGCATCCGGGTTCCACTCTGAAAGAAGCGGTGGAACTGGCGGAATATCTGCGGGATCTGGGTTATATGCCGGAACAGGTGCAGGATTTCTATCCGACACCTTCGACGATATCAACCTGCATGTATTACACTGGCGTGGATCCGCGGACGATGGAGAAGGTATATGTGCCAAATTCTCCACATGAAAAGGCGATGCAGCGGGCACTGATCCAGTACCGGAATCCGGATAATTACGATCTGGTGCATGAGGCACTTGTGAAAGCAGGACGGACGGATCTGATCGGGTTCGATAAGAACTGTCTGATCAAACCGCGGAAGATGAAGAATGCTGCAAATGAGAAAAAATCTCAATATGGCGCATCGAATAAACAATCTGGAAATCGTTCGAATGTGCAACATAAAAATTCTGCACAGAAGCAGGGGCAAAACCAGAAGCAGCAAATGAATACAAAAAACAAAAAAAGTATACGCAATGTACATAAAAAGAAACAAAAGTAAAGGTTTCTTTTATTGCGAAACCACAGAAATTATGATATTATCTATCTAGGCGTGTCGACATATGCATGATCGGCACAGATAGAAACAATAAAACGAAATGGAGGAAATTTTCAACATGGCAAAGAAAGTAGTTTTAGCTGGCGCATGTCGTACAGCAATCGGTACTATGGGTGGTGCACTTTCGACAACACCGGCACCAGTGTTAGGTTCTATCGTAATCAAGGAGGCTCTGAACAGAGCAGGCGTTCCTGCCGATCAGGTCGATCATGTATATATGGGTTGCGTTATCCAGGCAGGCCTTGGACAGAACGTAGCTCGTCAGGCATCTCTGAAGGCTGGTCTTCCAATCGAGACACCTGCTGTTACAGTAAACGTAGTTTGTGGTTCCGGTTTGAACTGTGTTAACATGGCAGCTCAGATGATTCAGGCTGGCGATGCTGACATCGTTGTAGCATTTGGTATGGAGAACATGTCTATGGCTCCTTATGCAGCCATGAACGCTCGTTTTGGTTACAGAATGAACAACGGCAAGCTTGTTGATACAATGGTAAACGATGCTCTTTGGGATGCATTCAACGATTACCACATGATCAAGACAGCTGATAACATCTGTGAGCAGTGGGGACTGACTCGTGAAGAGCTTGATGTATTTGCAGCAAACAGCCAGCAGAAGGCAGCAGCAGCTCAGGAGTCTGGTGCATTTGACGCAGAGATCGTTCCAGTTATGGTTAAGAAGAAGAAAGAGACAATCGAGTTCAAGAAGGATGAGGGCCCTCGTCCTGGAACAACTGTTGAGACTCTGGCTAAGCTTCGTACAATCAACCCAGGCGGATTCGTTACAGCTGGTAACGCTTCCGGTATCAACGACGGTGCAGCAGCAATCGTTGTTATGTCTGAGGAGAAGGCGAAGGAGCTTGGTGTTAAGCCTATGGCTACATTCGTTGCAGGTGCACTTGCAGGTGTTGATCCTTCAATCATGGGTATCGGACCTGTTGCTGCAACAAAGAAGGTTATGGCTAAGACAGGCATGAAGATCGAAGATTTCGATATCATCGAGGCAAATGAGGCATTCGCTGCACAGTCAGTCGCAGTTGGTAAGGATCTTGGTATTGATACAGAAAAGCAGCTTAATCCAAACGGTGGTGCAATCGCACTTGGTCATCCGGTTGGAGCTTCCGGATGCCGTATCCTTGTTACATTGCTTCATGAGATGCAGGCAAGAGGCGCTAAGACAGGTCTTGCTACACTGTGTATCGGTGGTGGTATGGGCTGCTCTACAATCGTTAAGATTGAGGACTAATTGAGCCGCGTAACATACTTGGATAGAGTTTAAGGAGATTAACATGGAATTTATTACTTATGAGCAGGAAGGCTTTGTAGGCGTTGTAACGATCAACAGACCAAAGGCTTTGAATGCGTTGAATAGTCAGGTGTTGGATGAGCTTGAGGCTACATTCGATGCAATCGATCTGGATACAACAAGAGCCGTAGTTCTTACAGGCGCCGGCGAGAAGTCATTTGTTGCAGGTGCTGATATCGGAGAGATGTCTACACTTACAAAGGCTGAGGGCGAAGCATTCGGTAAGAAGGGAAATGATGTATTCCGTAAGATCGAGACATTCCCAATCCCGGTAATCGCTGCAATCAACGGATTTGCACTTGGCGGTGGTTGTGAGATTTCTATGAGCTGTGACATCCGTATCTGTTCTGAGAATGCGGTATTCGGTCAGCCGGAGGCAGGTCTTGGTATCACACCTGGATTTGGTGGAACACAGAGACTCGCTCGTCTGGTAGGTGCTGGTATGGCAAAGCAGATGATCTACACAGCAAGAAATATTAAGGCTGATGAGGCATACAGAATCGGTCTTGTAAACGCTGTATATCCATTGGAAGAGCTTCTTCCGGCAGCGAAGAAGATGGCAGCAGGCATCGCAGCAAATGCTCCGATCGCTGTCAGAAACTGCAAGAAGGCAATCAATGATGGTCTTCAGGTAGATATGGATACAGCAATTGTAATCGAAGAGAAGCTCTTCGGTGACTGCTTCGAGACAGAAGACCAGAAGGCAGGTATGGGCAACTTCCTTGAGAAAGACAAGGAGAAGAAGTTAAAGGTTGTTCCATTCCAGAACAAATAATAAAAGTAATTAAAATTTTAAGGAGGAAATAAACATGAAGGTTGGCATTATTGGTGCTGGTACCATGGGACAGGGCATTGCAAAGGCATTTGCTATGGTTGATGGCTACGAAGTTGCACTTTGCGACATCAAGCAGGAGTGGGCTGAAGGCGGAAAGGATAAGATCGCGAAAGGCTACGCTAGACTTGTAGAAAAAGGAAAGATGACACAGGAGAAGGTAGATGCGATTCTTGCAAGCATCACACCTGGTCTGAAGGAAAATCTCTGTGCAGACTGCGATCTGATCGTAGAAGCTGCATTTGAGGATATGGGAGTTAAGAAGACAACATTTGCTGAGCTTGACAAGATTGCAAAGCCAGAGTGTATCTTCGCTTCTAATACATCTTCACTTTCTATCACAGAGATTGGAAATGGTCTTACACGTCCTATGATCGGTATGCATTTCTTCAATCCTGCTGACAGAATGAAACTTGTTGAGGTTATCGCAGGCGTGAATACTCCTCAGGAGACTGTTGATAAGATCATCAAGATCTCTGAAGAGATCGGCAAGACACCTGTTCAGGTAAATGAGGCTGCCGGTTTCGTTGTAAACCGTATCCTTATCCCGATGATCAACGAAGCAGCTTTCATTAAGATGGAAGGTGTTTCTGATATCGCCGGTATCGATGCAGCTATGAAGCTTGGTGCAAACCACCCAATGGGACCACTTGAGTTAGGTGATTTCGTGGGCCTGGATATCTGCCTTGCAATCATGGATGTTCTGTACAAGGAAACAGGCGACAGCAAGTATCGTGCATGTCCATTGCTTCGTAAGATGGTACGTGGTGGAAACCTCGGCTGTAAGACAGGCAAGGGCTTCTATGTATACAACGCAGATCGCACAAAGACACCTGTTGACGCTCAGTAATAAGCGTACAATCCCCGCACGTGGCTTTTCAGCCATGTGCGGATGTAATAATCAATCTATTATGGAGGATAGAAAGAATGGATTTCACTTTAGACAAGAAGTATGAAATGGCGCAGACTCTGTTCAAGGATTTTGCGCAGAACGAAGTAAAGCCTCTTGCGCAGGAAATTGATGAGCAACACAGATTTCCAAGAGAGACTGTAGACAAGATGGCAAAGTATGGTTTCTTAGGAATTCCTGTTTCTAAGGAATTAGGCGGACAGGGCTGTGATATTCTCACATATGTTATGTGTGTAGAAGAGCTTTCTAAGGTTTGTGGTACAACAGGTGTTATCGTATCTGCACATACATCTCTGTGTGTAGACCCGATCGTAACATTTGGTACACCAGAGCAGAAGGCAAAGTATGTTCCGGATCTTGCATCTGGTAAGAAGCTCGGTGCGTTCGGCCTGACAGAGCCAGGTGCCGGTACAGATGCACAGGGACAGCAGACAAAGGCAGTTCTTGATGGTGACGAGTGGGTACTGAATGGTTCTAAGTGCTTCATTACAAATGGTAAGGAAGCTGACGTATATATCGTTATCGCTGTTACAGGTATCATCGAGAAGCGTGGCAGAAAGATGAAAGAGATTTCTGCATTTATCGTAGAGAAGGGAACACCTGGATTTACATTTGGTACAAAGGAAAACAAGATGGGTATCTGTGGTTCTTCTACATATGAGTTGATCTTCACAGACTGCCGTATCCCTAAGGATGCACTTCTTGGACAGAAGGGCAAGGGCTTCAATATCGCTATGCACACACTCGATGGTGGTCGTATCGGTATCGCTGCTCAGGCACTTGGTATCGCTGAGGGCGCTCTTGAGACAACTGTAAACTATGTAAAGGAAAGAAAGCAGTTTGGTAGATCAATTGCCCAGTTCCAGAATACACAGTTTGTACTTGCTGATCTTGCTACAAAGATCGAGGCTGCTAAGCTTCTTGTATACAAGGCTGCAAGAAAGAAAGATGAGTATCAGAGTGGCGCTAAGGTTTCTTACTCTGTAGAGGCTGCTATGGCTAAGCTATATGCTGCTGAGGTTGCTATGGAAGTAACAACAAAGTGTGTACAGCTTCATGGTGGTTATGGTTACATCAAGGAGTATGACGTTGAGCGTATGATGAGAGATGCTAAGATCACAGAGATCTACGAAGGTACTTCAGAAGTACAGCGTATGGTTATCTCAGCAAACTTGTTAAAGTAAGGAGGTACTTATCGTGAAAATTATCGTATGTATTAAGCAGGTACCTGATACAAAGGGTGGCGTACAGTTCAACCCAGATGGTACATTGAATAGAGGAGCAATGCTCACAATTATGAACCCAGATGATAAGGCTGGTCTTGAGGCAGCTCTTAGACTGAAGGATCAGTATGGCGCTGAGGTTACAGTTCTTACAATGGGACTTCCAAAGGCTGCAGATGTTCTTCAGGAAGCAATCGCTATGGGCGCTGACAAGGGTGTTCTTGTAACAGACCGTGTACTTGGTGGTGCTGATACTTGGGCAACATCTACAACAATCGCTGGTGCGATCAGAAAGCTTGACTATGATCTGATCATCACAGGCCGTCAGGCTATCGATGGTGATACAGCTCAGGTTGGTCCTCAGATCGCTGAGCACCTTGGACTTCCAGTTATCTCTTATGCACAGGAGATCAAGGTAGATGGAGACAGCGTAATCGTTAAGCGTCAGTATGATGACGGTTACCATATGGTAAAGGCTCAGATGCCATGTCTTATCACAGCACTTTCTGAATTAAATGATCCAAGATATATGACACCAGGTGGAATCTTCGATGCAGTCAATGCAGAGATCACAACTCTTGGTAGAGCAGATCTTGTAGATGTTGATGATTCAAACATCGGTTTGAATGGTTCTCCAACAAAGATTGCCAGAGCTTCTGACAAGGTTAAGAAGGGTCAGGGAGAGATGGCTCCAGAAGACGCAGATCCAGTAAGCTATATTGTTGGTAAACTGAAGGATAAGCACGTAATTTAATTAAAAAGGAAAAGTGGTGAATAAAATGGGAGCAATGAATGCAGAAGAATTAGCAAAGTACAAGGGCGTATTCGTCTTTGCACAGCAGGTAGATAATGTATTAAGCGGAATCTCTTTCGAGCTTGTTGGCGAAGGAAAGAGACTTGCAGAGAAGTTAGGCACAGAAGTAACAGCAGTATTGGTTGGTTCTGATGTTTCAGGACTTGTAGATGAGCTTGCTGCTTACGGTGCAGATAAGGTAATCGTAGTAGACGATCCAGAGTTGAAGAATTACAGAACTGAGCCATATGCACACGCACTTGCTTCAGTTATCAATGAGTTCAAGCCAGAAATCATGTTGGTTGGTGCAACAGCAATCGGTCGTGATCTTGGTCCTACAGTTTCAGCAAGAGTTCAGACAGGTCTTACAGCTGACTGTACATTACTTGAGATCGGTGATTTCCCTGTTAACCCAATCCCTGGAAAAGAGCAGAAGCACAATCAGCTTCTTATGACTCGTCCAGCATTTGGTGGTAACACAATCGCTACAATCGCTTGCCCGGATAACCGCCCACAGATGGCAACCGTTCGTCCAGGTGTTATGCAGAAGATTGCTCCAATCGCTGGTGCAAAAGCAAACGTTGTTGAATTCAATCCAGGATTCACACCTGACAACAGATATGTTGAAATCCTCAATGTTGTAAAAGCTGTAAAATCTACAGCAAATATCATGGAAGCTAAGATTTTGGTATCTGGTGGACGTGGAGTAGGTTCCAAAGAGAACTTCAAACTGTTAGAGGACTTAGCAGAAGTTCTTGGCGGTACTGTAAGCTGCTCCCGTGCTGTTGTAGAGAATGGCTGGTTACCAGTAGATCTTCAGGTTGGACAGACAGGTAAAACAGTTCGTCCACAGATTTACTTCGCAATCGGTATTTCCGGAGCAATCCAGCACGTAGCAGGTATGGAAGATTCTGATCTTATCATTGCAATCAACAAAGATGAAGATGCACCGATCTTCGATGTAGCTGATTATGGTCTTGTTGGAGACTTAAATAAAATCGTTCCGGCATTGACAGCAGCTTTAAAGACTGAACTTGGTAAATAAACCGGAGTTTAACGGACGTAGTGCCGCAGATTCTGTGGTGCTTTTATAGG
>OGXW01003159.1_pt1 | contig 11089 bp, 12 predicted proteins | sample 1576341 | NCBI WGS metagenome assembly OGXW01 (sample SAMEA3541592, study PRJEB24748) | human gut metagenome | biome: human gut; feature: human-associated habitat; material: faeces | place: China | collected 2012
AAGGCGCAAACATTGATCGTAAACAAGAAACAAATAAGGCCTTTGAGAATAGTCAAATAGATATTAAATATTTAAGTTTTTTAGATGGTGATGTAGAAATGAAATTTGATTTAGTATCTCATATTAGGAAGGAATTAAATGCTTATCAACCAAATGTTGTTATTACTCATTATCCAGATTCTTCAGGTGTTGAGCATCAGGATCATGTTGCTATTGGCAAAGCGGTTATAAACAATGTTGTAAGAGTTCCGTTTCCAATTGAAAAATTGTTATTAGCTGAACCTTTATTAAGCTCGAAAACGTCTTTTGAGGCTAATTATTATGTTGATATTTCAGAATGGTTTGAAGAAAAAATGGAAGCAATTCAAAAACATAGAAGCCAAGAAGGTAAGTTTTATATGAACCGGATATTTCAAATTGTGCGTATGCAGGGATATAATGGTGTGGTTTCAAGAGAGAATTTGACGAAATATTATGAAGCGTTTTATGCGTTTATAATACTCGATAATTAGGCGTGAATAATTTATGTTAAATTAGTGAGTATATAGTTAAGGAGATGAGTACAACTATGATAACAGAAACAGTAAATGAATTAATCGAAAAAAAAGCTTTGATAATGAAAGAGTATCCAATTATTATAGATAATAACGAAACTGTGACCTATTGTGATTTATGGTGTATGATAAATAGGGTATCAAACTCTCTATTGGATTCATCTATTCGAGAGGGTGATAGAGTGCTATTAATTGGATATAATTCAGCCAAATGGATATATGTTTTTTTTGCAATAATGAATATAAATGCTATTCCTATTCCAGTAAATGCAGAAAGTGGAACTGAGGAGTTGATAAATATATTAATAGATACAGAACCGAGTGCTATTTTTTTTAACTCAAGATATAAAAATAATGATTTGCTATCAGTTGTTACGTCAGCTATTATGAATTTATCAAATAAGAATATATATTGTGTTCTATTGGAAGATTATGATATAGATAATAGATTTATAAACTGGACACAGTTTTTGGTATCTTCAAATATAAATAAACAACGAGAGGCGAAAAATGGTCTTTATTGTGTCCAATACACTTCTGGGAGTACAGGAATGCCTAAGGGGGTAATGCTTTCACAGTATGCGGTCTTAAATAATGGGTTCCATACAGGAGAAGCACTACATTTAGATACATCTGATAAGATGTGTGTAGCAGTTCCGTTATTTCATTGTTTTGGAAATGTTTTAGCACTTTTATCTTGTCTGACACATGATACACAAATTGTATTAGTAGATTATTATTCGCCGAGAAAGACGTACAATACAATCGCTGAGAGACAATGCACAGTATTCTTTGGTGTACCAACAATGTATATCCTGATGATGGGATTACAGGAATTTGATAAAGAAAAGATAACTAGTCTCAAAAAAGGGGTTGTTGCAGGAGCAGCTGTTCCAGAACAATTAATGAAAAGAATAGCAAATATGTTTTCTATACCTTATTTGATTTCGGGGTATGGAATGACTGAAACGTCTCCAGGTTGTACTATATCAGATATTTATTTGTCCGAAAAGATTAGATTTAGTTCGGTTGGTACTAAATTTCCGGGTGTTGATATCAAAATTATTGATTTACATAGTGGTATAGAAGTGAATGATAACCAAATAGGGGAAATGATTGTAAAAGGATATAATCTTATGGATGGATATTATGATTCTTCTGAAACTATTATAGATGATAATGGATGGCTTCATACTGGTGATTTAGCCGTTGTTTCTAATGGATATTATCGAATTGTCGGACGAAAAAAAGATGTAATAATTAAAGGAGGAGAAAACATAGCTCCTTTAGAAATAGAAAATATTCTTTGTACGCACGAATTGATAAAAGATGCTGTTGTTGTAGGGATAGAAGATGAAATCTATGGAGAGGAAGTGGTAGCGGCACTAATTGTTGAGGAAATAATTAGTGATGAAGAAATAATTACATTATTACAAGGGAAATTAGCTAAATTCAAGATCCCCAAATATTTTGTACGTTTTAAAGAGTTCCCTTGTTCTGCTACAGGAAAGGTCCTAAGAAACGTGGTGAAAGAATTGTGTAAGAAATCATTATAATATTAGAAGAAAAGCATTCATGTATATTTTGATAATACATAACAAATAAAAGTTGAGTTTATAAGTGATATAGTATCCAAAACAGGTAAATATGCTTGCTTTTTGTGGAACAAGTTTAAATCTAATGTGATTGCGATATTTACTTTTTTATTTACGGTGATTATGGCTAATATTGTGTCGTATCAGCCACTGAATAATATTTTTGCACGAGATATTAAATGATATGAAAAGCACAATACAGAAGATGAGAAGAAATTATGTGATAACTTGGATATTATTTATTGTTATAGTTATTTGTGTTATTGAATTGGTAAGTGTAGATCCAACGGTACCTAAATTGATAAAGGTTCTGAAAAGCATAGGAAATATATGTTAAGACAACGAAAAATAAGCTTTTGGAATGATGTCAGATAAAGAAGTATGTTAAGTAAGAGAATTTGGTTGAAAGATGGGAAAATAAAACATGAGTGAATTTGGCAGGCAAGATATTGCAAATGTGTCCCCTCATTCTGCAAATATTGACATATATATTGAACTTTAAATGGCGGTCTTTTAAAATAGAGAACAAGAAGAAATAGAAGATACTATAGGGGCAATGATTTCAATAGAAAAGAATAAAAGGAGAGGATGCATGATGGGAAAATATAAAATGTTTATCAGTCATTCCAGCAAAGATAGTAATGCAGTAAATGCATTTGTTGACTTTTTGCTTAAAATAGGTATGTCAGAAAAGAATATTGTTTGTACATCTGTAGCGGGGACGCATATTTCGATTAGACAAGATATTTATCAATATTTAAATAATTTGTTGTCTAATGAAAAAGTTTATGCAATCTTTTTCTTATCTGATAATTATTATACCAGTCTGGTTTGCTTAAATGAAATGGGGGCAGTTTGGCTGAAAAAATCAACATATTTGAGTTTTTTACTTCCAGGATTTTCATTTGAAAATATTCGTGGGGTGCTTAAAAATGATAAAGTTGGCATAAAACTTGGTAGTAATGATGAGATGACTAAAGCATTGTTTAATAATTTTAAGAATGATTTGGAAAATTTTTTTCATTTACAAATTGACATTATGATATGGGAAAGAGCAAGAGATACTTTTATGAAAACATTTGATACAAATCCTTTGAAGATTAATATGGCTTATTCTCAAAGTTATTGTATAGGAGATTTAGAAAACGATGGTTGTAGAATTATAAAAAAAGATTCTAACAGCGAAAAACTTGCTATGGAAGTCTGTAAATGAAATAAAGTTTTTATTTTGGAGAAAAAAGATTCCAAAGGTAGAAAACTTTATTATAAAAAGCTTGAGGATAGAGTAAGTGCTTTAGTAGAAATAACGTTTGAAAATTTATTGGTTAAGATGCAGTAGTTATTCATATATAAGATAAAGGAGTTGGTGTTCATGATAAACAAAAGTTGTAAAAATGGTTTGATTAAATTTCATGCGAAAGGCAAAGGTAGTATTAATAGGAAACAAAATAGAAATTTGATGGCTTTGATGTGGTGTATTGGGGTTAAATATGGATATATTATAGTGCAAGAAAAAAAGCCTGAGATTCCACTTAAATTAACTCATAATGTTAAGAAAATTAGAGAAGAGATATGTTATAAAGCATGGAATGATTTTAAAGTGCCAATATCCTTTAAGCAAATAAATTGTTTGCTTTATTTGAAGGGAGATAGGATGCCTTTTACAGCGATAATAATATTAATGACTATTTACAACCTTTTGAAAGAAAACGGCGGCATTGATAAAAATGTGAAAAATGCATTACGGAAATATTTGGCAGAAACTTGTACTGAAGCTACAAAGTATGAAGAGTTTGTTTGTAGAGATTATTTACAATTGTTATGTGAAAGAAGAAATCATTTTATGAATACAAAGTATAGAGAGATTTATAGTATATTAATGCATACACGAGAAAAGACATACGATGTATTTCAAAATTTGATAATGCTAGAGTTGGTTAAAAATAACTTTCAAAGCAGATTGTTTACAAAAGAGGATATTCCAGATTCATGTTATCAATATTGTGGTGAAAGGAGATATGTAAAAACATCATGGAACATTTAAGGCGAAATACCAATAATGCCAAACTTATTTACACTATTGAAAAGATTAGAACTAATAATCAGCAGCTTTTGGAGAAGAAGGCGGATCGTTTAATAGATTTGGTGATGTCATCTTTTGCAGGAATATTGTCATCGGTAATCTCCGCGTGTATTGTACAAATAGTAATAAAAAATGAAGATATAGTGTGGAAATTAGTTGCTTTAAAAGTCGTTGCCTTTTTGGGGCTATGGATAATTTTGTGGATTGTTTGTGCCAAAGTTCTATTGCCTAAAACAGTGGAACTGCTAAAAGAGAAAAAGGTAGACGTCTCATCGAAAACAGCAAATGAGTATGTAGAAATATTTAATACTGACATTATGCAAAAGACAGCGGAGATAAATGAGATTATAACGGTCATTAAAGAAACTAGTATGGAAGAATGTAAAAAAATGAATTTTATTATTTTTCTAAATAAGTATAAGGAGATAGTGGATTTTTTTTATGAAGTTTTTCTTACTGATAAAGTGAGTATAAGGGGAAATTATGAGAATGGTCCGTCGGGTATAATGGAATATTCATTTAATGTATATAGCATACAGGCCGTGATAGATGTATTAGACAAGGTGACGCGGGAAGGTGACTATCTGTTAGAGAACGACGAAGCAATTATAGCACTAAATATTAATTGTCTCATAGAGACAGATTTTAATTATGTTCAAGACAGATTAAGTGATGTTATTATTTTTTTAAAAGAAAAATGTGCTAAATCAAAAAAACAGAAGAAGAGTTATTGTGGAGATTGAATGTGAAAGGCTGCATTGTTATATTATACACTTAGATGGTGATTAAAGTTTGAATCTTATAAAGATAAAAAAGCGATTATTAGTCGAAAGAATGTAATAATCGCTTTTCTAAATGAAAAATAGGTTTCTCCTTGATATATTTTATAATAAGACCGAGAGCAAGAAGCGATAGTTATAGTATGATAAAACATAGTATATAATGCGAAAGATATATGTTGAAAGATTGTTCTTATAAAAGGTATACTTATTATAGGTTGTTACATAATGCATAAGAATAAGGGGGAGAGACCTATTACCGGTATAGTTAGAAAAAAATTGATGGCTTACTTAGAGAAGAATGAAATGTCCGTGTATCGATTTGCGAAGGATAGTGGAATTCCGCAAAGTACTATATGGAGCATTATTAAAAAGGAAGATTATGAGGTTCGGGAGAAAAATATACATAAAATTTGTTCGGGAATGGGGATTTCGGTAAGTGAGATTATGGAACCTGAAGAAGAGAAAAGAATATTTTTAAGAACAAATGAAATTCCAATTGTAATAAAATATCGAAAATTGGATGAACAGGAGCAGTCTCGAGTTCAAGGATATATGGATGCATTGCTTGAGAAAAAGGATTGCTCAATGGAGTAATGCAATGTTTTAGGTTTTGTGTACTGTTTTACGAAAATTTTCTGATTAGTGCGATATATCATACTAATTACTATGATATATAGAAGGGGGAACGGATTGTTAATGATTGCCACGGAAAGATATCAAAAAAATAGAAATAAATTATTCACACGATAAATCGTACTTTATACTGCGAAACATATAATCTAGTCAAATTAAAAATTCCAATTTATACTTATATTGTGTCCACAATATAGTGGATGCTGAAAACTGAATACGATGATTTCGTCGGATGTCCAAAGCAGCTACGCATTGCGCCGAAACGCAGATACGCCATGACCGGTTTATACCGTGAGCGAGAACATCCATGCAAAATAGGAACTGTGGTGGTTCCGGGTTGCGACTGCTTTATGATAATGATACTCCCCGTATGGGTCCAATGATAGAGGGTGCAAGTCCCGAGTGCACTGCTAACCACAGTGACCGATGATTTCAACTGGAGAAAAGTGTAACCCTGTCAATGAGAGCGTATCCGGAGGGTATGCTGTTATTGGCAGAGATGCCAAGTGAAATTCTTTGGAAGAACTCTGAATTTTCTGATTCTGAAAATATGCATCTGAAGTGTGTGACAATTTTGGATGCATACATTTCAGAAAGTAAAAGAGTACTGAGACAAGAAAGGAAAAACTACAATAATGAAAAAAGATGGGCAAAAGAAGTTTGTCAGATATAAAGAAGGAGCTGAAATGTATAGTATGAGTATGCGCAAATTTCAGGATATGGCAAAGGATGCTGGAGCTATTTATAAAGTTGGGAAAATGGCACTTGTAAATTGCGAACTGTTTGAAACGTACTTGGAGACATTTAGAATTTAGAAAACATACATGAGATTTTGTTTGACGAAAAGTCTTGACAAATTGTTTAACAAAAAGTATACTGAAGATAGTAAATAATGTGAGGTGAGCAGATGGCGAAGATGGGACGTCCTAAGCAGAAAATAACGAAAAAGAAATCAATCGGTGTTCGTTTGTCTGATCAGGAATATGAAATCTTAATGCAATATGCAACTTCGCATAAGCTATCCATTACAAAAGTTGTACAGTGTGCTCTTGAACAATTTTTCAAGGGAAATTAGTACAGGTACAAAATCTCTTTTCTAGATAATGGAAAGGAGAATGTATGGCAAAAGCAAGAAAAGATAATAAAGGCAGAGCGCTACGCAAAGGAGAAGTCCAGCGGTCGCAAGATGGACGATACGTGTATACATACACAAATCCAGTTGGCAAGCGATGTTACATTTATGCAAACACATTGATGGAACTTCGTGAAAAGGAAGATGAATTGAAACGAGACCAGTTGGATGGTATTGATTCTTATGTGGCAGGAAAAGCAGATTTGGATTTTTTGGTTGACCGGTATATGGCGACTAAGAATAATCTTGCCTCCTCGACTTACGCAAATTATCGTTACACATATGATCATTTTTGTAGTGATGGGTTCGGAAAAAGAAAAGTTACGGAACTTCGATATTCGGATGTACTAAACTTTTATCTTTCTCTAATTGATAAAGGTATAAAGGTTAAAAGTGTTGAAAGTTTGCACTGTGTGCTGCATCCAGCATTTGATATGGCGGTACGTGATGACATTATTAGAAAAAATCCTAGTGATGGGGTTCTTTCGGAAGTAAGAAAGAGACAGGGACGTAAGATGAAAGTGCAGCGCGCACTGACACTTGAGCAACAGCGAGAACTCTTGGATTATGTGACTGGACATCCGCTATATGATTATTGGCGTCCTCTTTTTACTGTTTTGCTTGGAACCGGGTGCCGCATAGGTGAAATTTGCGGGCTTCGGTGGCAAGATGTTGATATGGAAAATCATGTGATTGATATCAATCATAGTATGACATATTTCCGGAGAGGAAAGAAAGCACCATATACATTAGAGTTTAAAGCAGGTCCACCAAAGACGAAAGCTGGGATACGAAAAATTCCAATGTTGGATGCTGTGTATGAAGTGTTGAAGGAGTTGTACGATGAGCGGAAAAAGAATGGAATTAGTCCATTAGTGGTAGATGGCATGACGGATTTCATCTTTATCAATAAAGCAGGTTCTTTATATAAACATTCAGCGATTGACCATTCGATTCGACGCATTGTTAATAATCATAATGCTGAAGAAGAGGTTAGGGCGAAAAAGGAGCATAGAGAACCGATTATGTTACCTTTTTTCTCATGTCACACCTTTAGACATACTTTTTGTACCAGATTTTGTGAAAATGAAACAAACGTTAAAGTGATTCAAACTGTCATGGGGCATGCAGATATAAATACTACAATGGATATTTATGCCGAAGTGACAGAGACGAAGAAAAAAGAAGCAATGGAAAATCTATCAAAAAACTTAAGGATTTTCTAGGAAAGAGTCCCAAGAAATGGACTCACATATATTTGCAACAAATTTGTGATTTTGCAACAAGTTTGCAACAAATTCGGACTTGATAATGCATTTTAGTACTATGTAATGCATAGTGAGAAAGTTCGCAAGAAAGCCAGTTTGTATGATAATGCCAGATAGTGCATGGAAAGAGAAATACATTCAGGCATTGTTGCTTGATAATGTGAGATTTGAAGATGACAAGATATGTACGGAATTTTGCACTTGTTTTTGGGGCTTAGGAAAAGTACGTCAAATCGGTATTTGAGGAGGGCTATGATGGAATGATTTACTGTGCAATTATTCTTTCAATTTTATTCCTGCTTAGTGGGATTATGAGTAGGTCAGTGTTATTGATTATTGCATCAGTATTATTTGCACCAAGTCATATTGTAACTTCATATAGAAATGCAAAATGAGATTTGCAACTTGGTATTTGTAAGTTAAAAATAGATGAAAATGTTTTATTGTGCAAAGGAGTGTGTAATATGAGCGAAAATTTTAATAGTCATATTGCCTGTGAAGGTACGGATAATGATATTAATTGGGTTTGCAAAGTCTGTAAAGATTTGCCGAATTATGCGGGAATGTACTTGTATCAACGAGAAAGAGAAAAAAATCAGTTGAAAAACGTAAAGGATCGACGTGCTGATTTAATACTGATGAAATATTATTATGCCTTGCTGCACCTGTTGGACAAGATACATGAGCTTCATGAATGTCCTAATCCGGAAAATGATGTACCAAAATACGCAGACCGGAAATGTTCAACACCAGAATGTTTTGTTTATTATCGATATATATATAATACTTATGCGAGCATTTTGATGACAGAAAAGGGACTTAATCAGATTAATCTAAGATGTGATATTTGTGCTGTTTTACCTTATACTATTTTTAGTGACTTAGAAATGATCGCTAAAAATATGCATAGTGATGATATGGAGAAAACACAAAAATTAGAGCTAGAAGCAGTAATCGCAGATTATTATTTAGAAGCGGTTGGTTCTTGTGAACAGTGGGATGAGTGTCCGAGCGGAGTGGACTGGTTGGAATTGATAAAAAGTGTTCAGTTGTTAAGGGAATATCTGGAAAAAAAGATCGTAAGGAACTTCAAATTAGTCTGAACGAATGGAACCGAGTACGATCTATCGACAACATTCTGAACACTGAAATAAAAACAACTTGTAGAGACTTTCAGACGAAGAACATTCCGTTATGTGTATTGGAAAAGAAAACGCTTGTGTATATGGATTTTGGCGTTTATCAACTATATGAGAGTAATGAAGTTTTCCACATACAACTGGATAATTATGCCGAAATGGAGGAAATTCAATTTGTGTATAGTCCTACTCATATGGAGGAAGTATGTAGGATGGACAATTCTATATTTGAGGGCAAACGGCGAGATAATATTTCAAAAATTTGTAGCAACTGCGAAGTCCTTCCGGTTCGGGACGGATGTCTCAAAATTCTCACAGAACCTGTAGAAGTGTGCTTTGACCGTGCGAAAAAACTTCAGGTTTTGAATCAGTATGCTGAAGAGTCAGAATGCGCTACATTTGAGGCTCTAGAGGAAAAAACGTGTGGATTACTCAGATGGGACGAAAAAGAGGTGGAAACACACAGAAAGGAAATTTCTTTGTTAACATCTACACAGTTATTTGATCCGAAGAATGAGATGATTGATAACGAAAGCATTAATAGGGTATTTTACGAGATTTGTGGTTCTCGTTTTCCAGTTGAGGACTTTAAGGATTATTGTAAAAAGGAAAGAACCTTTTCCGAGATTAGAGAAGCGGTTCGGCTTCTTTTTATACTAATGAATGCATTAGGCTATCACAGAAATAAAATTGAGAAGCGCACAAAGTTTACATATAAAGCTTTTTATCCTACTTATGATCGTGAGTTTTACAGAACCATTAGAAGTGGTTTTTATGATGTTGATCATATCTGTTATGCGTCAAAATGTAACTATTTTGTTACCTGTGATTATGCATTGTCATCGCAGGCGATGGAAATTTATCGTTATCTTGGATGCAAAACCAATGTCATCTATTGTGAAAAGAAAGCACCTGATCCTTCCTTACCTTTGGCATTGTTATGTAAGAAAACAGCTACTCCATAAAACTTTTGTGATACTATATCGGTTCGTTCATTGTAATCATATGTGGAAAGTATTGCTTTCTTATTCCAAAAAATTCGTTCTAAGAGAGAAATAAATTCCAGTTGTAAAAACGAATGCAATTCATATTTAATAGATTATAAGGAATTCCGTATGGAAAAACATGCTAAGAAGAACATTATTTGATGAGAAAAGGTGAGGTATATGGAGAGACAGCAAGAGTATGAATTAAGAAAGAAAATTGCAGATGCTATACAAAATGACGTCGACAGAGTATTTTCTGAAAAATTACAGTTATTTAATCATGATTTCTATTATGAGATTCTTTTTCCACTTATCGTGTTAGAAATGAACTATAAAATGAAATCTGAAGAATCTTTAGCTGCGGGATTGGGTGATTCTAATGAATATCTCATTTTAGTAAATCCTCTTCGAGAAGCTATATATTGGTACATACATAGGGTGCTCATATCCGATAGGAAGATTTCGTTTTCAAAGAAAAGATATGTTCCTAGTTTAGGTGAAGAATATTCATTTGTTGAGTATGTATTACAATTGCACGACGAATTTAAGCGGGGAGAGCAAATAAGAGAAATACGTGATTGCGCTTCAAAGGTAATGATAAAACCTGCAGATGATAATACATATGGTTTCTATTTTCCTGTTATTTCGGAAAAATATCATAAAGAATTATTATATTATTATGGTTTAGATGATACTTTGAATTTTGAGGTAGAAAAAGAAATATTTGTTGAATGTGAGAAATACTTGCATGATAAAATCAATGTGAAAGAGTTAATAAAACATCCTCAGAAGATTTATATTTTTTATAATATACTAAATAGAATGGCAAATGTTATTGATACTAAATATTTCGAGTTGTGTAAGAAACGTGTAATGTCAGACTTAAATAAGATATCGTCGTCTTCACTTAGAAGCTT
>OGXW01003160.1_pt1 | contig 11087 bp, 4 predicted proteins | sample 1576341 | NCBI WGS metagenome assembly OGXW01 (sample SAMEA3541592, study PRJEB24748) | human gut metagenome | biome: human gut; feature: human-associated habitat; material: faeces | place: China | collected 2012
AGTCAAGAAAACTGACTGTCATCACCAAAATCCCGAACAGACCTATGATGGTCAGGGCTGACGGCAGGCAGTTGTACAGGACAATTGAAAATCTATATGTAAACGCAGCAAAGTATGCCCTTGAAAATACCAGAGTCTATGTGGAGCTTGAGGAAAAGGACAAGAGAGCAGTATTTACCATAAAAAATATATCAAAGACAGAGCTCAATGTGAATGGTACCGAGGCAAGGGATTTGACAGAGCGTTTTGTCAGGGGAGAAGCCAGCAGAACCACTGAGGGAAGCGGTTTAGGATTGTCAATTGCCAAGAATTTAACAAATTTAATGGGTGGAGAATTCGAAATTGTGATAGATGGGGATTTATTTATTGCCACCATATCGTATAAAATGATATAATGAGTGCAAGTGAGTCAACATGCCTGCATGATTGACGAACGACGAAATTATTGAGTGATGAAATCACGATATAATGAGCGCAAGCAATGAGACGTGCCAAAGATAATATACATAAATGCGATGTGCTTGCACAAGAGCATTTATGTATATTATCTTTGATAGGGCGAATGCCCGTACATCCCAAGAAACAAATGTTTCTTGGGATGAGCACGTCAGAAATAACAAAGTAAGCTAAAATGGAGGAAAAAAAGTGAAGTTATATAAAGAGGGAGCTTTCCTTATTCAGGGCAAAGACGTTGTACTCAACGCACCTGACGCATTGGAAGCAGTAAAAAGTAAAACCGGAAAAGAAGTAACCATAGACCAGGCAAAGCAGAATACCATAGCATATGGTATCTTAAGAGACCATAATACATCTGGAAACATGGACAAGCTCCAGATTAAATTTGACAAGCTGACCTCTCATGATATTACTTTCGTAGGAATTATCCAGACAGCCAGAGCTTCTGGACTTGAGAAATTCCCAATTCCTTATGTTTTGACAAACTGCCATAACAGTCTCTGTGCTGTCGGCGGAACAATAAACGAAGATGACCACATGTTTGGACTTACCTGTGCAAAGAAATATGGCGGAATCTATGTACCACCCCATCAGGCAGTAATCCATCAGTTTGCAAGAGAGATGCTTGCAGGCGGCGGCAGGATGATACTTGGTTCTGATTCCCATACCCGTTATGGAGCCCTTGGAACAATGGCTATCGGCGAGGGTGGACCAGAGCTTGTAAAGCAGCTCCTTGAGCAGACATATGATATCGACAGACCAGAGGTTGTAGGTATCTACCTCACAGGTGAGCCAATAAAGGGAGTAGGACCACAGGATATTGCCCTTGCAATCATCGGAGAAGTATTTGGCAATGGATTTGTAAAAAATAAAGTTATGGAATTCGTAGGACCAGGCGTATCTAACTTAAGTGTAGATTTCCGTATCGGTGTTGATGTAATGACTACAGAGACAACCTGTCTCTCATCAATCTGGAGAACAGATGATAAGGTAAAGGAATTCTATGAGATTCATGGGCGTGAAGAGGACTACGAGGAGCTTAATCCAGGTGAAATTGCCTACTATGACAGCTTTATCGAGATTGATTTGAGCCAGATTCGTCCAATGATAGCTATGCCATTCCATCCAAGCAACACTTACACAATTGATGAGCTCAATGCCAATCTTATGGACATTCTCGATGACTGTGAGAAGAGAGCCGAGGTGAGCTTTGATGGTAAGGTTAAGCTGGATTTAAAGAGCAAAGTAAGAAATGGAAAATTATATGTAGACCAGGGAATTATTGCAGGCTGTGCCGGTGGAGGATTTGAGAATATCTGTGATGCAGCTGACATTTTAAAGGGTACATCAATTGGAGCAGACGAATTTACACTCAGTGTATATCCTGCCTCTACACCTATTTATATGGAGCTGGTAAAGAACGGAGCAGTTGCTAACCTCCTTGCAACAGGAGCAATTGTGAAGACTGCCTTCTGTGGACCATGCTTTGGTGCAGGAGACACACCGGCAAACAACGCATTCTCTATCCGTCATTCAACCAGAAACTTCCCTAACAGAGAGGGCTCTAAGGTTCAGAACGGACAGATTAGTTCAGTAGCACTTATGGATGCGCGTTCAATCGCTGCAACAGCAGCAAACAAGGGATATCTGACATCAGCTGCAGAGATTGATGTAGAATATACAAAACCAAAATATTTCTTTGACAAGACAATATATGAGAATCGTGTATTTGACAGTCATGGTGTGGCAGACCCGGATGTTGAGATTCAGTTTGGACCAAACATCAAGGATTGGCCAGCAATGAGTGCTCTTCCAGAAAATATGGTATTAAAGGTTGTATCAGAGATTCATGACCCTGTTACAACAACAGATGAGCTTATTCCATCAGGAGAGACATCATCTTATCGTTCAAATCCACTTGGACTTGCTGAGTTTGCACTTTCAAGAAAGGATCCTGAGTATGTAGGAAGAGCCAAGGAAATACAGAAGGCTCAGAAAGCCATCGAAGCTGGCCAGTGCGCAGGAGAAGCTGTTCCAGAGCTTAGAGATATTATGGAAGTTGTAAAATCACAATTCCCAGATGTATGTCATGACAATATCGGATTTGGAAGTACTATCTTTGCGGTTAAGCCGGGTGATGGTTCTGCCCGTGAGCAGGCTGCATCCTGCCAGAAGGTACTTGGTGGATGGGCAAATATCGCAAATGAATATGCAACCAAGAGATATCGTTCAAACCTTATTAACTGGGGAATGTTACCATTCATCATTGATGAGGGTGAGCTTCCATTTAAGAATCTCGACTACATTTTCCTTCCGGGAATCCGTAAAGCAATTGCTGACAGCAAGACTGAATTTGAGGCATATGTGGTAAAGGATGGCAGATTAAATCCATTTACACTCAAGATGGGTGAGCTTACACCAGACGAGAGAGAAATCATCTTAAAGGGATGCCTGATAAATTATAACCGTAAATAGGAGGAACGTGCATGGACGACGGGAAAAATAACAAGCAGGACAACAGGGATGAATGGGTGCACATGGTCAGAATCGGCACAACAGTTTTTGTGACATTTGTGCTGTGTATTCTATTCTTCTTCATGATTTTTAGGTATCAGGGATTTGCAGATGGCTGGAACAAGATAATCAGTGCTTTACAGCCGATTATCATAGGACTGGTGCTTGCCTATATCTTAAATCCGGTTATGCTATTTTTACAGAAAAAAAACTATAAGTTTTTTTCACAAAAGATAAAAAAACAGGAGACAGCAGATAAGCTGTCGAGAGGACTTGCAGTAACAGCTTGTGTACTTATTATTATTGGATTTATAAGTTTACTGATTGCGGCGATTGTTCCATCACTTATATCAAGTGTAACCAGTCTCTTATCCAGCCTGCCATCAGATGTTAAGACACTGATAGATACCATACAGAATGGTATTTTGGGTGACAGCGAGATAGCAGCAAAAACAAGTGAGATAATCCAATCGCTGACTGATTATGTGGAGGATTTCGCACAGAATAAGCTGCTTCCGGAGGCACAGACCTATATTGCTGAGCTGACATCAGGTGTGATTTCAGTAGTAAAGGGTTTACTTAATTTCATAATCGGTATCATAGTAATGGTATACGTTATGGCGATTCAGGAAACTCTTACAGGACAGAGTAAGAAAATAATTTATTCTATATTTAAGCCTAAGACAGGAAACGTAATTATCGAGACATGTCAGAAGGCAAGTGAGATTTTTGGTGGATTTATTACTGGAAAAATCATAGATTCCATCATAATTGGAATAATAGCATATATAGGCTGTCTGATACTGAGAATCCCATCTGCTGTGCTGGTAGCAGTGATAGTAGGTGTGACAAACGTGATTCCTGTATTTGGACCATTTATAGGTGCAATTCCAAGTTTGATTATCGTTGTTTTGCAGAGTCCATTACATGCATTGTATCTGTTGATTTTCATTATTATTCTTCAGCAGGTGGATGGTAACATTATAGGACCAAAGATTCTTGGCTCATCAACAGGTTTGTCATCATTCTGGGTAATGTTTGCAATCCTTGTGGGTGGAGGATGCTTTGGCTTCATAGGAATGTTACTTGGAGTACCGGTTTTTGCGGTAATATACTATATAATCCGTAGGGTTGTTAACCATTCTCTCAGAAAGAAAAAGCTTCCGGAGCGTACAAAGGAGTACGTGGAAATGGTTGCCGTCAATGAGAAAAACAACGAGCTGGTATACAAAGATAAGCAATAGTTAGAAAGCACTGATTTTTTCAGTGCTTTTTTTCTAAGTTTTTTGACATCTATATTTGCCTATGTTACACTAAAACTAGATTATTGTAACTAATTTTAGACTATATATTGAGGTGGCACAGTTGGATAAATACGAATACAATCTAAAGATAGATCAAATGAAAAGTCTGTTTGCAGAGGAGAATTATGAGGCTGCGGCAGAACTGGCTGACACGATCAATTGGAATAAAATAAAAAATGTAAATGCACTGGTCAAGGCTGGGGAGGTCTATGATAAGGCAGAGCGTTATCAGGACAGCAGGGATGTGCTTTTGATGGCATACGACCGCTCACCTATAGGCAGGGTAATTATATATCGTCTGGCAGAGGTGGCAATCAAGATGAAGGATTTGTCTGCCGCAAACGAGTATTATGAGGAATTTGTAAAAATTGCTCCTCATGACAATATGAAGTATGTGCTCAGGTACAATATCAAAAAAGCGCAGGGAGCCTCATACGATGAACTGATTCCTATATTGGAGGAGCTCAAGGACCAGGAGTATACAGAGGAGTGGGCATACGAGCTGGCTTATCTGTATCACAAGGCTGGCATGAGTGACAAGTGTATTGATGCCTGTGATGAACTGATTCTTTGGTTTGGCGATGGCCCATATGTGGAGAGAGCCCTTGAGCTTAAGATGCTCTATCAGCCTCTTACCAAGATTCAGGAGAGCAAATACAGAAAATTCCGACAGGAAAAAGAGGGAATGACAGAAATCGGCGAGGAGGAAATGAAGCGCGCCGGCGAATTTGTACATGATCCGGTGGTTATCCCACAGGTCGCTGTAAATGAGAAGTTTAATACTGTCAACCTACAGGAAGAAATTGTAAAAGGCATGCAGCAGATTATGAATGCTACAGAGAAAGAAACCGTGTCTGATACAATGGATAATATAAAGAAAATGGTAGAGGATATCCCTTATCTCCAGCTTCCTAAGGATGAGGAGGCTGAGCTTGACAGAGAGCGCGTCAAGACAGATGAGGAGATAGATGGATCTCTTAAGATAAATTTCCAGGAAATGATTGGTGAGGACTATGATGGTCAGATGAGCTTTATGGTAGATGACAAATCTATGGTAGAGAGACAGATAACCGGTCAGATGAGCATACAGGATGTACTGGAGGAGTGGGAAAAGACAAAGCGTGCCGCAGAGACAGCCTTGCAGGAAGCTGAGCAGAAGAGACTTGAGTCAGCAAAGGCAAGAGCTCTACAGGAAGCTGATAATATCATGAACAGGCTCACAGGAGCCATGCCAAAGCTTGATGCGGGGGTTACACCTCAGGAGCTTCTGGCAGAGCAGTATATGCAGGGAGAGGATCTGCCAGAAGAGACAGCTAGTGTACCGGAGACTGTAATATCTGATATGGAGGAGCTTACAGCACCGGAAAATAATATGGAAGCAGGGGACGAGTTGATTCCAGAGGCTGAAATACCAGAGACATATGGCATACCAAGACCGATTGGTGTGGTTCCGGGGGTAGTACCGGCAGCTGCAGCAGTGCCGGGTGTTGACCTGCCTGAGGCTGGACTTCCAGACGTGGGATTGAAAGATGTAACTGTAGAGCCAGAAGTAGAACTACAGGCGGATGAAATATCCCAGACAGGTGTGTTACCAGAGGCGGATGTGCTTCCAGAAATAGGACTGCCGGAAGACATAAGAGCAGAGCAGACAACACAGGCAGATGCAATGTCACAGACAGGAGTAATGCCAGAGGCGGAAGAGCTTCCAGAGATAGGACTGCCGGATGACATAGGAGCAGATCAGACAACAGAGGCAGATGCAATGTCCCAGACAGGAGTAATGCCAGAGGCGGAAGAGCTTCCGGAGATAGGTTTACCGGAAGACATAGCAGGAGAAATAAAGCAGAGCAGAAATCAGGGAGGAACCATGGTTCTTCCAAGCCTTGACGATATGAAGGCAGCAAGAGAAGAGCGGAAGGCTGATTTGGGAGCTACAAAGAGACTTCCAAACGTAAAGCAGCGCACCCAGAGAATACCTGAGATAAGCCTGCCGGAGGATTTGGATATTCCGGATGATGTACCAGAATTAAAGCATTTTGATGAGCTGACAGATGACCAGAAAGCCATTTTCTCATATTTTGTGCCGGTAAAGGGCATGGAGGATCAGCTTTGTAAGGCTATAAACGGAGTTTCTTCACACCTTATCAAAAAGGAATCTGCAAGACTTGGAAATATTATAATTCAGGGAGATCAGGGTTGTGGCAAGACAATGCTTGCTACAAGCTTAATCAAGGTATTGCAGAAGGAAACCGGCATGCCAAACGGCAAGGTTGGTAAAATTGATGCAGCATCCCTCAATACCAGAGATATACAGCAGCTAGTCAGGAAAGTATCTGGTGGATGCCTGATTGTGGAGAAGGCAGGAGACATTGACAGGAAGACAGCAGCAGCACTTGCATTGCTGATGGATCATGATATAACAGGAACTTTGTATATATTTGAGGATACATCAAAGGGCATCAAGAAGGCGATGTCCCAGGAGCCGGCATTGGCAGGCAAGTTTACAGAAACTGTAACTGTACCTATTTTTACAAATGATGAATTAGTATCATTTGCCAAGTCATATTCTGCGGAGCTTGGCTATAAAATAGATGATATGGCAGTACTTGCGCTTTACAACAGAATAAGCAACATTCAGAAGTACGATCAGGCAACTACACTGACAGAGGTCAAGGATATTGTTGATGAAGCAATTGAGAGAGAGGCTCACGGCGGACTGAGAAAGGCGATTAGTATTCTGACAGCAAAGCGTTATACAGAGGATGACAGAATCGTGTTAACGGAGGCTAACTTCGATTTAAAATAAATATGTGGAGGGGAAATATGAGTAATTTTACAGATATGGATTGCTACCTGTTTGGACAGGCGACCCATTATGACATTTACAAGAAAATGGGAGCACACCCAATGAAGCAGAAGGGTGTGGACGGAGTATGCTTTGATGTGTGGGCACCAAATGCAGACAGGGTCTATGTTATTGGAGATTTTAACGACTGGAACGAGACCTCTCATGAGATGGAGAGAGTTGAGCCTGTCACTATGGGCGTCTACGAATTATTCATACCACAGGTTAAGGTGGGAAATATGTATAAGTTTCTCATTATAGACCGAAATGGAGGAAAGCATTACAAGGCAGACCCATATGCTAATTATGCACAGAAGAGACCGGAGACAGCATCGATTGTTACAGATATATCAAAGTTCAAATGGACAGACACTGCATGGATGGAGAAACGGGCAGAGCTTGGCAAGGATGGTGTCTACTCAAGTCCAATTGCAATATATGAGGTGCATCCGGGCTCATGGATGAGACATCCGGGACAAGAGGATGAGGGATTTTACAGCTACAGGGAGCTGGCAAAGAGTCTGATTGATTATGTCAAAAAAATGGGATATACACACATAGAGCTCATGGGTATATCAGAGTATCCATATGATGGCTCGTGGGGATATCAGGTAACAGGCTACTATGCGCCAACCTCTCGCTATGGCACACCAGAGGATTTTGCCTATCTGGTAAATCAGTGTCATAAGAATAAGATTGGTGTGATTCTGGACTGGGTACCAGCGCATTTTCCAAAGGATGCACACGGACTTGCAGAGTTCGATGGTACGAGATTATATGAATATCCAGACACAAGAAAGGGTGAGCATCCGGACTGGGGGACAAAGATATTCAATTATGAGAAAAATGAAGTGAAGAACTTCCTTATCGGAAGTGCCCTTATGTGGATAGAAAACTACCATGTTGATGGACTCAGGGTGGATGCAGTTGCATCTATGCTCTATCTGGACTATGGCAAGGAAAATGGACAGTGGATTCCAAACAAGTTTGGCGGCAATAAAAACCTGGAGGCAATCGAATTCTTCAAGCACATCAACACATTGATTCTTGGCAGGAATCCGGGAGCAATGATGATTGCAGAAGAGTCAACAGCCTGGCCAAAGGTTACAGGCAGGGTTGAGGATGATGGACTCAACTTCAGCTTCAAGTGGAATATGGGCTGGATGAATGACTTCCTTGATTATATGAAGCTTGACCCATATTTCAGGAAAAACAACCACAGCAAGATGACTTTTGCCATGAGCTATAACGAGAGTGAGAAATACATATTAGTATTGTCACATGACGAGGTCGTACATCTGAAGTGCTCAATGCTCAACAAGATGCCGGGTCTTGAGGAGGACAAATACAAAAACCTCATGGCAGGCTATGCCTTTATGATGGGACACAGTGGCAAGAAGCTTCTCTTTATGGGACAGGATTTTGCCCAGGAGAAGGAATGGAGCGAGGAGAGGGAGCTTGACTGGTATCTGCTTGAGAATCCAAACCACCAGAAGATGCAGGACTGGGTCAGGGAGCTTCTTCATTTGTACCGCAAAAATCCATGTCTCTACGAGCTTGATCACAGTTGGGACGGCTTTGAATGGATTAACGCAAATGATGCAGACAGAAGCATTTTCAGCTTTGTGAGAAAGAGCATTGATGGCAAAAACAATATGCTTTTTGTAATCAACTTTACACCGGTTGCAAGGGATGATTACAGGGTAGGTGTTCCAAAGAATAAGACCTACAAGCTGGTGTTAAACAGCGAGGATCCAAAATTTGGAGGAAAAGACACAGACAGACAGGTAAGCTACAAGGCACAGAAGCAGGAGTGCGACGGAAGAGAGTACTCTTTTGCATATCCACTGCCGGCTTATGGAGTTGCAGTATTCAAGTATTAAATATATAACCTGCACCCGAGCATCCGCATTCCCTGTCTGATAGGTAATTATTGCGTAATGAATTATATGAGAATCGGCATTAATAAATACATCCCATGAATTTGGGGTGTATTTTTTTGTGCAAAAGACCGATATAGATATAAAAGTGTTGCTGCAGATAATCAGCCAAAAAATATGAAATAGAAGCATATTGCGAGGAAAAATTTTGATAGATATAAGAGAAAAAGTCGGAAAATCAATAGAAAATAAATCAATAGAAAACTATTACAAGACCGGTTCAGAGTCATCGGTCAAGGTCATAACTGGTGCTGCAAAGAAGGAATCCTATGTGAAAAACAAGGATTCTGTAAATGTGGAAATGCCAGATTCTGTGTATACAAGGCCTGATGGCATAAACAACGGTGAAACAGCTGCAGACCAGATGGTGCAGGAAAATGGACTGGATGCCAAGACCAGACAGAATCAGATGATAGTGCTGTCAAACACAACCTCCGCAGAGGATTACAAGAAAATGCAGGAGGATGGATTTTCTCTGACAGACACAGACAGCCAGACCATCATTACAGAGACCGATAAGATAAAGGCGGTATTGGCAAAGGCTGGAGTGGATATATCTGTATATGGCGATGATTTGGATGAGGAAAGCCTAAAGGAAATCACTGGCAGCGAAGTTCTTGCTTCTATGATAATGCAGACTTTACAGCAGAATGATATTCCGCTGACAGAGGAAAATATAAGCCAGACAGAGACAGCCTACAATCAGGCAGTAAACATGGGCAGTATCAGCGAGTATGCAGCAGCCTATGTGCTAAAAAATGGCGAGGAGCCGACCATAGATAATCTATACAAGGCTAATTACAGTGGGGCCGGTGAAGCCAGCCAGCTGTCAGAGACTGAGTTTGACCAGCTCAAGAAGCAGTTGTCAGATATAATAGCCGATGCAGGGCTGGAGGCAGATGACCAGACCTATGATAACTGTAAGTGGCTTATCGAAAATAATATAGCGGTGACAGGGGATAACCTCAGGTATCTGGAGCAGCTTCAGGTGCTTATAAATGGCGGGCTTCCGGATGATGAAGCTGTACTTGGAGCAATAGCGGATGCCATATCGGAGGGAAAGCGTCCTGGGGATGCCATGCTGATAGAGGGTTATTCCATGACAGATAAGGCAGAAAATGCAAAGGCAGTCATTGATGGCGCAAGCTCTGAAAACATAGCATATCTGGTGGAGAATAATCAGGAAATCAATATAGAAAACTTAGAGCAGGCAGAAAGAAATAATTTCACAGCAGCAGTGGACGACCAGAATCAGGCTCAGATAAAAGCCAGACGACAGCTTGAGGAGACCCGTCTTGCCATGACAACAGAGGCAAACCTTGCCCTTCTCAAAAAGGGAATATCAATAGATACAAAGCCATTGGAGGAGCTGGTTCAGTGCTTAAAGGAGCAGGAAAATGCCTACTATGAGAATTTATTGAACAGCAGCGGCATTCCTGCAGATGGAGAAAATGTCAATACTTTTAAGACTACAACAGACTATGTAAATACATTAAAGTATTCTCCTGCATATGCTTTGAATCTCTCAAGCGCAGATGAGACATTGGAGGATATAGCAGACAGGGCTGCAAATGTAGAAGAGAGTCTCAAAAAAGCCAACCAGAGCTACGAGACAATGATGACCACACCGAGAAAAGACCTGGGTGACAGCATAACAAAGGCATTTTCAAATGTGGATGACATATTAAGGGATTTGGGGCTTGAGGTAAATAAGTCAAACCAGAGAGCTGTCCGTATACTTGCATATAATCAGTTGGATATAAACGTAGAAAATATCAACAGGATAAAGGCTGTGGACGAGGAAGTGCAGAGGACTTTTTCTAATCTCACACCAAAGACCACACTTGAGATGATTAGACAGGGAATACAGCCACTGGATATGACCATATCCGAGCTCAATGATGCAGCAGCAGAGATAAAGCAGAGCACAGAGGAGACCGACAATGAGAGATTCAGCAAGTACCTCTGGAAGCTGGAACAGAACCATGCGATTACAGAGGAGGAGCGTTCATCTTATATCGGAATATA
>OGXW01003168.1_pt1 | contig 11047 bp, 11 predicted proteins | sample 1576341 | NCBI WGS metagenome assembly OGXW01 (sample SAMEA3541592, study PRJEB24748) | human gut metagenome | biome: human gut; feature: human-associated habitat; material: faeces | place: China | collected 2012
GAGGCATTCTTGAATGCTAACATAAATAGCAGATATACCTAATAAAAGATATACCTGCTAACATTTACGCATCTCTTTCCCTACGTTGGCATTATCCAAATCAGGTTGCAGGTCAGGGCATTCATCCCAATCTCAGCCTGCTTGATACGCAAGCCCCCTGTTGTTCGTTATTCATTTCATATATATTATACATAATAGACAAAATTTTACAAGTTTATTAATTATAATATACTTCACTCTTATAATATATTATAATTATTACGTTACCGCCTCTGATACCTATGGTCTTGATTCTCCCATGCCGGAATTGAATTAAAAACCCCCGAAAGTGTACGAGACTTCCGGGGGTTTGTCACAATAAATGACCTTCTTATTTCTTTTCTGCCTACTGGCATTATAGCATATGTAAATTCCCTTTGCAATATTCTCAAAAATATTTTTTCACTTTTACTAATATTTTCTTAACGTATCATGACTGTCATCAGTAGTTTTATCAATCCTCTTTACTACTACATAATATCCGTCATCTCCTGCCGGTATTTTCACGCGGTCACCAACTTTATGTCCAAGTACTGCTTTTCCAAGCGGTGACTCGATGCTGATCAGTCCTGCCAGGGAATTTCCTCGGACACTTGTCACAATCCGGTATGTCTCCACTTCTTCATCATCTTCAAAATAAAGATCCACGGTATTATTAATTCCTATCTCGTCTTCTTTTGAATCATCAGACACAATGTTGGCAGTTTTTAACATTCTCTCTAGATAACGGATACGGCTTTCGTTGCGGTTCTTATCCTGCTTCGCTGCTTTATACTCAAAGTTCTCGCTCAAGTCTCCCTGTGCTCTTGCCTCTTTTACTGCTTCCAGCTCTTTTTTACGGACAACAATCTTTCGGTACTCAATTTCTTCCTTTATTTTCTTTACATCACTTTCTGTCAGTTGTTCTCCCATATGATACAGTCCCTTCTATATTAATTGATAATGTTTCATTGCTTTTTCAATCCCGTCATTCATCACACTGTCCGTCACATATTCTGTATATGGATCCAATACAGAATCATGCTCTTTCATCGCTACTGTATGTGTGGCGTATTCGAACATAGCCAGATCATTGCTGCTATCTCCAAATACATATATCTGATCCATGTCATAGCCAAGATATTTCCTCATATACTCAATCCCGGTCGCTTTTGTATATTGCTTTTGAATACACTCATAACTTCCATGTCTCCGATCGATGACTGCCAGATCGTCACGGACTTCCTCTATGAATTTTACTACATCACTTGTCTGATCAGAGAGTAAGAACATTTTATCATAAATGAATCCGCCATCCTCTATATATTTCTTACAGCCTAATCCCCAGGCTTTTCCCATGCGCTGTCTGATATCTTCGATTTCCGGAAAGCGGGAACTATTTTGGGGAAAATATAGATTGTCACTGGCTTCCAGAACTCCTTCCATATGACACTCCTGAATCACCTGTATGTAACGTCTGCACTGCTCCTTGGTCAGTGTACTGTGCATCAGCACATTTCCCTGATAAATGATTTCCGTTCCACACCCACACACATAACCATCTACTGGAATATGCTTCATGGAATCCAATGTATTACAAGATGTACGACCTGTATTGATAAACACAAGATGTCCGTTTTCTCTCGCCTGCTTCAATGCACGAAGTGTACTTTCCGGCACTATCTTCGTCTGTTCGTCAATCAATGTACCATCTACATCAAAAAATAATGCTGCTTTATTCATTCTGTCTCTCCTCTATATCTAGTTCAAGTCGAACATCCGTGAGACTTGGCGCATGATTCTGGTCAGCAAAGCTGACATATTCCTATCAGAATCACTGCGCATCCTCGCGGAGCGTTTATCTCAGTCGGAGATTAGACTCCCACTGAGACAAATTTGCTACTACTCACCACCTGAAGTGGGAGTCTTCTCGACTGAGATAAAAAGCTGGATTACTGTGATATATTTCAGTTTTTATCTCGCAATTCCCAAATACTGATCCACGCCATTGGCAATCCCGGTTACGATCTGCCACTGATATTCGTCTGTCGCCATCTTCTGATCTTCCGTCGGATTACTCATATATCCCATCTCCACAATGGTCGTCGGAACCTGTGCCCAGTTGATTCCACTCATGGTATCTGTCTCCCAGACACGCTCTCTTTTTGCTCCGGTTGCTGCCACCATCTGATCTAAAATATCTGTAGAAAGTGCCTGACTTTGGGAATATAGATTTCCATTGTATGGATTGGAAGCAGTCTGACAGATCGTCATCATGCCATTGGCACTGCTACTATCTGAACCATTGGCATGGATGCGGATAAATGCATCGGCATTGGCATTGTTTGCAATCTGCGCACGCTCCGCATTCGATACATTTACATCGTTCGTCTCTCGTATCATCAAAACATCATACCCACGGTTCATCAATTCTTCTTTCAGCTTCATAGAAACAGCCAATGTCAGTTCATATTCCTGAAGCCCTGATGTCTTGCCACTTGTCCCGGAAGCCACCTTTGCTTTCATTTCAGAAGAACCTGGACCGACCGGTTCTTTCTCGCTATTCCCCTTTGCCTGATGTCCTGCATCAATCGCAATCAAATGTCCATTTTTCTGCGGCTGTTGTTCATTCGCCTCTTCTGCCTGTGATTGTCTGTCTGGCTGTGAAGCCTGTTCCTGCATATCTGTCTGTTCCTCTTGTATATTGTCTTCTTTTTTATCTTCTATATTTAATACCAGTTTGTCTGGATCTTTTTCCTTTGTCTTCGTTTCTTTTTCTGTTGTCCCACAGCCTGTAAGTACCATAAGCACTACAAGTCCCAGTAACAATACTCTTTTTTTCATATTCCACCTCCGTAAGTACTATTCTACCATAACTTTATTATTTCTTAAGTGGTTTTTTATAAATTTTCGATTTGTTTAAGAGTTTCAACATACTTTCGTCACATTTTCCTCTTATACTAAATGACAGATAGTTGAGAAAGACATCAGCTATCACCCCCTCATAGAAGTGCGAAAAGCACTTACTCTCATTCCTTTATATAACTATAACAGCACACGAAGCCTCGCCGGGAACGCACCCGCGGGGCTTCGCTGTGTCTAGAACACTCCTTTCATATCTACTCTTTTCAAATTTTCGTAAACCATGTACAATAAGAATAATGGTATTATCATTCATTGAGAGATTTACCAATTCAAGAATGTTAAAGGAGTGTCTATTATGTCTGGGGAACGTAAAAACACTATAACAAAATCTGCAACTGCTAATACTACAACGAAAAAAGTGTTATCACAGGGACAAGCCGATATTCTGATTGCCATCGTAGCCATGACCTGGGGCTGTTCATATCTTCTGATGAAAATCGGGCTGACAGGAATGCCGCCATTCTCTATTATCGCACTGCGTTTTTGCATTGCATTTATTACCGTTGCACTGGTTTTCTTGCCGAAAATGAAGCTGATGAACCTGCGCACTCTTGGATACGGAAGTATTCTCGGGCTGCTTCTGTTTGGTGTGTTTGCTTTTCTTGTTCCGGGAATGAAATACACGACCGCTTCCAATGCTGGATTCCTGGTTGGTATTGTGTCTGTATTCGTACCGGTAGTACACAGCTTTTTAAAACACAAACTGCCATCCAAACGTACAACTCTTGGAGTCCTTTTGGCTTTACTTGGAATCTGTCTGCTTACATTTTTCTCCACCTTTACAATTAATCTTGGAGATATTTTATGTATCCTCAGTGCATTTTCCTACACCATCCAGATTATTCTGATGGATCATTTTACAAAAGAAACTGACAGTTTTCTTCTTGGAATCTGGCAACTTGGATTTACCGGTCTGTATGGTGTGATCTTTACATTTTTATTTGAGACTCCCTCACTTCCAGGCAGTGGCGCGCAGTGGGGTGCAATTCTTGGTCTGGCGATAATCTGCAGTGCTTTTGGATTTATCGTTCAGCCAGTTGCTCAAGAATACACATCTCCGGAACATACCAGCATGCTTTTCGCACTGGAACCAGTATTTTCTATGATTTTTGCCTATATTTTTCTCCATGAGAAATTATCTCTGCAAGGAGCAATTGGGGCATTTCTGATTATGGTCGGTGTCGTGATTGCTGCAAGCACCCATGAAGAGTGATTACTCCCTCTTTTCCCGGAAATTTGTTTTATTTTCCTATTCAAGAATGCCTCGGCATTCGGTTTAATGCGCAAAAAATGAGATTACAACTAATCTCCAACGTTGCACTTCTTGATTATTTATAGTATAATTCTAAGTATACTTATTATTGTACTTAAAAGAAAAAATTTGATCATGGAGGTCATTATGAATAAAAATCAAAAAGACGGCAATTTTGAAGAAAACCTTGGCTCCCGCGTGAAGAAATTACGCCAGGAGATGAATCTGACACAGGCAGAGGTCGCAGATGCCCTGCACGTAACACCAGGATATATCAGCAACGTAGAGAACAATCGTACAGCAATGTCTCTTCGTATCCTGATCTACTATGCAAAGCTTATGAATACAACACTGGATTCTCTTGTTGGTTCTCTGGAGCCTGCTTATAAAGAGAACGCTCTGGACAATGAAGTTATGCATCTTGTAGCTCAGATGAATGATCTGGAAAAACAGAAATTAATCAATACATTAAGAATCTGGATTTAATTTATACTTATTGATTTTATAAGATGCCAGAAATCTGTGTTTTATCACGCAGATTAACCTGGCATCTTTTTTATTGCAATAAGATAAATAATATATAAAACCAACCGGGTATTCTTATAAATTTATTTCATTGCTTCTTTAATCGCACTTAACAGTTCATCATATGTTTCATATGCCGGGATCTGTGGATAGTCTGCTTTGATCTTATCGGTACTTCTAAATAAAAATCCAGCTTTACTAGCCTGAATCATGCCAAGGTCATTATAAGAATCTCCACTTGCGATTGTGTCAAATCCGATAGACTGCAGTGCTTTGACTGTACTGAGTTTCGACTGTTCTACACGCATCTTGAATCCGGTAATCTCTCCATCTTCCGCAACCTCCAGTGTGTTACAGAACAATGTAGGCCATCCTAATTTCTCCATCAGTGGTGTTGCAAACTGTGTAAATGTATCACTGATAAGAATCACCTGACTAAATGTACGGAGCTCATCTAAGAACTCTTTTGCTCCCGGAAGCGGATCGATCTTGGCGATTGTCTCTTGAATTTCCTTCAATCCAAGACCATGCTCCTTTAAAATACCAAGACGCCATTTCATAAGTTTGTCATAATCAGGCTCATCTCTTGTTGTCTTCTTAAGTTCCGGAATATTACTTGCCTTGGCAAAAGCAATCCAAATTTCCGGTACTAATACTCCTTCTACGTCTAAACATGTGATATACATCATTCTTTCCTCCTCTTTATATGTCATAAGATGATGTTGAGTACAAAAGCCTTCAATTATATTTTTTTACTCTACACCTTGTGATACCTTGAAATCGCACGAAGCACCTTCTCCATCTCAAATGGCTTCGCCAGATGCTCATTCATACCGGCATTTTTTGCTTTCTGAATATCGTCAGCAAATGCATTTGCTGAAATTGCAATAATCGGTACAATTGCCCCCCGTGGGTGAGTGCATGTACGGATTCTTCTGGTCGCTTCGAGACCGTCCATAACCGGCATCATAATATCCATCAGAATCAGGTCAATCTCCTGTTCCCCTGATTGTTCAAAGATATCCAGTGCCTCCTGTCCATTTTTTGCAGCTGTTACCTGTATTCCTGCTTCTTCCAGAAGATACCGGGCAATTTCCATATTCAGCTCATTGTCTTCTACAAGCAATACGTGCATACCTTCCACATTGGGTGTCTCCGGCTCTGACTGTACACTTGCATTTTCATAATCCTTGTCAATTGCAAATGGAAAAACTAATATAAATGTACTTCCTACATTCTTTTTACTCTTTATCTTAATCGTGCCGCCCAAAGCGTCCACCAGCTTCTTTGCAATTGCCATACCAAGACCGGTTCCTCGATAAACCGTACGCGCTCCTGTATCCTCTTGTGTAAATGTTTCAAAAATATGTTTCTGAAATTCTTCACTCATGCCAATTCCAGTATCTGAAACAGAGAATCGATACACTACATCATCTTCTGTCCGTGATACCATATCTACACGAAGCGTGATCTTTCCATGGATTTTATTATATTTTACTGCATTACTAAGGATATTTGCAAATATCTGCCGGAAATACATCGGACTTCCCACTACATGTGGACATTCAATTTCTGACACTCCACTCTTTTCCAGCTCCAGTCCCATTTTCTCTGCCTGAGATTCCAGATCTGTCCAACAGCCTCTAAGTACTTCCCGGATATCAAATGGCTTATGTTCTACTTCCAGCCTGCTTGTCTCCAATTTGTTCATATCCAGCACATCATTTACAAGCTGCAGAAGATTACCTGCTGTCACTTTCATTTTTTCATGGCATTCTTTTAATCTTTCTGGATCATCCCAGTTTTTCTCTTCAATATCCAGCATACCCATGATGCCATTGATCGGAGTCCGGATATCATGGGACATTTTCCGAAGAAATTCTGCCTTGGCATCATTAGCAATTCTTGCCTCTTTCAATGCCTTAACCAGCTCTTGCTGATAAGCCAGCTCTTTCTGCTTATAATCATCAATAATCTGCGTCACATACAACACTTCTGTTACGGATTCTGCCGGAACTTTCTCCTGCGCGATAAATAATGCACGTCTCCAGATTCCCTGCTTATTCGGATATTCCCGGCTGACAAAGTTCTTCTCTTTTAACCGTTCCCTCAGTGTTGACAAGTCAAAGAACTTTCGCATTTCTTCCTGATAATCTTCATGAATCTGAAATGTACAAAAATCCATCAGCTTTTCAGATGCAATTCCTCTGTCATTTGCAATTTTGTACATTTTATTTGGTTCAGAAATCTGCTCCATATAATCTGTGTTCAGATTTATATTATAGATTGCATAATAAATCTCACTTGTTGCAGCTTTTAGACTTCGAAATCGCATTTCCCGCTCGATGTTCTTAGTAACATCCTGATGATAACCACGTATGCAGACTCCGATTCCCTCATAATCTTTCGGCCGCACTCCTCCACATCGGATCCAGATTTTTCCACGAGTCGGATGGTGCCACGGATAAATGACGTCAGCATATCCTTTTTCCAAAGTTTCTTTCACACAGTTGTCCACTTTTTCCGTATATTCCGATGGAATATTGTCTCTCCATATACGGTAACATTCCTCACTTGTGGTACCTTTCGTCAGCCCCAGAAGCTCACGCATATTTGCATCGGCCTCCATTACCGGTTCTTTTCCCTCTTGCCTGATAATCGACCAGATACCAATCTGTGCTCCGCGAAAGATTTCTTCTATATTCCTGCGGTATTTCTGTCTGGACTTGATAGATGCCATCTCAAGCTTTGTACATTCTTTCTTGTAAGTATCAACTGCCACTCCGATATAATAGCCCAACAGGGAAAGCAGCCTTCGAATCAGTCTGGATTTCTTCATATCCGGATTATCTACGCCCACAAAACCCATTAATTTTTCATGGACAGAAATTGGAAATGCAATCAGTGTCTGAACATTCTGGAACTTTAAAAGTCCGTATTCCTGGGGCATCTCTGCCTTAATATCTTCCAGTTCCTCAATCAGGATATTTTCCCCCTGCAGGAACAGATGTATCCAGTTCGGCATACTCTCGAATGGAATTCCTTTTAGATTATCAATCTGTGGTGTCACCCCTTCTTTACACCATTCATATGTATTGGTTGTTGTATAATCTTCATTAATTTCAAATACATAGGCACGGTCTGCGCATGTATACTCACCGACTTTGCATAATACGTTATTGATTCCATCGTCGATCAGTTCTGTACTGCTGAGACTTGTAATCAGCTCAAGCATAAATCGTTCCGCTTCCAGTTCTGCGCTTAACTTTCCATTTTCATACAATAATTCCGCTATTGTATGGTTCTCTGTCAGACTCATAAGGCCACCTCTTTTCATATCTGGTTATCTGTTTTTGTCTGCACGTGGTCTTTCTTTTCTCATGGACCGTATTCTCTCTTACTTTTATGAATCGGTAAGCTCTTCCAGCATCTGTCGTACTGTCTTTCCATTTCCCGGGTGCCGTTTGTATGGTGCGATTTCCTCCAACGGCTCCAGTACAAAAGAACGTTTATGCATTTCAACATGGGGAATGCATAAGTCATCCTCCTGACTGATCAGATCATCATAGAAAATGATATCCAAATCCAGCGTTCTTGGTCCCCAGTGAATGATTCGCTCTCTTCCGGCTTCCTTTTCGATCCGGTTCAGTTCTCTAAGGAGTTCCTTCGGATAATAAAGAGTTTTCATTCTCAGACAGCCATTCAGAAAATCCGGCTGGTCTGTCACACCGTACGGTGGGGTTGTAATAAATCCGGAGACTTTTTCCACTTTGCTTGCAGGAAGCGCGTCAATTGCTGACACTGCATCGTCCAGGATTTGTCTGCTGTCTCCCATATTAGATCCGAGGGCAATGTAAGCAGTGTGCCAGCTTCTTGTGATTCTGACGCTGACAGTTTTAAGCGGAAGTCCTACCGGTGCCCATGGTTTCTGGATCTCCAGTGTTACTTTTTCAAGCCCGTCAAACTTCTGAAGCATATCTTCTACCAGTTCTTCGGCCACGCGCTCCAGTAATTTGTATGTATGTGATTTTACAAATTCTGTAATAAATGCACTGACTTCTCCGTAATGGATCGATGCCGTCAGCTCATCGGTCTTTCCGGCTTTTCTTGTGTCTGTATAAAGTGTTGCGGACACGATGAACTTCTGTCCCAGTACATTTTCTTCTGGAAATACGCCGTGATTTGCGAATATTTCCAGACCTTCAATTTTAATCTGATCTAATTCCATCCTCTATACCTCATGGTCACGCATAAGCGCTTTTGTCATCTGAATGGCTCTCTTATTCTTCTTTACATCATGGACACGCACAAATGCACTGCCTTTTTGAACACCGTATACCGTCGTTACGAGTGTTCCTTCTTCCCGCTGATCGACTGGCAGATCCAGTGTCAGACCAATGACGGATTTTCTGGAAGTTCCAAGAAGGATTGGGTAATGGAGCTTCTGCATGATTTCTAATTTGTCAATAATCTCCAGATTCATCTCGTAAGTCTTTCCGAATCCAACTCCCGGATCCAGAATAATCTTATCATCTGCAATCCCTGCTGCCTTTGCCAGACGTATACACTCCCGCATATCCTCCATAAAATCATCCAGGAAATTGCTATATTCTGTATTGTCACGGTTGTGCATCAGGCAGCAGGCAACGTTATATTTTGCAATGACACCTGCAATCTTCTTGTCGTATTTCAATCCCCAGATGTCATTCACAAGATCTGCTCCTGCCTGAACTGCTGCTTCTGCCACCTTACTTTTATAAGTATCAATGGAAATTGGCACATCAAACTCTTTTTTCAGTTTCTCAATGATAGGAGTCACTCTTGCAATTTCTTCCTCGTCCGTGATCATTATATGTCCCGGTCTTGTAGACTCGCCTCCTACATCAATGATGTCTGCGCCGTCCTCGACCATCTGTCTTGCATGCTCCATTGCCTGATCCATGTCATTATATTTTCCACCATCAGAAAAGGAATCCGGTGTTACATTCAAGATTCCCATAACATAAGTTTCATGCTCTACGTCAAATTTCTTTCCGCCAATAATCATATCTTTATCTCCATATTCTTCTCTTCTTCGCTCCAATTACACTGCTCTTTTACCGGACACGCAAAACAATTTCTGGAACGCTTGTCACACTCATAAAATAGTCTTGCCACCTCCGACATGCCGTTACATTTTCTGCGATGTCCGCGCACAGCTTCTAATATCCATGCCCGTTCCGTCTCTGAAAATGCATCATTTTCCGAAAGTGTATCTAAAATCTCGCCTGCGATCTTCTCACCTGCAATTTCGTGAGGAATCTTGTCCGTGTACTGCAAAGCTTTTCCAATGTCATGTAAAATTGCTGCTGTGTAAATTAACTCCTTATCAATGCCAAGACCTGCTTCCAGATTCTTAATATACGCAATCCGCGCTACATCCAAAAGGTGTGTGATCTGGTGACAACAAAATTCACGGTCATGCTCAATTTTTTCATTTTCCCGGTAATACTTCTGATAAAGCGGATGATTCCAGACTGCATTGAGGCGCGGCATCTCTATATACTTTTCCATCAGCATCGCTATCTCTCCAACATGCGGAAAAATCGTTCTTCCAGTGCCGGGTCTGTCTCGAAGACTCCACGTCTTGCCAGCGTCACTGTCTGGCTTCCCGGCTTCTTGATTCCGCGCATAGTCATGCACATATGCTCCGCCTCGATCATCACGATTGCGCCTTTTGCCTGCATATGCTCCATCAGCGCATCGGCAATCTGTCCCGTCAACTGCTCCTGAAGCTGCAGTCTTCTTGCAAATACTTCTACTGTTCTTGCAAGCTTGCTCAGTCCTACGACTTTTCCATCCGGGATATACGCAATATGCGCTTTTCCGTAAAAAGGCATAAAATGATGCTCGCAGGTCGAATAAAATGTAATATCTTTTTCGAGAACCATCGCATTGTCTTTCACATGAAATGTCTTTGACAGCGGTTCTTCTGCGGTCTGCGTCAGTCCACCAAAAATCTCCTCATACATTCTGGCAATGCGGTCAGGGGTATCGACAAGCCCTTCTCTGTCCGGATCCTCCCCGATTCCTTCCAATATTAATTTTACGCCCTCTTGTATTTTCTTTTTGTCCATCTTTTTTCCTTCTTTACCGATACTGAAATGATATGATCCGCGCGCGATACAGCATCCTATGTGCGCTTTTATCGATCAATCCGGCTGCATGATCTGCCTGATCTCTTTGAGATAAGACAATGAGCCAAATGCAAGGATCACGCCGTCTTTTTTCGTGCGTATTTCCACAGCAGCATAGAAGCAGTCCATGTCAACATGGATTATCTTTCTA
>OGXW01003170.1_pt1 | contig 11045 bp, 14 predicted proteins | sample 1576341 | NCBI WGS metagenome assembly OGXW01 (sample SAMEA3541592, study PRJEB24748) | human gut metagenome | biome: human gut; feature: human-associated habitat; material: faeces | place: China | collected 2012
ATTGCAAATTTTCCATCAATCTTTCTTGGGAAGAGAACGCCATTGCGGTTGTATACATATCATTGGCTGCACCATTGGCACTTTTCATGGCATCCGTCATTTTCTTCCACTCACTATCAGAACTGTTGACCACGGCAAGAAGCCCTGACATTCCGTTCTTTCCGGCAATGCTGGAGGCATATTGTGCTTTCTGTGTTTCTGTCAGCTTGCTAAATGACCTTCGCATCTCTCCCATCAGAGTATCCAAGGATTTCATCTTCCCTTTTTTGTCTGTCATTGAGATGCCAAGTGCATCCATTGCCCCTTTTGTATCCTTTGTCGGAGATGCCAATCGGCTGAGTGTGGAACGAAGTGCCGTACCCGCACTACTGGCTTTGATTCCGGAATCTGCCATGATGCCGAGCATTTTGGAAGTATCGGCTGCACTGTATCCAAGCGAACCTGCAACAGGGGCTACATACTTAAAGGATTCTCCAAGCATGGCCACATTGGTATTGGCAGAAGAGGAAGTCTTTGCCAAAATATCCACAAACTTCTGCGTATCTTGACTGCTCATGCCAAAGGCAGTGAGGGCATCTGTTACGATATCCGATGTTGTTCCAAGACTCTCTCCTGTTGCTCCAGCAAGTTTCATGATTGGTTCGATACCATTTAACATATCTCCGGCATTCCATCCTGCCATTGCCATGTACTGATAGGCTTCCGTTGCTTCTGTCGCTGAATACTTCGTGGTTGCTCCCATCTTTTTAGCTTGTGCAGACAAAATATTCATTGCCGTTTCCGTATCGTCTTTTCCTTTTTTGAAAGACAATCCCATATCTTTCGCTGATTTGGATACTTCCTTCAAGGTTTTTGAAGAAACCGTACCGGAAATCGACTGCACTTTATCCATACCGCTTTCAAAATCAGATGCTGCTTTTACGGCGGCTGTGCCTGCTGCTAAAATCGGCACGGTCAGTGCTTTTGTCATTTTACTGCCGGTATTACTAATGCCTTTCCCGGCATTCTGGATCTGTCTGCATGCTTTTACATATTGGTTTGCATGGGCAGCAAGTTTTGAACCCGCTTTTTCTAACGGTCCCGTCATTTTATCAATCAATTGCAGAGTGACATCAATAACCTTTCCCATTCAAGACTCACTTCCCTTCTTTCATAGCCTCTACCTCTCGGTTACGCTGTTCTATCTCATAATGCAAAAAGGCTCTTACAACCTGTCGTTCCCCATAGCCCATTTTGTAAAATTCACTGGGCTTCATATGATGCAAACGAAAAGCGAGATACATTGCCTGCACCTCGCCATTCGTTTCAATCAGTTTTTTACTTCTTCCTCATTATCTTCATCTGTTACCCCGGACAATTCACAGATGGCATCGGATATTGCTGTCACTTCAAATCCAAATAAAGCAAGTGCCAGATCTTTCGGTGTTGCACAATGGAAATGCTTCTGCAAATCCTTATCCTTCATGCTTGGCTCCACAATCCCTTCCACACAGGTAAGTAGCTTGGAATCCAAGGATTTTGACAAATCCACATTTCCCTTTTTATCGACCTGCAAAGCCAAAATGTCATTCAAGCGTCTGGTGTCGATTTCCTGAATCGAAATCTCTACCGGCTCTTCTTTTCCAAGAAGCCTTGCTAACTTTTTACTGGTAATACTTCCCGTGGCTCTCTCTTCCACTTTTTTGGCATCTGCCTGTAATAATTGTTCTACTAAATTCATGCTTTCGCCCTCCTATGCATTGATCGTGTCTAATACTTCCCAACTCGTAAACGAAAATGCAATACTTTCTTCTCCGAGTTTCTTTGCCTCCCAGTTTGCAAGCGTCAATTCATCAAAAGTACATCCATTCAACTGGATGCGCTCTGCTCCAAAGCTGTCTGGGTCATTTAATTTACTGATGATTGTACAGGTCGTTGTCTTTCCGGCTTTTGTATTGTCAGAAAGTTTCTTAATAAAATAAGAGGATACTTTATTTAATTTCAAAGTACCCTTTCCATCAATTCCTGTAATCTTATATCCTTTTGCCAAAGTTCCTACCTGGTTAACTTCTGTTTTATCAAGAGAAACTTTTGCTTCCAAAGCAGTAACTTCCGCCATGTAATCGTCATCCACCCATACTTCTCCAAAAGTACCGTTGATGACTTTTTCCGGTGTATATGACTTCATGAAACATTCCCCCTTTACATCGTGATTGGAATAACAATGTCCTCAATCGCATCTAACATCTGCACAGTTGCTTTCAGATACACATAAGATCCTGTATCTGCTGTCTTAATCTCATCCTCGCTCATAGAAGAGATATCCTTACCCTCTCCTGCTAGGTATTTGCTGTTGGCACTAAGGTCAATCTCCACGACACCGGATGCAATAATGTTGTCATCCACCAGCGTCTGAAAATAATTATTGATTGCTGCAATCAACAGGCATTTATTATCATAGGTGTTTGGATATTTTCCAATATAACTGTCCTCCATTGTGGTTCGGATATCATCTGCAATCATATCCATTGCCTCAACGATCTTGATTTTCTTAAAGTTCTTACCCTTGTCAGCTGTCAGCGTTTTCAAGGATGTAACTGCTCTCGCTGTCTTTACTTTCTCTCCATCAAAAAATAAAATAAACTCTCCGTTATCTACCGCTTCATCCATCGCAGATTTTGAAAGTTTTGTACAGTCAGTAACCTCTGCAAGTTCTGCATAAGTTGTCGCAATGCTCATAGGTGTTCCGGCAATCATGCCTGCAATACGGGAACAATACTCCTCCGCATCATATTCTGTATCATCCACATAGATTTTGGATGTTGTGAAATTGACAATTGCCTCTGAGTCTGCTTCTGCATTCGGTAAGACTGCTTTGATCAGATGATTGTTTGCTCTCTCTGTTTTCACATACTCCACAAGACGATTCACTGCATCATCCGTCTGTGCACTTGGATATACAAGCCAATTGAACTTATAGGATGAAAAGAAATTCAACGCTTCATTCAACTCACCCTCATCATTTTTGATTACATACACAACCACCTTCTTAGGCAGATTAATGTATCCTTTCAAGGCAAATGAAACCTGTTCCTTATTGGTTTCTGACAAACTTTCCGGAATATCTCCGGAAGATAAACAAACCACCGGATTTGTATCCGGCACATTATCATCTTTCAAAATCATTGCAATAATTCCTCGCTCTCCACGACTGAGAGCAGTTGCCGCCTTCTGTGAAAAACTGATAATCACGCTTGGCATTCCCATAGCCTTATTCCTCCATTTCCATTTTTGTTTCGACCGCTGTTATGGTCGGTGCTGTATTTTTAGTTTCTATCTTTCCAAAGAACTCCAAATCAAAGGAAATCTCCAGAATGTTTTTATCATTTCCGGCATAATCAAAATCAAAGTTGCTGATATCAACCGCTCGCTTTCCAACCATCAGATACTGTCCAAATAGCTCTCTGATTTCATCCACTTTTCGAAGCACATCTGCTTCATTGATCTCTTTTTGAAAATATGTGATATAAAATGTCAGCACATTTTCGGTAGAGTTCCGATTGGAAAAATCCAGCGTAACAGGCTTTAACTGCGTAAAAAAAGAAGGTCTTTGATAACCTTCCACTACTTCTATTCCGTAGTACCGATAAACACTCTCCGGATATCTCGTTTTTAATTTTTCAATCAAAGCCTTCTTTAACTCAAGCAATGTCATGTAAGACCACGCTCCTTTAACAGCGCATCTACCATATCTTCTACGGCTTTTGGCATTTCTCTCCGATAAGCTGCAACCGCATTAGACATCATATGTTTTCCAGCTACAAATCCCCTTGGCGTTCCATTAATAATCAACTGATGACCATGTTCAACTAAATGAAAATGTGGTGATTTTGCCGAAATTTCCACATATTGATTTTTTCCAAGTCCTTTTGCTTTGGATACTCTGTAGCTTCCTGCTTTATGAAGCGTTTTCTTAGAATGAACTGTCCCAACAGATGAATTTACGTTATGAACCACCTGTTTACGAATATTCTTTCCCGCTTTTTCTAAGAGCTCTCCCGCTTTGTCCGGGTACGATTTGATTAGCTGATTTAAATCACCAATCGCAGAATCAATCCCCGTTATTTGAATCACTTCTTCCATCCTTAATCCCTCCCTGAATATTCTCAACGCACATAATTTCTAAAATTCTCTGTTTAAAATCCCTATCTATAACAGACACTATCTTAAACGCGTGCTCTTTGTATTTTATAAGCATATCTGCAGTAACTCCAGTAATATACCTAACATATAGTTTCCAAGTTAATTCTTCTTTGATTTTATCTGTCTCGTAATATTCACCATCTTTTACAGGGACAAGTGTAGCCCATACTGTACAATATTCTTGCTCTTTTTGCATAGATTGGCCTAACTCATCCTCTTTTTCAATACATTTTATAAACGTGACTCTCTGCCTCATACGACCAATATTCAATTAAAATACCTCCTTCCGAATGTCCATTAATAAAGAGCGCAGCATAAGACGGAGTTCCGCGAAATTAGCGTCTTCTCTATGTTCGTACAAATAGGCAACCGCATAAAGTACAGCAGCGCGAATAAGATTGGAATATGCAGAAAGCTTATCCAATCTTATCACATCGCACACTAATTGCTCCGACATCTCTATCATTTGAAGAATCTCTCTGTCTTCTATGTCATTATCTACCCGCAAATATATTTTTGCTTCTTCCAAAGTGATCTGCATTATGCCCACCTCGCTTCGTATTAACTCGATTTTGATCCTGCTTTTATATCAAGAGTCTTTACTGCTTCTGAAAGAATGAGCTTACCGTCCACTCTCTCAGATGCTAAGAATCCCACCTGACCGGTTGTTGCAAAAAGCTCATTTAATCTCTTGAAGCTACGTCCCTGACGGTCCGCGATCCAGTAATAAGAGTAATCACCAAAGGCCATAACTCTATTTCCGGCTGCAAGCTCTGGAACATAGATGGATGTTCGATACGGACGATTTAAAATTCTATCCGGCTCTCCTTCTCTTACAGATGGCTGCCAGATATAATTTCCGTTCCCGTCCTTGAGCTTACGAATCGCTTTCACTGTGGAATCGTTAAGCAGCCAGGTTGCTTTATTACGATATGGTGCACGAAGGCTGTAATAAAGATCCATAACATCATCAAAGGTGATATTTGTGTTTGCTGCAGTTACACCAATCTCAGCACCACCGGTCTTGTTGAAAATACCAATCGGCTTTCCTGTACCGTCACCAATGAAGAATGCTTCCTCTTCCTTTGTACCAATACGACGTCCAAACTCCTTAGAGATGTACTGTTCAATATTGAATACAGAATCATTTAAGAGTTCATCCGATACCTTAATCATGGTAGCGAGCTTATGTGCTCCAATGGAAGTCTGTCCAAAGCTATCATCGCTTTCAGGGAACTGACCACCTTCATCAATCCATGCTGCTTCTCCCTTAGAAGTAACAATCGGAATCTTTCTGTCTCCAGATGATGTCTTGATTACAGTTGCAAGGCTTCTGAAGAACACCTCATCCTCCAGGGCTTCTACCAACTTTCTCTCGTATTCATCCGGAACCAGATAGCCGCCCTCAGAATCTGTACCAATAGAAAGAGCGTTCTGGATTTCATAAGAATTCTTATTTCTCATGCTATTCCAAAACGCTCTCTTATACTCATCTGTGGCTCTACCGGTCTTTGTTTCACCATCCGGCTTTGCATTTGGCTTATTCGTAATCGGTGTACTGGTCGCTTTCGCGAGCTCTGCATCAATTACCGCCTGGCGCTCAAGTCTGTCAATCTCCTTTCCAAGATCAACAACCTCTGCTTCCATTCTGTCATATGTTGCTGCATCTTCCGCAGACATCAGTCCGTTACTACCCTGCTTGGAATCTAAGAAGGCCTTTGCTGCCTCCCATGCTTTTGCTCTTTTTTCCTTTAATTCTAATACTTTACTCATTGTCAAATCCTCCTATCGTTTTAAGAGATCAAGTCTCTTTCTTAACTGGTCTACTGGTACTGTTGCTTTTTCCGGTGCCCTATCGGACACCTTATTCAAAAAGGAGTCAGCAACCGACTTTCTGGAATATGCATAGGCATTCTGGAATGGAAACTTCTTCTTTTTCTCATCCTCAGCACCTTCGCCATCTTCCTCCGGTTCCTTCCCTTCTTTCTCATCCGGATCCTGGTTTTCTTCCGGCTTTTTCTTTTCCTCTGCAGCAAATAACTCCTTATCTGCAAATCCAAGCTCTACGGCTTTCTTGGCATTAAACCAGGTCTCATCATCCATCATTTTGGAGAGCTTATTTCTGGAAAGGCCTGTCTTATCCACATAAGCATTTAAGATGGATTCCTTCACCTCATTTAGCATTGCAATGGCAGCTTCCATATCCTTTGTGTTCCCCATTGCTATTGTCGCTGGATTGTGAATCATCATCATTGCTACCGGACTAACCAGAACCGTATCACCTGCCACAGCAATCACAGATGCTGCGGATGCCGCAAGGCCATCAATCTTGACTGTGACATGTCCCTTGTAATCACGAAGCATGTTGTAAATCTGAGCTGCTGCAAAAACATCTCCTCCTGGAGAGTTAATCCAAACAGTGATATCACCACTATCTGCGTTCAGCTCATCCTTAAAAAGCTGTGGAGTTACTTCATCCCCATACCAAGTTTCATCTGAAATTTCTCCATTTAAAAAGAGCGTTCTCGTTGATTCGAGTTCGCCCTCATTCTTTACCCAGTTCCAAAACTTTCGTTTCATCGCTTACCTCTCTTTCTATTTTCTTGTGGAGGTGTATCCTCCTGCTTTGGTTCTTCCTCCGTTTTCTGCTGTGGCTGTGCTGCAAATACACCGGCATCAGCCAGCTTACAAAGATTTCCGTTGATCAGATACAAATTTCCACCATCTTCATCAGGAATCGGATTCATATCCTCCATTTCCCGGATATCATTCGCAGAAAGCCAACCATTCTGTCGACCTATGCTATACCCATTCATACGAGACTGATAATCGCCTCGCATCAAACCATCCACATTTAATTTAATGAAATACTTACCCTTTTCTCCTGGAAGCAACAGTGCCTTTTGTAAACTCTGCTCCCAGCGAATTACCCAGGGATCCAGGGTGTATTTTACAAATTCCAGTGACTGCTGCTCGATATTTGAAAAGCTCGATTTCTCCAAATCTCCAACCATATGCGGCGGAATTCGATATAATCTTGCTATTTCATTGATCTGAAACTTCCTGGTTTCAAGAAATTGTGCTTCTTCTGGCGGAATACCAACCTGCTGATATTTCATACCTTCTTCAAGAACTGCAATCTTATGAGCATTACTGGTCCCGCGATACACTGCATTCCAGGAATCTCGCACCTTACTTGGATCCTTAAGTACACCGGGATGCTCCAACACACCGCCTGGATTGGCGCCATTTGCAAAGAAACTGGCTCCATATTCCTCGCAAGCAAGTGTCATACCAACAGCGTTCTTTGCCATTGCTATGGGCGAATATCCGATAAGACCATCAAAACCAAGGCCAGGAATATGAAGTACATCTTCCTTCTGCAGTTTGATATCACCATATTCTTTGAAGTTTGGATTCTCATCGCTACTTCTGGAATATACATAGTAAATTTCACCTTTATCATCACGCTGTACGTCCATCTTATTTGGAAGTAGCGGATAAAGCCCAAGCACCCTGCCAGCGCCATCACGAATGATCTGCGCATATGCATTTCCCCAAATTAAAAGATGACTCATCAGCGTTTCCCTGAACACAAATGAAGTCATCTCCGGATTGGGCTCATCATGGAGCACCTGGTATAACGGATGGTCAATCACCATCTCTTTTCCGCCGCCATCCTTATACTGATAAACATGGACCGGCAATGAAGCAATTGCCTCTGACAGGATACGAACACATGCATATACTGCTGTAGTCTGCATTGCAGTGGTTTCATTTACGGGCTTTCCACTGGTAGTTCGTCCAAACAGAAATGAATAACCAGCGTCTGCTGCTTTATTCGCAGGCTTATCTCTTGCCTGACCAAAACCAAATAAACTTTTAATTCCCATCTTGCACCTCCTGCTCTAAAAAGAAAACAGGCCGCGTTCATCATAAACACTGCCTGTACTACCTTCGTTAATTACTGCTCGTCCCATTGCCATAATCATAGCAACAATTCCATCTATCTTCTCTACTGCTTTCGCTTTCGTTGGCTTGATGTTTCCCGCAGGATCCTGCTCCATTACAACATTTCCTGCCATCCATCTAAGAACCGGATTACCTCCATGAAGTATCTTTCCTTCCATAAGTAGCTTATATACTTCCTTGGAAGGTGGGCTCATATCCTTATAGCCCTGACCATGTGGAATTAAAGGTAATCCCTCATCCAGGAGATTTTGTACCAACATGGTTGCATTCCATCTATCATACGCAATCTCAAGCACATGGTATCTTTCACATATTCTCTCAATAAAATCCTGAATAAAACGATAATCAATCACGTTTCCAGGAGTGACATTGATATACCCCTGCGCCGCCCATGTATCATACATCACATGGTCTCGTCTACATCTTTTTTCCATCGTATCTTCTGGCAGCCAGAAATAAGGTAATACGATATACTGTTCATCATCACGTCTTGGTGGAAACACCAAAACAAATGCTGTGATATCTGACGTACTGGATAAATCAAGCCCCGCATAACAATCTCTGCCATAGAGCTCATCCAGATCTATCACGCCATCTCCCTTGGCATAAACATGATCTGGTATCCATGCAACATCACCAGAATTCCATATCCCAAGTCTTAATCTCTTAAATGTCGCTTCATCTGCTGGATTCTGTAATGCTTCTCTGTATGCAGCGCGCATACGGTCAATATTTATTGTCTCTCCAAGTGAAGGATTTGACTTATACCAGGTTTCTTCATCATTCCAATCATCCGTCTCCGGATCCAATGCATAGATTACAGGATAGAAACTAGGATCTTCCCTTTTCCCCGCCAGGATATCTTTTGCTTTCAAAAATAACTCATAACAAACTGATTCCTTATTGGTACCAGCAGTCGTTATGATAAAAAATAATGGCTGCTGTCTGGCATCACCAGAGCCCTTGGTAAGTACATCATACAAATCTCTTGTTTTCATCGCGTGAATTTCATCTATCACAAGGCCCGAAATCGACATACCATCCTTGGTTGCCGACTCTGCCGACAATACCTGGTAATAACCATTATTGGCATAACAGGCAATTCTTTTATTCGCCGCCAGAACCTTCGCTCTTTTATTAAGTGCCGGCGTCATCAATACCATCTGTTTTGCAACGTCATATACCAAAGATGCCTGTGCCCGATCATTTGCTGCTCCATATACTTCCGGTGATGCCTCACCATCTGCAAACAGCAAATAAAGTGCTATCGCTGCAGCAAGTTCAGACTTACCATTCTTCTTACTAATAAGAGTGAAGCACTCTCGAAATTGTCTGTATCCTTGCTCATTTACAATTCCAAAGATATCTCGAACAATCTGCTCCTGCCAGGGAAGAAGCAAAAACTTCTCTCCAGCCCATTTACCTTTGGTGTGGCATAGGTTTTCAATAAATCTTACTGCCTTATCTGCTTTCTTTTCATCATAATGTGATGTTGGCAGCATAAACCGGGACGGCTTATAAACAAACTCGCTCATAAAACACCTCCCAGTAATGCCTCCATCTCATCAACTGCATCTTCTGCCTTTGTATTACCAGCAATGATCCTACTTCTTGCAGAAGGTGTAAGACCAAATTCCGCAGCAGCTTTAATCATCATCGCCTGATTTGCTCTTGAAATGGATACCTGTGGCACTTGCTGCCAGTATCCGGTTTTTGTTTTTACAATGCTACCATGCTGAGAAATAAACTCCTCAGCCTCCTTCCACCTTGCATATGCCTGACAATAGGAAGCAAATGCTGCCATATCAAGCTCTGTTAAAAGACCAAGGTTATACAAAGGGACTGCCAATCGCTCCCACTCGGCTTTCGCTTCATCCTCCAGCCATTCTGGACAATCTGGTAATTTTTTCTCTGGATGCGGCTCTGCAAAATTAAGCGGACGCTTTCCAGGATTTCCTTCTAACACCTTCATTGCTGTCGGCTTTGGTTTTCTTCCTCTTGTAGCCATAGGTCTCACCTCTTTTCCATACTAAAAAAGGACCTTCCCTGTCCCGTCTATCTGTGTAACAAGAAACAGGCCTCTTGGCCCGCTTCCTGGAATATTCATTTCCAAGTTAGTTGTATTCGTTAAGTAAAATGCAGTAGGCAATTTGCGCTGCCTCATCATCTTCCGCCGGTTTTAAATCCCAGCCCCTGTCATAGCTTGCAACCGTCTCTCCATCGATTGTGATTTGCAGCTTTGAAATCTTACCTTCGTTGATTCCATAGGTGCTTCCTTCATCGTAGGCCTTAACCCAATAATGTGCTATCTTGCTGCTTCCATCCTTCTGTGGAATTCCGATTGTTCCTTCATGCCATCCGTTTGTCATTTTTCTGTTCCTCCGTTTTCCTTGTTTTCCCTTTCGGTAGGTACATATTCGCTCTAAAAGGCACTTATATCAACTCATATCTGCACCATAAAACTGACAAACATGTGCATACATTATTGTGTATATTACCACGACCAAAAAGCCCGTCCGGGCCTCCTGGTTTTTACCTTTTATGAAAGGCTAATCTTAAATGCTGGAATTCTTTCTTTTTTTGTTACTCCTTCAAAGCATGCGTTCCAATCGTTGTGGCGGCTGTTGATTTCAACCAAGCCTTTCAGCTTGCATCCTCTCTTTTCAAACTCTGCAATTGTAATGATCAGGCTTGAAAAGGTGCTTGAAATTGTAAACTCTGTAATTCCAAATCTCCGGCAATTTTCTATAATTGCGTCAATGTCATGATCCCAAATCACCTCGGCAAAATTTATCAGGTCGTTTCCTGCCTCTTCGCTGTAAAAGTATGCTGCTCCGAATGTTGGGTTTACGTCAATCTCTGAATACTTGATTCCCTTTGTTGCTGCTTCC
>OGXW01003172.1_pt1 | contig 11038 bp, 13 predicted proteins | sample 1576341 | NCBI WGS metagenome assembly OGXW01 (sample SAMEA3541592, study PRJEB24748) | human gut metagenome | biome: human gut; feature: human-associated habitat; material: faeces | place: China | collected 2012
GCCGTGACCGAGCCGCAGCGAGACAGTCCCCAGTGCGCACACTGGGGAAAGGGGTTGCCAGAGTAACGACACAAGCAGAGGCGAAAAGAAAGCACGCACCAAAACATAATCACAGGGGACGGCCCCTGTGCCGTCCCAAAAATGCAGCGACGTGCTTCCGGTGATAAATCGGCGCACCGTCCCAAGTCACCCTGTCATTGCGAGGAGCGAAGCGACGTGGCAATCCGTTCTCCTTTACTCCAAGCGGAAATATACTGCCGTCTATAAAAGAAACGGATTCCCACGACCAGTGACCGGTGTCACTGGTCTCGGAATGACAGAGGGTTTCTTTATATTGCCCTTTCTTTTTTCAACTTCCACTCCCTGCACCATGGTAACTCCTTCTGCGCAAAACGCAATTTTCCGTGCAGAATCGGTGCAATACAGGCAAAAACCGTCGAAATTGTCATGTGTGGCAAAATTGTTTTGAATTACAAAACTATTTTCGCCACCTTTCTTGAATACGCGCTTGACAATTGTGAGATATTGGACGCGGAGTGATTGACAACACCCACGCCCTCTGATAAAATCAGCTTAATCACCGCACGACAACAAGAACAGAAAGGAAAAGATATGAAAAACATCAAAAAGGTACTTGCGGCAGTCCTTATGATAGCTGTAATGTTCTCTATTACCGGCTGCAATTCTTCGGACTACAAGAAGGCCGCGCAGCTGATGGCTGACGGCGATTATGCCGCCGCGTCCGAAATGTTCAAGGCTCTCGGCGACTACGAGGACAGCGCCGATCAGGCCAAGGAATGCGACTATCAGATCGCAAAGGCGGCGTTCGACGCCGGCGATTACGAGAACGCGATCGAGCTGCTCACCGCTCTCGGCGATTATCAGGACAGCGCCGACCTCATCTCGCAGGCCACCGACAAGATCATCACTGCGAAGCTCGTCGGCAACTGGGTCTCCGATGACATCGACGTCACCGACATATTCGTGACCGCCTTCAACTCCGCGCTCAATCCCGACTCGGCCGACGCGATAATGGCCGACGTCGATCTCGGCACCGTGACCATGACACTCACCATTGAAGTGACCGACAAGGGCAGCTTCTATCTGAAAGTGGACGGTCAGTCCCTCGACGCCACTGTCGACAAGGTTCTCGCCGCATTTCAGGTCGGCTTCACCAAATGGGTCGAGGATGTCTACACTGAGCTTGCGGCGGACAACAACATGACTCTTGACGAGCTGCTGGCCTACTGCGAGGTAGACAGTCTGGAAGCCCTCTTCGAGATGGACAACAACGTCAGTATCGAGGACTTCCTCGCCACCTACTTCCCCAAGGATCAGTTCATCGCCATTATCGACTCCGTCAGCTCCAACGGCACATACACCGTTGAGGACGGCGTGGTAAATCTGACCATCGCTTCCGAGACCGAGACCGTTATATACGACGGCGAGGCCGACACCATCACCATGGACGGCGAGGGTCTATCCGACGGCGACGTGGTGTTCCACCGCGCAGCCTGAGCGGCATAAATATAATAATAGTAACAGGGCATAGCTGAAAGCTATGCCCTGTTACTATTATATAAAACCCTCCGTATGATTCGGTACATACAGAGGGTTTTTAAATATCCTGTTTATCTGGTCAGCAGGACCTGATCGGATTCGACCTGCATTCCCGCGATCTCTGCGAACTTATCCATGAGGTCGCGCTTTGTGAGCTTCTGCTTCTCCTCGCCGCTGATATCGAGGATTATCCGCCCCTCATTCATCATAATAAGGCGGTTGCCGTGCTTTATCGCGTCCTTCATGTTGTGGGTTATCATCATCGCGGTCAGGCCGTTCTCGGCGACGATCTTGTCCGACAGCTCCAGCACCTTCGCCGCAGTCGCGGGGTCGAGCGCCGCGGTGTGCTCATCGAGCAGCAGCAGCTTCGGGCGGCGCAGAGACGCCATGAGCAGCGTCAGCGCCTGGCGCTGGCCGCCGGAGAGCAGGCCGACCTTGGCCGTCATACGATCCTCAAGGCCGAGGCCGAGACCGCGCAGCTTCTCGCGGTACTCCTCGCGCTCCGCTCTGGTCACGCCCCAGCCAAGCCCGCGGCGCTGGCCGCGGCGCATTGCGAGGGCGAGATTCTCCTCAAGCTGCATGTTCGGCGCGGTGCCCATCATGGGGTCCTGGAACACGCGGCCGATGTACTGCGCGCGGCGGAACTCCGGCATGGCGGTCACGTCCACGCCGTCGAGGATGATGCGCCCGTCATCCACCGGCCAGACACCGGCCACAGCGTTGAGCATGGTGGATTTACCGGCTCCGTTGCCGCCGATGACCGTGACAAAATCGCCGTCTTCAAGATGGAGGTTAATGCCGTCGAGCGCCACGCGCTGATTTATTGTGCCTTTATTGAAGGTTTTGCGTACGTTTATAAGATCAAGCATCGTGCTCCGCCGCCTTTCTTTTCAGTCTCCCGAAGGAATTCAGCCGCTTTGCGCGGAGGTATGGCACCGCGAGGAATACCGCGACGATTATCGCCGTGAACAGCTTCAGGTCGTTGGAATTCAGCCGCAGCCAAAGGACGATAACGACGACCGCGTAGTATATCACGCCGCCGATGACCGTAAAGGTCAGCGTACCGAAGAAATTCAGATGCTTGCCGAGTATCGCGCGGGCAATAACCTCGCCGATTATGACGGCGGCAAGGCCGATGACGATCGCACCGCGGCCCATGTTGACGTCCGCGAAGCCCTGATACTGAGCCATCAGGCCGCCGGAGAGGGCGACGATGCCGTTGGAGAGAGCCAGGCCGAGCACCTTCATGCGGTTGACGTTGATGCCCTGCGCCGCGCTCATGTTGGGGTTGCTGCCGGTAGCGCGGAGGGCAGAGCCCTGCTCGGTGCCGAAGTACCAGTAGAACAGTGCAACGAGCGCCAGCGCGATGAGCGCGCCGGTCAGGATAGCGGAGGAAATGCTGCGGGAGGAGAGGACAAGTGAGAACTTATCCACGCTGACCGCCTTGTTCGCCGCCATGCCCATGATGCGCAGGTTTATGGAATAGAGCGAAAACTGCGTGAGTATACCGGCCAATATCGCCGGGATGCCGAGCTTCGTGTGGAGAAGTCCGGTGCAAAGCCCCGCAAGCATACCGGCAATGACGGCGACCAGAAGCGCCGCCCACGCGGGAACGCCCGCGAGTATCAGCATCACGGTCACAGCGCCGCCGGTGGTAAAGGAGCCGTCAACAGTCAGATCTGCCACGTCGAGCAGACGGAAAGTGATGTAAACTCCGAGAGCCATAAGCCCCCATATAAGCCCCTGCGCAACTCCGCCGGGCAGATTCTTTACGAGCTTCAGCAGGCTGAGTGAAGCGAAATATGCCGTAATACTCACGATAAAATCTCCTTAAAACCTATTTTTTATAAACGCCGACAATCCTGTCAGAGACTTTTTGAGTCTCTGACAGGTCAGCTTGTCAAAGAAGTCCTGTGAGGCCTTTTTGACAAGCTTCATCCGCCGAGCATTTTGATAATATCAAAATGCTGCTTTGCTCCAAAAGTCATTGATGCATCAAGACTTTTGGACGGCGGTTTATTGTATTTGAGGCGGGCCTTGCCCCCTCAAGCTCCCCCGCGGCTCTCTTATCTGTGCCCTGCTGCACATGTTTTTTGACAGACTGTCCTGTCAGAGACTTTTTGAGTCTCTGACAGGTATTTTTTCAGTTATCAGCCGAGAGCGATGTAGTCCTCAGGGACAGTTATGTTGAGAGCTTCGCAGTTGGTGGGGTTGTAGATCTTGGTGAACTGAGGAGCGAAGCGGATCTGCATGGTGGCGGGGTCTGCACCCTCAACGAGAACCTCGTATGCCATCTCGCCGGTAGCGTAGCCAAGGTCGAAGTAGGAGATGCTCAGGCTGGCGATACCGCAGCCGCGGCAGATGCCTTCCTCACCGGCAATAATGGGGACGCCGGCGGGCAGCGCTACGTTGTTGATGGCCTCGGTGCAGGAGGCGGCGGTGTTATCGGTCGGGAGGTAGAGCACATCGCACTCGGAGCAGGCGGTAGCGGTGACGTTTGCAACATCGTTGGAGTCTGCGAAGGTGAATTCCTTGACCTCAAGGCCGAGTTCCTCGAACATCGGGGTGATGGTGTCAGCCTGGAACTTGGAGTTGGGCTCGCCGGAGCAGTAGAGGATGCCTACGACCTTTGCGTCGGGGCAAAGCTCATTGAGCACTGCAGCCTGACCGTCGAGCGGAGCGAGGTCGGAGGTGCCGGACACGTTGAAGCCGGTAGCGCCGGTCCAGTCGCTTATCTCAAGCGCGGAGCCGTAGTCGGTGACGGAGGTGCCGAGGATGGGGATCTCATTGGTAGCAGCGACTGCCGCGAGCAGCGCGGGAGTTGCGTTTGCCATGATGAGGTCAACGTCGTCGGAGACGAACTGGTTGACGATGACAGAGCAGGTAGCGGGATCGCCGGAGGCGTTGCCCTCTTGGAAGGTGACCTTGTCGCCGAGCTTGTCGGTCAGAGCCTGCTTAAAGCCTTCGGTCGCGGCGTCAAGCGCGTCATGCTGGACGAGCTGGCAGATGCCGACGACAAAGGTCTGGTCTGCGGCGATGTCATCAGACGGAGCGGAGCTCTCTTCGGCGGCGGGAGCTTCGGTCGGATCCGCAGCCGGGGCGGCGGTATTGCCGCAAGCGCACAGCGCAAGCAGCATCACGAGGGTGCACAGTACAGCGGTGAGTTTTTTCAGGTTTTTCATTTTTCATATCTCCTTGTCCTTGCTCGCAACGGAAAAATTAAAAGTGCCGCACAAACAAGCGTTTGTGCGGCACCCTAAAAGCAGCTTGAATATCAAACATCGGGCAACTTATCGCAGCACAAAACGCTATTACTTTTTATCATAAAGTAATAGTAATAGCCGTATGCAAATGCGAAGCAATTAGCCTTCATTTCTTCTGCCTCCGTTGTTGATGGGCACACTTTACTCCTTTTAGGCGCTAAAGTCAAGAGGGAATTTTAATTTTTTTCAAAAATTTTTTCTGCCCCGGCTCAGATCATGATCCCGCGCTTCTTCGCCTCGAACAGCAGCTCGTCGCGGAAATCGGGGTGCGCTATCGAGATGAGCTGACGGGCGCGGGATGCGAGGCTCTGCCCGCGCAGATGCGCGATGCCGTACTCGGTGACGACGTAGTCCACGTCGTTTTTACTCGTGGTGCAGACCGCGCCGGGCGTGAGGCTCGCGCAGATCTTGCTTATCGTGCCCTTGGTGGTAGATGCAAAGGCGATGAAGCTCTTGCCGCCCTTCGACTGGCACGCGCCGCGGACGAAGTCGATCTGGCCGCCGGAGCCGGACATATGCTTGGTGCCGATGCTCTCCGCGCAGACCTGACCGAAGAGGTCGACCTCGATGGCGGAGTTTATGGATATCATGTTGTCGTTCTGACAGATGACCGCCGGATCGTTGACATAGTCAACAGGCAGGATGGCGATGGCGGGGTTATCGTCGATATAGTCGTATATCCGCTGCGAACCGTAGGCGAAGGTCGTGACGGTCTGGCCGCGGTGTATCTGCTTGCGGCTGTTGTTGACCGCGCCGCACTCGATAAGCTCGACCATGGAGTCGGTGAACAGTTCGGTGTGGATGCCGAGGTCGTGCTTGGATTTGAGCGCCATGCCCGTCGCGTCGGGTATCGCGCCGATGCCGAGCTGGATGCAGGCGCCGTCGGGTATCTGCTCGGCGATGATGTTGCCTATCGTCTCGCTGACGGGGTCGATCTTTGCCGGAGCCATGGCAGGCAGCGGTGCGTTGTGCTCGATAAGCCCGTCAACGCGGCTGATGTGCACCTGTCCGCCGCAGATGGCGCGGGGCTGGAAGCTGTTGACCTCGAGGAACACACGCTTCGTGCGGTCGAGCAGCGCCTCGGTGTAGGAATTCGCGGTGGCGAGGCTGAAATATCCGTGCTTGTCCATCGGCGAGACGGAGAGCAGCACGACGTCATACTCGTAGTTCTCGCGGATGAGCTTGGGAATGTCGCGGTAGTAGGCCGGAAGAATATCCGCCCAGCCGCCGTTTATCGCTCGGCGCGCTCCGCCGCTTGAAAACCACGACATACCGGTCATCTTTCCGCGCAGGGATTCGTCGGCGTAGAACTCGAAGGGATAAGCGTCGAGTATCGTCTGCACGGTCAGTCCGTCCAGCGCGCCGTCGGCCGCGCGGCGGGCTATCGCGGAGACTATCGCCGGCGCCGCGGACACGGAGGTGTCCATGCCAATGCTCCAGCCGCTCTCAACGCGCGCCGCCAGCTCGTCGGCGGTCGTCAGCTTTTCCGCATACATTTTTGTGTAGTCAGTCATACTTGTACCTCCGGATTTATGTAAATTTTTTGATGTTTAAAGACCCGTTTTACGCAAAAGGCCACCCTCGCGGATGGCCTTTTTGATTACTCTTCGTTGTCAGCAAGTATGTCCTCGCCTATTTTATACACGTTGCCCGCGCCGACGGTGAGCACGATGTCGCCCGGTTCAAGCGTCTCGCGCAGGGCGGCCTCAAGCCCGTCAAAGGTCGGAAAGAAGCGCGCGCCGTCTATCTTCGCGGCAAGATCCGCGGAAGAGATACCGATGGTGTTTTTCTCGCGCGCGGCGTATATCTCCGCGAGGAAGAGGACATCGGGGCGCTTGAGCTGCGTGACGAAATCGTCAAACAGCGCCGCAGTGCGGGAGTAGGTATGGGGCTGGAAGACAACGATGGAGCGCTTGTAATTGAGCGTCTCCACGGTGTCCAGCAGCGCCTTCAGCTCGCCCGGATGGTGGGCATAGTCGTCATACACGTCCGCGCCGTTATACTTGCCCTTGAACTCGAAGCGGCGTCCCGCGCCGTTGAAGCCGGCAAGGCCGTACTTGACGGCGTTGGGGCGGATGCCGAGGCAGATGGACGCAGCGGTCGCGGCGAGGGCGTTCTTCACGTTGTGCATCCCAGGGACATGCAGGGTGACATCCGTAAACTTTCTGCCCTTATACATAATATCAAAGCTCGAATTTGCGCCGACAAACTGAATATTTTCCGCATAAACATCGGCCTTATCCGTCAGGCCGAAGGTGATGATACGGCGGGGAACATCCCGCAGCGCCTCCATGGTGTTCGCGTCCTCGGCGTTGGCGACGACGCATCCGTCCTCCGGAGTGCGCAGCGCAAACTCACGGAAGGAGTGCTGCACGTCGGCCAGATCCTTAAAGAAGTCCAGATGGTCGGCCTCAATGTTGAGGATGACGGCGACGGTCGGGTGGAAGGACAGGAAGGAGTTATAATACTCGCAGGCTTCCATGATTATCGTGTTGCCGCGGCCAACGCGGTGCCCCGCGTTCAGAAGCGGCAGCGTGCCGCCGATCATAACGGTCGGGTCGCGGTCGGCAGCCATGAGGATATGGGTGCACATGGAGGTGGTAGTGGTCTTGCCGTGGGTGCCGGAGATGCACAGGGCGTTGCTGTAGCCCTTGGATATCGCGCCCCAAGCCTGTGTCCGCTCGAACACGGGGATGCCCAGCTCATGCGCGCGGATTATCTCCGGATTGTCATCATGCACAGCAGCCGTGCGTACGACGAATTCGATATCGTCGGTGATATTAGCGGCGTCATGCCCGACATGGACATGGATACCATGGGCGCGCAGGGACACGACGTTCGGGTTCTCGTTCATATCCGAACCCACAACGCTGATGCCCATGCCCTTGAGCACCTCGGCCAGAGACGACATCGAGACGCCGCCTATGCCGACCAGATGCCCCTTTCTGCCGGGAGATAAGTAATTGTCAAACTCTATCATAAAAATCGCTCCAAATCTGGTAAATACGTGCCGGATAAATACGATCGTCAAAATGCCGCCGTGCGGCTCCCGATACGCGGAATGCTCTTGATGTTGACGCCGTGAAATGATAAAATAACAGTGGAAGCATACTCCGGCTCAAAAACTGACGCTGGTATTATAATACCCATTCCGGCTCATTGCAAGCATATATTGTGTTGTATGGCCTTATATCTCGGTAAAAATCATACGAGGAGTGTGTATATGGCGAACGTAAGCCCTCCCAAATATGTAAAGCATATCCTTATAACGCTCCAGTCGCGCGGCCATGCGGCGTATCTTGTAGGCGGCTGCGTGCGCGACATGATCCTCGGCGTGCATCCGCAGGACTGGGATATCTGCACCAGCGCCCTGCCGGAGCAGACGCTGGAAATTTTTCCGAACTCCCGCCCGACGGGGCTGAAGCACGGCACCGTGACCGTATACGTCAATTCCCGCTCCGTCGAGGTCACTACCTTCCGCAGCGACGGAGCCTATGCCGACCACCGGCACCCTACCGCGGTGAGCTTCGTCGGCGATCTTACGACCGACCTCAGCCGCCGCGACTTCACGATGAACGCCATCGCCCTCCCGCCCGACGGGCTGGTCGCCGACCCCTTCGGCGGCGTGGACGACATAAAGAACAGGATCATCCGCTGCGTCGGCTATCCGGAGCTGCGCTTTGAGGAGGACGCGCTGCGCATGTTCCGCGCGCTGAGGTTCTCCGCGCGGCTCGGCTTCACGATCGAGGAAAAAACTCTCTCCGCAATAGAGAAAAAAGCCCCGCTCGCCGCCTCGCTCGCGCCGGAGCGCGTGCGGGACGAGGTGGAAAAGATCCTGCTCACCCGCTCGCCCGAGATGGTGTATACGCTCATAGAGCTGGGTCTGCTCGACGCGTTTCTGAAAAAGCGCATGCCCGAGCCCTGGCGGCTGCACCGGCTGGGCTCGATACAGCGCAAGGCGATGCCGCGCTGGGCGGCTCTGTGCTGCGCGCTGGAGAAGTTCGGCTGCATAGATTCCGCCGAGGAATTTCTCGCCGCGCTGCGGCTCGACAGCCGGACGATACGCTGCTGCTCAAACGCCGAAGTGCTTGTAAAGCAGCCGAAGCCCGCCGACAAGGCAGCGTGGAAGCGCGCACTATGCGCCTACGGGGTGGACAGCGTGAGCTGCGCCGCACAGTGCTACGATGCTTTCAGCGGCGGCGGAAGCGCGCGGGAGCTGCGCGCAGTCCTGAAGAGCGGCGAATGCTTCTCGATGAAGCACCTCGCCGTCACCGGCGACGATCTGCTCGAGCTTGGTCTGCGCGGCAGAGAGCTGGGCGACATGCTGCGCTTCCTGCTTGATTACGTTATGGAATATCCGGCGAACAACCGCCGCGAGCTGCTGCTGACGCTTGCCAGAGGCACGGAGGAATAGAAAGATGGACAGCTGGAAACTTTTAAAATCGGAATGCGCCGGCTGCTCGCGCTGCGAGCTGTGCGAGACGCGGACTAATCTCGTGTTCGGCGTCGGCAATGAGGCCGCCGAGGTCATGTTCATCGGCGAAGGCCCAGGCGAGCAGGAGGACCTGCAGGGCGAGCCGTTCGTCGGCCCCGCAGGAAAGCTTCTCGATACGATGCTGGAGCTTATTGACCTTGACCGCTCAAAGGTGTATATTGCCAACGTCGTCAAATGCCGCCCTCCTCGCAACCGCGACCCGCAGCCCGCGGAGCAGGACGCCTGCGCCGAATGGCTTGAACGGCAGATCGCGCTCGTCAACCCTCGTCTCATCGTATGCCTCGGGCGCATCGCCGCGATGGCCATGATAAAGCCGGATTTCCGCATCACGCGCGAGCACGGCCAGTGGTTTGCGCGCGACGGCAGGCGGTACATGGCGATGTACCACCCCTCCGCCCTGCTGCGCGATCCGTCGAAGAGGCCGGAGACCTTTGAAGATCTCGTCTCCCTGCGGCAGGCGATCCGCGAGGCGTGCAATATATACTGACGCAAAAAATTACAGCAAAAGAAAGGTACTCATGATCAGATTTACTCCCATAAAGCTCTCCGACAAGTCCTGGGTGGACGAGATCGTGATGAGTGAAAACAGCCCCAGCGCCGACTACAATTTCGGCAATATCTACATCTGGGACAAGCACTTCAAGCAGCTGACCGCCCGCTGCGGCGACCGCATGCTCACCAAGCTCCGCTATGACGGCAAGCCGACCTTCGTTTTCCCGATCGGCTCCGGCGAGCTGCGCCCCGCAATAGAGGCGCTGCGCGAATTCGCCGCGTGGCGCGGCTATCCGTTCTGTCTGCGCGGCATAACCGAGCAGCACCGCGAGATGCTCGAGGCGGAATACCCCGGCCGCTTCGACTACACCGAGGACGTGAACAACGCCGACTATATCTACCTTGCCGAAAAGCTTGCGACTTATTCCGGCAAGGCGCTGCACGGCAAGAAGAATCACTGCAACCGTTTCGAGGCGGAGTACGACTGGCGCTTTGTACCCATGACGCGCGAGCTTATACCGGCCTGCATGGACATGCTGTCGGTCTGGTCGGAAGATAACGCCGCCCGTCTCGACCCCAGCATAGCCTATGAGCACGACGCGATAATCCGCGCCTTCGCCGCCTTTGAGCAGCTCGGCCTTGAGGGCGGAGTGCTCTACGCAAACGGCGAGATAATGGGCTTCACCATGGGCGAGTTTGCGAGCCGCGACACCTTTGACGTGCACTTTGAGAAGGCGCGCGTCGATATAAACGGCGCGTACCCGATGGTGTGCCGCGAGCTGACGCGAATGCTGATGGCAAAGCACCCGAACCTGAAATACATGAACCGCGAGGACGACATGGGGCTTGAATCCCTGCGCACCTCCAAGCTGTCGTATAAACCGGAGTATTTGCTGAAAAAATACACCGCGAGGTGGCTCGACGAATGAACGGAAAATTTCTCATACGCGGGTACGCGCCCGCCGACGAGGCGGCGCTGACCGCGCTGTGGAAGCGCTGCTTCGGGGACAGCGAGGAGCTGATACACAGCTTCTTCGCCCTGCTGCCGGAGCTTGGCGCGGGAGTCACGGCGGAGCTTGACGGCAAGCCCGTCGGCATGGCCTTCGCCATATGCGGCATGGCGCTCTCGAGCGGTGAAAAGTGCGGGTATATCTACGCCGTCGCCGTTGACGAAAGCTGCCGCGGCTTCGGCGCGGGCGCGGCTTGTTAAGTCGCCGTTATCAAAATT
>OGXW01003174.1_pt1 | contig 11030 bp, 8 predicted proteins | sample 1576341 | NCBI WGS metagenome assembly OGXW01 (sample SAMEA3541592, study PRJEB24748) | human gut metagenome | biome: human gut; feature: human-associated habitat; material: faeces | place: China | collected 2012
TATAAGGAATATGAAGAAGTCATATTATGATATTCTTCATATTCCTTATATCTAATATGGGTGGTTGTCTGACACCTATAGGAGATCCACCACTTCTTATGGGCTTTATGAGAGGAGTTCCATTTACATGGAGTATCCATCTGCTGCCAGTGTTATGTTTTAACCTGCTTGTGCTTCTTCCTGTTTTTTATATGATAGACAGAAAAAACTACAGACTTGATATCGCTGAAGGCAGTGTACCTGATATAAGCAAGGAGTCAACTGAACTTAAGTTCCAGGGTGGACACAATGTTATATTTATTATTACTATTGTAATAGCAGTAGTGTTAAGCGGTACACTTTCTAATGTTCCAGCATTCATAGGAGCTGATGGTGTGCTTAAGGGACTACATATAGGAGAAGTTACTTTCTCATTTGTTACTATGATAGAGATTGCTATTATTCTTTTATCAGCATTCTTGTCATTTAAGACAACTAAAAAAGAAATACGTACAAAGAACCACTTTAACTGGGGGGCTATTAAAGAGGTTGCTATACTGTTTATAGGTATATTTATAACTATGCAGCCAGCACTTATTATTCTTAAAGCAGTTGGACCTACACTTGGTATATCAAAGGCATGGCAGATGTTCTGGACAACAGGAGCACTTTCAAGCTTCCTTGATAATACACCTACATATCTTGTATTCTTTACAACAGCTGGTACACTTGGATTTACAAGTGGCATTACAACAAGTGTTGGTGTGATTACGGCAAAGGTTCTTATGTCTATTTCATGTGGCGCTGTATTTATGGGTGCAGGAACATATATTGGTAATGCACCTAACTTTATGGTCAAGTCAATCGCAGATGAAAATGGTGTCCGTATGCCGGGCTTCTTTGGTTATATGATATGGTCAATAGGTATCCTTGTTCCAGTATTTATTCTGGATACACTTATATTCTTTTTATAGGAGGTTGGCATGATGAGTGAAAATACTACTAACAATATAAAAAATAACGACACGTCAGTGAGTGTCAATGAGTTGAAAAAAACTGCCTTAAACCTTGCTAATAAGATATATGATCTTGATGAAAGAGTATACAAGTCGGTTGGTTCCGAACTTGGACGTGTATTTATAGGTGATAAGACTAAATGTATAGATAAACTTAGTGCTCTTATATACAGCAATCCTCATGGATATACACTTAGAAGTGAGGTTGCACTTGTTGGCAATATGGCACGAACTATTCAGGATAAAAAAGAAAAGTCTAAGTTTATGACTGAATACAATGATATATTAAAAGAAATAGCAGAGATTCCACATATATTTAATTCAGTAGATATTCTTGATACTGCAATAAGTGAACTGAATGTATCAAATCTTCACAGGCATAACGATGATAAGCGTATGATAATATGCATAAGCCGTACAGAGGGAAGTGCTGGTACAGATATAGGTTTTGCACTTGCTGACAAGCTTCATCTTAATTATTATGATGCAGAGATTTTCAAAGATATTGTGTTAAGAAAGGATGCTGAAAAGGACGCAAGATTCAAAAGCAGGAAGATAGATTTAAGCCATGATATGATACAGCCAGAAAAGGCAAGAAGATTCAGCCGTAACCATGGACTTCCAGCCAATGATGCTGCATTCTTTAATGAATCAGAAATTCTTCGTGAACTTGCTGAAAAAGAAGATTTTATAGTTATAGGACGTTGCGCTGATGTTATTCTTAAGAATAACAATATACCACATATAAGTGTTTTTATAACAGCACCGGTAGAACAGAGAGCAAAACGTATTATGGAGCTTGAAAAAATACCATATTCCAAAGCTTTAAAAAGACTTGTAAAATTTGATAAGAAAAGGGAAAAATATTATAAATTCTATACTAATAACGTATGGGGACAGGCATATAATTATGATTTATGTATCAACAGTGCAAGCTATGGTATTGATGAAGCTGTTAATCTTATATTACGTGTAATCAATAGAGATAAACAGGAGTAATACAACATGCTGAATTAAAATCGGCGCGTAAAACCAGCACTAAACCAGCACGCAGACTTTTTATGGAAAGTCTGCGTGTTTTCTGTTATAATAAAATGAATAAAGGTCTAAACTGGCTTATATGTTACTAACATCAATATATAAGTAGATATTGTAAAGCAGCAGGAATGGTGAAATGTATGAATGCATGTAAGAATTACCAAAAGATGATAAAAGATTATGATGAAGGAAGATTGTCATTAAAACAGGAAGAAAAATTCATAAATCATATTATTCATTGTAATGATTGTAAAGAAGAATTGGAGATATATTATATAGTATCATATGGACTTGATGAGAATTATGATGAGAATAAAATACCAGATGATATAAAGAACTGTATTGATTCATATGATTTTAAAACTTTGGTAGAGCTTAAGCTTAAGAAAAGCATAGAACAATGCAAAATGACCCGCCAGTGGAATCACGATATGAAAATGATGCATGCATTTATCAACATCATAATGGTTTTAATGTTTATTGTATGTATAATTATCAGATTTTATTAAATGCATACAATATATATAATTTATTTATTAAATGAGCAGTGTGAATATCACAAATAGCACAAGTATCAGAATGGAGGATTGATATGAGTAAGCTTTTACTTATAGATGGACATAGTATATTAAACAGGGCATTTTACGGAATACCTGATCTTACAAACAATGAAGGCATACATACAAACGCTATGTATGGCTTTTTAAATATAATGTTCAGATTTATAGATGAAGAAAAACCAGATTATGTCACAGTTGCCTTTGATTTAAGTGCACCTACTTTCAGGCATAACACATATGCGGAATATAAGGGAACAAGAAAGCCTATGCTTCCGGAATTAAAACAGCAGGTTCCGCTTATGAAAGAGCTGCTTAAGGCAATGAATATTAAAATTGTTGAGAAAGAAGGCTTTGAAGCAGATGATCTTCTTGGAACTATAGCAAAAAATTCACAAAAGGACGGCATTGATGTTTCAATCGTATCAGGAGACAGGGATCTTTTGCAGCTTGCTGATGATAAGATAAAAATACGTATTCCAAAGACAAAGAAAGGTTCAACAGAGGTTGAAGATTATTATCCTGAGGATGTTAAAAAGCTTTATGGAGTTACACCACTAGAATTCATTGAGATGAAAGCACTTATGGGAGATTCATCAGATAATATACCAGGTGCACCAGGCATAGGACCAAAGACTGCATCTGCTCTTATCGTGCAGTATCATGATATAAACAATATATTTGAACATATGGATGAGCTTAAGCCCCCCAAAGCTAAAAAATCAATATCAGAGAATGTTGATCAGATTAAGCTTAGCAGGTTCTTATCAGAAATAAAAACAGATGTGAATATTGACTATAATGTGATGGATGCATCTATTGATAATATGTTTAATGATGAGTCATATAAGCTTTTTAAAAGATATGATTTTAAAAATATGCTTAAAAGATGTGATGGCAATATACAGTCAGAACCTGACTGCTACGAACATTTTACAAGTGTTACTGACTTATCACAGGTTGAAGATATATTTAATAAGGCAAAAAAATGTGTTGCTGAATGCAGAAAAGTCGGTGTAAGTATAATGGCTGAGCAGGAATTATATGCTGTATCGCTTACATTTGGAGAAAAAGATATATATTATATTCCTGTATATGGCTTTGTGCTTACTGATTATCTTATAGAAAAGCTTGCAGATCTGATAAATGTTTCAGACAACAGATATATAGTTATTGATAATCTTAAGGATTATCTTCATATATTTGATAAATATGATATTGATGAACATTCATTTATGGATATATCAGTAGCGGCATATCTGATACATCCTAATAATGACAGATACGATTATGAAGCTCTTTCAAAGGAATATATGTCTATGCTTGTTATGTCAAGGCAGGAGCTGCTTGGAAAGCAGACTGTTAAGGAAGCGTATGACAAGGATGATGACAATCTTTTAAAGCTGGCATGTCTTACATCATATGTTAACTACAAATGTAGTGATGTAATAACAGATATTCTTAAGAAGGAAGATATGTATGAGCTTTACGAAACAATAGAAATGCCTCTTGTATTTGTTCTTTATGATATGCAGAAGTTTGGCATCAAAGTCGATAAGCAGGCATTATCTGATTATTCAAAAGTACTTGTTGAAAAAATAAATGTGCTTGAAAAAGAGATATATGAAGCAGCAGGTGAGGAGTTTAATATCAATTCACCTAAGCAGCTTGGTGTCATACTTTTTGAAAAGCTTGGGATGCCTAATGCAAAAAAGACTAAAAGTGGATATTCTACAGCAGCAGATATACTTGACAAGCTTGCACCTGATTATCCTATTGTTAAAAAGATACTTGAATATCGTCAGCTTACCAAGCTGAATTCAACCTATGCAGTAGGTCTGGTTTCTTATATAAGCGGCGATGGAAGAATACATGGAACGTTTAACCAGACTATAACAGCTACAGGAAGAATAAGCAGTACAGAACCTAATCTTCAGAATATTCCTATAAGAATGGAGATGGGAAAAGCTATAAGAAAGGTATTTATACCTAAGGATGGCTATGTGTTTATTGATGCGGATTATTCCCAGATAGAGTTAAGGATTCTTGCGCATATGTCAGGGGATGAAAAGCTTATAGAAGCTTATAATTCATCTGCTGACATTCATAGGGCAACAGCAGCAGAAGTGTTCAATACACCTATAGATGAAGTTACACCTTTACAGAGAAGCAATGCAAAGGCTGTTAATTTTGGCATAATATATGGTATGAGTTCTTTTGGACTCAGCCAGGATTTAAGTATTACTCCAAAGGAAGCCAAGGCATATATAGAAAAGTATTTTGCATCATATCCAGATATAAAAGCATTTATAGATGGTCTTGTTGAATCGGCAAAGAAAAAAGGTTATTCAGTAACTATGTTTAATAGAAGAAGGGAAATACCAGAATTATCATCAAGCAACTTTATGCAGCGATCATTTGGTGAGAGGGTCGCTATGAATGCACCTATACAGGGTACAGCAGCAGATATTATAAAGCTTGCTATGATAAGAGTAAGCAGGGCACTTAAAGAGCAGAATCTTAAGTCAAGGCTTATACTTCAGGTTCATGATGAACTTCTTGTTGAAACAGCAGTTGATGAAATAGATATAGTTAAGGACATTCTTACAAAGGGGATGAAAGAGGCTGCAAGTCTTAGAGTGCCTCTTGAGATAGATATAAAACAGGGAAATAACTGGCTTGAGGCACATTAAGTGTTAAGTTATGGTTGGATATTAAGATGTAATCACGATTTTAAGATTAAAAGATGATAGTAAGGAAGAAATATAATGAAAGTTATAGGAATAACTGGCGGAATAGGTGCTGGAAAATCAGAAGTGCTTAAGTTTCTGGCAGATAATTACAAATGTGAAATTATAATGGCAGATGATGTTGCTAAAGGACTGTATTATAAAGGCGGTAAGGCGTATCATATGATAACTATGCTTTTTGGTGATGATATTCTTTCTTCGGATGCCAGCATTGATAAGAAAAAGCTTGCAGATATTATATTTGCTAATCCTAATAAAAGAGCTGCTCTTGACAGTATAGTGCATCCTCTTGTCAAGCAGGAAATAATAACAAAGATTACTAATAACCGCATAGAAGGGAAGCTTGATTATACATTTGTCGAGGCTGCACTGCTTCTTGATGATCACTATGATATATTCTGCGATGAAGTATGGTATATAGATGCAGGAGAGGATATAAGAAGAAAGAGACTTAAAGATAACAGAGGATATTCCGACGAAAAGATAAATAACATATTTGCAAGCCAGAAAAAAAAGGACGATATCATTGATAAATGTGATTATTGTATCGATAACAGCGGCGATATTAAAGACACATTCTGCAGGATAAATGATATACTGAACAAATAATCAGCTGAGTTGTTATAATATTATTAATGTGATATATTAAAGTGCAGGATTTAAAAGTAATATTTGGCAGCATCAACTATAATATGTAAACTGTGTTGATGACAAACCTGATAAACGTATAAATGATAAGAGGAACAGATATGGAAAAGGATAAGAATACTAACAATTATGTATTTGGACTTGATATAGGTACAAGGAGTATAGTGGGTGTAGTTGGTTATCTGGAATATGGCAGATTTAAAATAGCAGCAATGGCAGAAAAGCTTCATACAACACGTTCAATGCTCGATGGACAGATTCATGATATATATAAGGTTGGCGATACAATAAGACAGGTAAAGCTTTCGCTTGAAAGCCAGCTGGATATTGACCTTAAAGATGTATGTATAGCCGCTGCCGGACGAGTGCTTAGGACTGTAAACTCAACAGCTGAGTATGAATTCGAGGAAGAAACAAGAGTAACGCAGGAAGACATATATTCCCTTAATCTTCTTGCTGTTGAACATGCTCATAATAAAATAAATGATGGTTCAAGTAAGGAAAAGTTTTATTGTGTGGGTAACACTCCTATAAGATATCAGCTGAATGATTATGATATAGGTAATCTTGAGGGACATAAGGCAAGAAAAATATATGTTGAGCTTATAGCTACATTTCTTCCAGAGGAAGTTGTAGACGGACTTTATGAAGCGGTTGAATATGCAGGACTAAATGTAGCCTCTCTTACATTAGAGCCAATCGCTTCCATGAACATTGCAATACCAGAACAGTACAGACTCCTTAATATATGCTTAGTCGATGTAGGAGCAGGGACATCGGATATATGTATAACTAAGGATGGAAGTATAGTTGCATATGGAATGATACCTCTTGCAGGAGATGAAATAACAGAAAAAATCGCAAAGAATTATCTTGTGGACTTTAACACAGCAGAAACTATAAAGATAGCTGCAAGCAATCCTGAAAATGATATGGTTACATTTAATGATATTATGGGACTTGAACAGAAGGTATCGTCAAGTGAAATTCAGGCTATAGCAGATGAGTCCATAGCGAATATGGCTAAAGCGACAGCAGACAGGATTATTGAGCTTAATGGCGGCAAGTCTGTAAATGCTGTTTTTGTTGTAGGTGGTGGAGGAAAGATGCCAAGCTATGTAGGGCATCTTGCAAAAGACCTTTCAATAGCACCCGAAAGAGTTGCAATACGAGGCAAGGAAGTTCTTACAACAGTTGACTTTAATATAGAGGGTTTTGAAAAAGATTCTTTATATGTAACACCTATAGGTATATGTACAAACTACTATACTCAGAAGAATAAGTTTATATTCGTTAATGTTAATAATGAAAGAATAAAGCTTTATGATAATAACAAGCTCACTGTGTTTGATGCCATAATGCAGATAGGATATCCAAACGAGAAACTGTTCCCAAGACGTGGTAAAGAGATAGAATATATGCTTAATGGAAAAACAAGGCTTGTAAGAGGACTTCCAGGAGAGGGAGCGGTTATAACACTTAATAAGGAGCAGGCAAGCCTTAATACGCCTATAGAGCAGAATGATGTTATTTACGTTGAAGAGTCTACTATTGGCGAAGCGGCATCCATGACTCTTGGACAGATTGAGGAATTCGGATCAGATATAACATTTGATGTAAATGGCAAAAATATAGTGTGTCCTAGATTTGCATATGTTAATGGTGAATTAAAGTCAGAATTCTATGATATAAGAAATGGGGATGCTGTTCGTATAGAGAATTTTTATACTGTTGGGCAGCTTTTTACATTCCTGGATCTTGATTATTCAAAGTATGATATTATGGTTAACAATATGCCGGCAGATAAAATGACAAAGGTGTATGAAAACTTTACTGTTGATTTTAACGAAAAAAGTGAACAAAAAGACTATAATGATGCACAATATGAAGACATAGATAATGAAGATGTGAATAACGAAGATGTGAAGAATAATATAAAACATAGTGAAGAACGTACTTCTGGCAGTGATAGTGATACAGACGGGAATATTAATGCAGATAATAATGAAAGTAATAACCAACGTAATAATGAAAGTGACAAAGAAAGTGACAATGAAAGCAGCATCATAAGAGATATTACTATTATAGTTAATAACGCCCCTGTAACACTTTCTGGAAAGAGTCATTATATACTTGTAGACCTGTTCCAGTTTTATGATTTTGATTTGTCAAAACCAAAGGGTAATATAGTTATCCTTCTTAATGGTGAAACATGTGAGTATACAGCATCTATTAATGATGGTGATGTTGTTAAAATATATTGGGAATAAGAATGGTGGAAACGATATGAGAATGATGCCGATTGCAAGCGGTAGTAGTGGTAACTGTATATATGTAGGTTCTGACGACACACATATACTTATAGATGCCGGAATAAGCAGAAAAAAAATAGAAGAAGGTCTTAACAGTATAGATTTATCACTTAAGGACATAGATGCTGTATTTGTTACGCATGAACATATAGATCATATAAAGGGCCTTGGAGTCATGTCAAGAAAGGATGGTATACCTATATACTCAACTCCAGGAACTATAAACGGCATAGCAGCAACAACAAGCCTTGGAGATATTGACAACAGCTATTATAACACGATAAAGGCTGATTCAGACACAAGGATTAAAGATCTTGTAATACATAGCTTTGGAGTATCGCATGATGCTAACGAGCCAGTTGCTTACAATGTGACATGTGATGATAAAAAAGCCTCTGTTATAACTGATCTTGGATATTATGATGACTATACAATCAGCAATCTTACTGGTTCAGATATGATGCTTGTTGAGGCTAATCATGATATTAATATGCTGCAGCTTGGAAGCTATCCATATTATCTGAAACAAAGAATACTTGGCGATAAAGGACATCTTTCTAACGAAACGTCAGCAAGGCTTATTAATAACCTACTTAATGACCATATTAAAGGGATTTATCTTGGACATTTAAGTAAAGAAAATAATTATGATAAGCTGGCATATGAAACAGTAAAGCTTGAAATAGATATGAGTGAAAATGAATATAAGGCAGGAGATATATATATAGAGGTTGCAAACAGAAGTGAGCCTTCCTCTTTGCTTGAAATATAATGCTTAGATATCTGACGTAAAATAGTGCAGTATAGCTATTGAAAATATAAATGTTATGTTTTAAAATCTAGAGATAAGTATATCTTTTTAATAGATATATTTATATAAATATTCACACTTAATATGCGTGTTTAACGCAGGAAAGAGGAAAAATATGAAGAAATGTGTAATTACAGTAGTAGGAAAAGATACAGTGGGTATTATCGCAAAGGTATGTACATATCTTGCTGATACAGGAATTAATATTCTTGATATCTCACAGACTATTGTATCCGGCTATTTTAATATGATGATGATAGTTGATTTATCTAACTCTACAAGTGGTTTTGATGATGTTAATAATGAACTGGATAAGCTTGGAAACGATATAGGTGTTGTTATTAAGTGCCAGAGAGAAGAAATCTTTGATATGATGCATAGAATTTAATTAACTATTATTAAGTATACGCCATAGGCGATGCGGAAATGAGGAGAAAAATGATTAACATATATGAAGTTACTGAAACCAACAAAATGGTAGAGAAGGAAAATCTTGATGTAAGAACAATTACGCTTGGTATCAACCTTCTTGACTGTGCAAGCGAGAATCTTGATGAGGTAAATGAGAAGATATATAAAAAAATCACAACTCTTGCTAAAGACCTTGTAAAAACAGGAGAGGAAATATCAAGGGAAATAGGTATTCCAATAGTTAATAAAAGAATTTCTATTACACCTATTTCGTTAGTTGGTGCCTCATGCTGTAAAACACCTGACGATTATGTAACTATTGCAAAGACACTTGATAAGGCTGCCCACGAAGTAGGAGTCAATTTCATCGGTGGTTATTCTGCTGTTGTATCAAAGGGTATGACAAAGAGTGATGAACTGCTTATACGTTCGATTCCTAAGGCACTTGCATCTACAGAGCTTATATGCAGCTCAGTAAATGTTGGTTCTACAAAGACAGGTATTAATATGGATGCCGTAAGACTTATGGGTGAAATAGTTAAAGAAACTGCTGCTTTAACAAAAGATGCAGACTCTCTTGGCTGTGCAAAACTTGTTGTATTATGTAATGCTCCAGATGACAATCCATTCATGGCAGGAGCTTTCCACGGAGTTACAGAGGATGATGCCATTATCAATGTAGGTGTCAGCGGTCCTGGTGTTGTTAAATATGCACTTGAAAGCGTAAGAGGAGAAAGCTTTGAAGTACTCTGTGAAACTATCAAAAAGACAGCATTTAAGATAACAAGAGTAGGACAGCTTGTTGCTCAGGAAGCTTCTAAACGACTTGGCATACCATTTGGTATAATTGATCTTTCACTTGCCCCAACACCGGCAATTGGTGATTCTGTTGCAGAAATTCTTGAAGAAATCGGACTTGAGAGAGCCGGTGCTCCTGGAACAACAGCAGCACTTGCACTTCTTAACGATCAGGTTAAGAAAGGCGGAGTAATGGCTTCATCATATGTAGGCGGACTTAGTGGTGCATTTATTCCAGTCAGTGAAGATCAGGGAATGATCGATGCAGTTAATGCAGGATCACTTACTATTGAAAAGCTTGAAGCTATGACCTGTGTATGTTCTGTAGGTCTTGATATGATCGCTATACCAGGAGATACAAAGGCAACAACCATATCTGGTATTATTGCAGATGAAGCAGCTATTGGTATGGTAAATCAGAAGACAACAGCTGTAAGAGTTATACCTGTTGTTGGAAAGGGTATTGGCGAGACTGTAGAATTCGGCGGACTTTTAGGCTATGCTCCTATTATGCCGGTTAATACATTTGACTGCTCAGCATTTGTAAACAGACCAGGAAGAATACCTGCGCCTATTCATAGCTTTAAGAATTAATTACACATTTTAGAATTAACATATAACTTACATAGTAAAAATCCCCTCGGAGCAAAAGCCTCAATGGCATTAAGTTAAGAAAATCTCGCATCACCCATAGTGTGGTGTGGGATTTT
>OGXW01003178.1_pt1 | contig 11020 bp, 8 predicted proteins | sample 1576341 | NCBI WGS metagenome assembly OGXW01 (sample SAMEA3541592, study PRJEB24748) | human gut metagenome | biome: human gut; feature: human-associated habitat; material: faeces | place: China | collected 2012
CCGTTGGTCAGTGTACACCTGACCGCCGGATAAAGCTTCTAACTAAAAATAGCGCTTAACTTTACCAGAGCAGGGGCGCTATTTTTGATTTGACAAAATTACACGATTGCAATATAATATACTCAACAAGACAGCCGGAAGGTGAGCGCAATCACCCGATCTGGCGAAAATGTTGAATAGCTATAAGAAATAGCCGTCCTACCTTTACCAGAGAACAGGACGGCTATTTCTTATTTGCATAAGTCAAAATTGCAACAATAAGTAAAGCAACGCTGATTATAATCTGCAATTCTTCGTATGTACTCATAATAATCATCCTTTCTGCAAGACTCAGATCAGATGAAAGCACGTCCCCCGGCTGCCCGGTTAAATATATTAGAGTGTCTAAGATTCCCAATAAAAAACGAACAAGGAAAACTCATTTCTTGAAATGTATTATAACAGAAAAGAGAAGTAAAAGAAAGTAATAAAAAATAGTCAGAAAATTTGAAGTTCCTGTAAATGTGCAGTGTATTGAATTTGAATATAATACAAAATAGAACAAAAGTTTGAAATTTACAAAGGTATATGAGATAATAAAGAAAAATGGAAGAAACGTCAGGAAAGGGGAGAAGCCTATGTCGCATATTTCAGAATACGAAGTCGAAAACATATTGATCGACCGCTTAGAGAGTATTGGATACAGCTTTATCAAATTGAATACCTATGAGGATGTCCTTGCCAATTTCCGCGCACAGCTTGCAGAATTCAACGCGAAAAAGCTGGAAGAAAAAGGCCATGCGGCATCCTTTTCTGACACAGAATTTAATCGTATTATGATTCACATGGATAACCATTCCGTGTATGAATCTGCGAAAATTTTGCGAGATAAATATATTCTGCAGCTCGATAATGGAGAGAATGTATATCTTGATTTCTTTTCCAACGATACAGACAGAAACATTTATCAGGTAACGCATCAGGTCACTATGGATAAAGCACATAAAGAGGATGTTGTATATAAAAATCGATATGACGTAACCGTACTGATCAACGGACTTCCGATGATCCAGATTGAGTTAAAGCGTCCTGGTGTGGAAATCAACGAAGCGATCAATCAGATCAATCGCTATAGAAAGTTCAGTTTTAAAGGCTTGTTCCGATATTTACAGCTGTTTGTAGTCAGCAACTCTGTGCAGACAAAATATTTCTGTAATGAAAATGAAATGGTAGATGGTCGCTATAACCCGATTTTGAAATCACTCGTATTTTTCTGGACCGATGATAAAAATACAAGAATCAACGATCTGAATACCTTTACCAGTGAATTTTTCTGCAAGCCGACAATCACAGAAATGATAGACAAATACATGATTATCAAAACGACAGAACCAGTGCTGATGGTAATGCGTCCATATCAGATTTATGCAGTAAAAGCAGCAAAGAAGCGGGTACTGGAAGTGAAGCAGAATGGTTATGTCTTTGCCTGCACTGGTTCAGGAAAAACATTGACATCTTTTAAATTGGCTCAGCTTCTTCGAGAAGAAGCAAGAGTTGATCTTGTAGTATTTCTGATTGACCGAAAAGATCTGGATGATCAGACCGTAGAAGAATATAATTCATTCGAAAAAGACTGCGTTGACAATACAGACAGCACCCGTGTGCTCATTCAGATGCTGAAATCATCTGAGAAAAAGATGATTGTTACAACCATTCAGAAAATGGCGAATGCTGTTAAAAATCCAAAATACGAAGAGGTTATGGATGGTTACCGAGATAAAAAAGTAGTATTTATCATTGATGAATGTCATCGTTCCCAATTCGGCAGTATGCATGCGCAGATTCAGAAACACTTTGAAAAAGCCAATTATATAGGATTTACAGGAACGCCTATTTTTGAGAAGAATAAAGGTGCTGACGGACGTACAACGGCAGATGTGTTCCATGCTGGGGATAAACTGGATGCATGTCTGCACCGATATATGATCAAAGATGCAATTGCAGACGGCAATGTGCTCCGATTTTCTGTAGAATATCAGCGGACAATTTTTGCAAAAAATATTGCAGTAAAAGGAATTGACCCAGAACAGTTGGATGATCCAGAATACTGCAAACGCCATAATATCGACATGACACCGCTTTATCATGATGAGGAACGAATCACCAGAGTTGCAAAACACATTATGGAACATCATGAACAGCATGTGCATCCGCAGGGAAAGGATACGTACACAGCACTTTTTGCAGTAGATTCTATTCCAATACTTGGAAAATACTATGATGCATTTCAGAAACTGAATAAAACAGTTCCGGAGGAGAAACGGCTGAAAATTGCAGCTATTTTTTCCTATCAGGCAAATGAAGATATGGATGATGGAGCAGATGAACATTCGCAGGAACTGCTGGAGCGCTGTATAAAGGACTATAATGCTATGTACGGTACAGCGTTTGGCATTGATACGTTTGATCCGTACAGAAAAGATATTGCGAAGCGGTTAAAACAGAAAGTTCTTCCACAGGTGGATATCCTGATCGTAGTCAATATGTTTTTAACCGGATTCGACGCAAAACCATTGAATACACTGTATCTGGACAAAAATCTGGTCTGGCATTCACTTGTTCAGGCATACAGTCGTACGAACCGTATTGACAAAGTGACAAAACAGTTTGGACAGATTGTGACATATCGAAATATCAAGAAGTGGCAGGATGAAGCGCTGACCCTGTTTTCAGGCGATGGAGATCCGAACGAATATCTGCTGGAAGATTATGCGTATTATTTAAATCAATGGATGAATCAGAATGTGATTTTAAGAAAAATCACACCCGACGTAGAAGCTGCGGGACAGTTACAATCAGAAGATGAAATCCGCATGTTTATTATGGCATTCCGTGCGCTGGCAAAGACGCTTGCTACATTGAAAACTTTTTCGAAGTTTGACTGGGCAGATCTTGGAGCAGTCATGGATGAAAATGAATACGAAGGATTCAAAAGCTGGTATTTGTACTATAAAGATCAAACCGTCAATCCAAATCCGAAAGTTCCGGTTCCAGTGGATGTGGATTTTGATATTGAGCTTGTCAGAACAGACCGAATCAACGTTGTGTATATTTTGAACTTGTTAAAAAATGCAAAAACACATACCAAGACAGAGGAAGAAAAGCAGCAGGATGTCGATTTGATTCTGCGTGAAATCGAGCGTTCTGATAATGAATCCCTGCGTTTGAAAAAAGAAGTGATGCGGCAGTTTATCTTAACACGATTTTATGATCTGCCGGAAAATGCAGATGTAATGGAGGCGTTCAATCAGTTTGAAAAAGAACAGATGCAGGCAGATATGGAAGAATTTGCATTTGACAATCAGATTGATTTCAAGATAGTATCAGATCTGGTTTCAGCATATACATTCAGTGGAAATGTATCGGAGGATAATATTCGCGAAAGATTGATGGCATATCCGCTGGGACTGCTGAAAATGACAAAACTGACAAAGAATGTGAAAAGATTTATACAGGATACTTATAAAAAATACAAGGCTGAAGGAGAAACAGAATGACAGATACAAATACATATCAGGCACAGGCGAACGAGCTTTCGCAGAAATTATGGGCAATCGCGAACGATCTGCGCGGTCAGATGGATGCAAGTGAGTTCAAAAATTATATCTTAGGAGTAATTTTCTATCGTTATCTTTCTGAGCGAACAGAAATGTATATGACCGATCTTCTCAAAAATGATGATGGAATCACATATGAAGAAGCCTTTGCGGATGATGAATACAGACCGGTTGTAGAAGAATGGTCACTGTCAAAACTGGGTTATGTAATTAAGCCGGAAAATCTGTTTCGAAATCTGATTCGCAAGATTACAAAGTTTGAAAATGATGCGGATAAATTCAGCGTGGAAGATTTCGAAAAAGCGATCAATGATCTGGTAGGTTCTACGATGGGACACGAATCCAACAAGGCATTTGACGGGCTGTTTAACGATATGCGTCTGCAGGATTCCCGTCTTGGAGAGACTGTGTCAGACCGTACGGAAATGATCGGGCGAGTTATGGTACGTGTATCGGATATTGATTTCGATTTACAGGATTCCCAGTTTGACGTACTCGGTACAGCGTATATGATTCTGATTGGTTTATTCGCATCGGATGCGGGAAAGAAAGGCGGCGAATTCTTCACGCCGGCAGGTCCGTCGAAGCTCTGTGCAACACTTGCGGCATTGGGGCTGGATGAAGCAAAGACGGTTGGTGACTGCACTTGTGGTTCTGCGTCTATGCTTCTGGAAGTACAGAAACATCTGACAACAGGAAAAGTCGGACATTTCTATGGACAGGAGCTGAATGCGACAACGTACAACCTGAGCCGTATGAACATGATCATGCACGGCATCGACTGGCAGAATTTTGATATTTATAAAGGCGATACACTGAAAGATGACAAATACGGCGATATCAAAATGACAGTACAGGTGTGCAATCCGCCGTATTCTCTGAAATGGTCTGCGGATAAACAGTTTGAAGATGACCCACGCTATTCCGGAGCAGGAAAACTGGCACCGAAAGGACAGGCGGATCTCGCATTTGTGGAACACATGATTTATCATATGGACGAAGATGACGGACGCGTTGCTGTACTGCTGCCGCATGGTGTATTGTTCCGTGGTGGAGCGGAGGAAACTATTCGAAAATACATCATTAAAGATTTGAACCGTCTGGATGCAGTAATTGGATTGCCAGCAAACCTGTTCCATGGAACGGGAATTCCGGTTTGTGTGCTGGTGCTGAAGTGCAAGAGAAATGGAAATGCGGGAAATATCTTATTTATTGATGCATCAAAAGAGTTCAAGGCTGGAAAGAACCAGAATGTGCTGGAGCAGAAGCATATTGATAAAATTGTTGAGACGTATGAGAAGCGTGTAGATGTTGATAAATTTGCTCATGTGGCGGAGATGAGCGAGATTGTTGAGAATGGATATAACTTGAATATTCCGAGGTATGTGGATACGTTTGAAGAGGAAGAACCAGTGGATTTAGAGGCTGTGAGAGCGGAAATTAAGAGACTGGACGTGGAAACGAAAAATGCAATTGAGAAGGCAGAGAGTATGTTGCAGCAACTTGGATTATAAAGGAGAAAGTAACTACATATGGGACAACCAAGTAGTAAAGATGTTGGGAAAAGAGCTATTTATAATTATCATGTAAATGAACAAATAGGGAATAAAAAAGTTTCAATGGAAATTGTGGAAAATTGGTATCCACAAAGCTACCATCAGAAGGAAATTTTTATTTTAAGTAAAATAAGAAAACTATGTAACGGTTTTGATGGCACAGATATTAAAGTAAGTGATCAAGAATTGCCCCTGTTGTTTATGACTGCGGAGTGGAATACAACGAAAGATGGGAAATATATTCAAAATAGAAATCAGATTTTAAGACGTGCAATAAGTCGGTTTGATGATTTTGAACATCAAGGATATATTACAGGCACTTATGGGTGCTTTCAGTTTACTTTTTCTGGGATGAAGAAATTGGAAGACTTAGTAATAATGAAACCGGATATAAATCAGAATATTGAACAGGTAATTGAAGAGATAAGAAAGGAAAATGAAAAGTCTTCTGCTCGTTATGAAGAATTGATTTCTGTATTGCAAGACATTAAGAATACACCTAAAAACTATAGAGAATATATTTCAGATTTGGCAAATATTGCAACAATAGGAAGTATTATTCCAAGTGCTGTTCCGAAAGTAGGAAAGTTATTGGGGAGACTCATAAGTGTTTTGTAGAAAATGTTAGAGGCATTTGCCAAATTAATCAAATAAATACTAAGAGGATATAAAACTGTGATACCAAAATTAAGATTTAAAGATGATAATGGAAATGATTTTCCAGCATGGAATACTACGGTGCGGCTGGAAGAAATATCGGCATTTATAACAAAAGGAGCTACACCTACAACATATGGGTTTGAATGGCAAATAAAGGGTATATATTTTTTTAGAAATGATTGTATAAAAAATAATATTTTTGTATATGGTGATTATTCGTATATTTCTGAGGAAGCTAATGAATTTTTGAAACGTTCAGAAATCAGAGGAGATGATATTGTAATTGCGATTACAGGAGATATTGGAAAAGTAGGATTAGTGCCAAGAAAAATAAAGAAAGCTAATATTAATCAGCATTTAGCGAGGATAAGAATCGTAAAGGATGCAATACCATATTTTGTATATAGTTACCTTGGTTCGAATGAGATGCAGCGGAATTATAGAAAAATTAAAACCGGATTATCAATGGCACAATTAAGTCTTAGTCAAATTCGAGAAACGAGAATACCGGTAGTTTCAATAATGGAACAACAAAAAATAGCAGAATTTTTAATGGAAATGGACAGGATAATTGAAACAAAAAAAGAAACTGTAGTTGCATGGCAAGAACGTAAAAAGGGTGTGATGCAGAAAATTTTCAGTCAGGAAGTAAGATTCAAGGATGAAGATGGAGAGAATTTTCCGGATTGGAAAGAGAAAAAAATTAGTGATATTTTTTTTAAGATAAAAGATAAAAATAAAGATGGGAAAAATCAAAATGTGATAACTAATTCAGCGGAGTATGGTTTAATTAATCAGCGTGAATTTTTTGAAAAAGATATTGCAGTTGATGGAAAAATGGAAAATTATACGGTGATTAAGACAGGTGATTTTGTGTATAATCCGAGAAAATCTAAGCAAGCACCGTATGGACCATTTAATTGTTACCAACTCGAAGAAGAGGGTATTGTATCACCATTGTATACATGTTTACGCCCAAAAGGTAATGCTGATGAGAAATATTTGCTTTGGTATTTCAAAAGTGGTAGTTGGTATAGATTCATATATGAAAATGGGGCACAGAATGGTGCAAGACACGATAGAGTTGGTATGACGGATTCGTTAATGCAAGAGATTCCTGTATATTTACCGCAGGCATTAGAGGAGCAGCAGAAAATCGCAGATTGCCTGTCTGCGTTGGACGATGTCATTAACAATTACAAAGAAACATTAACTGCATGGCAAGAACTGAAAAAGGGACTATTGCAGCAGATATTTGTATAGAGGGGGAATTAAACGATGAATATACAGGAATTTATATCAAATTATCATAATCATCCTGTTTTGTTTGTTGGAACAGGATTGAGCTTACGTTATTTAAAAAATTCATATAGCTGGGATTCGTTGCTTCAAAAGGTGGCAATGGATTTCAATGAAAATCCAGAATACTACTTGGACATAAAATCTGAACATATGGACTCTACGGGTTATGTCTATGAGCAAATTGCAACGCAATTAGAGAATGATTTTAATCAGTATCTGAAAAAGAATCGTCATGGAAAATTCGAATATATTAATGATATCTTTTATGAAAATATGCAAAAGGGTATCAATATTAGTCGATTTAAATTGTATTTAGCTGATTTATTAAGAACTGCGGAAATTAAAGAATCTGCATTAGATGAAATTGCCGAATTAAAGAAAGCACGAAAAAATATAAGCTCGGTCATTACAACGAATTATGATACGATGATTGAGCAATTGTTTTCTTTTAATCCATTAATTGGAAATAATATTTTACTCAGTAATCCATATGGGTCAGTATACAAAATTCATGGCTGCGTTTCACAACCGGAGAAAATTATTATAACAGAGGAAGATTATGAAGAGTTTAATTGCAAATATGAACTGATCCGTGCGCAGTTACTATCCTTGTTCATACATAATCCGATTATTTTTATCGGATACAATATAGGAGATAAAAACATAAAAGATATTCTTCGGACAATATTTTCTTATGTTGATTATAATTCAGATGAGGCGAAGAAAATACGGGATAATTTTTTACTGGTTGAGTATGAAGAAGGATCTGACAATACGGAAGTTATAGAACACGATATAGATATTGAGGGGTTTGAAACTATACGTATAAATAAAATTAAAACGGACAATTTTACGGCAGTGTATCAGGCATTAGCTAATCTTGTGTTACCAGTTTCTGCCATGGATATTCGGAAAGTCCAGAGTGTTGTTCGAGAAATATGTGAAGGTGGTGCGATAGAAGTTTCTATTACAGAAGATTTGGACAAACTCAATAATTCGGACAAAGTGCTTGTTGTCGGATCAAGAAAAACAATTAAGTACGAATTTTTAACTACGTCTGAAATGATGATTAACTATTTCGAAATAATAGAAGAAGCTAATTCACAGCTATTGTCACTTTTAAATAAACAGAAAATACAATCTTCACAATATTTTCCGATTTTTGCATTTTCGGCAATATGTCCGGAAATAGGCAGAAGTGAGGAATTAAAACAGCAGCAAAGGGATAAAATTGCAGCATTGATAAAATCACCGCATTCGTCTTGTACAGGAAATCATTCAACCCCACAGGAAGTTTTAGATGATCAACAGGTTCCGCAGACATATAAAACGTTAGAGATGATTTGTTCTATTATGTCTGGAAAAATGAACTTAGAACAAGTTGAGATTTTTTTGAAAAATCATGAAGATAAACGTTCAACGGATTATCGAAAATTATTATGCGCATATGATTTAAAGTGTAAGATATAGGTGAAAAAGATCTGTTGCAATTTAAAGACTAATTATAGATATGAAAATTGGTACATTTGTGGAGAAAGAGAATGGAAGGATTGCGATTTAAAGGGTATAAGTCGTTTACACAAGAATATGTTGAAATTTTAGAATTTGAAAAAATTAATGTTTTTATAGGGAAAAACAACTCAGGGAAATCTAGCTGCTTAGATATTATAAAAGATATTATTGATCCTAATGAATTGGATAAAAATCCATTTTTAAAAAATGGTTTAGAAATACAATTGGTTCATGCACTTTCAGAGGAAGAAATTAGATATGTTTTTTCGGAAAATACATTCGGAGGAGGTATACCAACGGAAAACCATTATATGTTTGGAAAAAATTATATTGGTAAAAAAATGAATTTTCGTATTAGTGTAGAAAAAGATTACAGAACAAGGGAAAGAGATTTTCAATATCAATATGTTGAAAATAAAAATGTTTTTGAAGCAGAATATAATAATTATTGGAATCAGTTTGGTGAGAGAATGAGGAGCTTGTGGAAAGAATATGAGTTTAGGCGCTTGGATGCCGAAAGAAATATTGTACCAGAAGTGGAATCAAATGATGAAAACATAAATTTGAATGGAGAAGGGGCAAGCAATTTAATTCGAAAAATAATAAATTACAGCGAGTATGATGAAAACATAGTTCAAGAAGAATTATTAACTGCTTTAAATGCCATTATTTATCCGGAAACAACTTATGAAAATATAAAAATACAACAGGTGGACGATGCAGGAGAACTGAAATGGGAAATTTTTCTCCAGGAAAAAGGAAAACGATATGCATTATCAAAGATGGGAAGCGGATTAAAAACCATAATATTAGTTTTAGCTAATTTGTTGATTATTCCAAAATTGAAAGCGTATAAAAATAAAAAGATTATTTATGCGTTTGAAGAGCTGGAAAATAATCTGCATCCTGCATTGCAAAGAAAACTTTTTGAATATATTTACAAATATGCACAAGACAATGATATCATGATTTTCTTGACGACACATTCTCATGTGGCAATTAATACTTTTTGCGATAAAGAGGGAACTCAGATATTCCATGTGGAAAAACAAGATGGTGTATCAAAAATGCATAAAATAGATGACTATATATCAAAAACAACATTACTGAATGATTTAGATGTGCGTGCATCAGATATATTGCAATCTAATGGCATTATCTGGGTAGAGGGACCTTCGGATAGAGTTTATATAAAACGATGGTTGAAGATTTTTGGAGGTGATGAAATAGAAGAGGGAAGGGATTATCAATTTTTATATTATGGAGGAAGATTATTATCACACTATACAGCAGAACAGGATTGTGAGGATTTGATAAGTATATTATTGACAAATCGAAATGCAGCTATTGTTATTGACAGTGATAAAAGAAAAAATAATTCTAAAATAAATGAAACAAAAAAGAGAGTAAAAAATGAATTTGAAAAGTATGGCGCTTTTTGCTGGATTACTAAGGGAAAAGAAATAGAAAATTATCTTGAGAAGGAGGCTATAGAAGAAGCTTTTGGCAAAAAAGTTGGAAAACAATGTGAACAATATCAATTATTTCCGGAATATATAGGGCCGATTTGTCCAACATTTAAAAAAGTAGAATTTGCCCAAAAGGTGGTGCCGTATGTTATACAGGAACGGGCTTCGAAAATGTTAGATTTGGAGAAACAGGTAAAATCACTTTACGCAGTTATAAAAAAATGGAATCAGAAATAAAAAAGAAACGAGCAACCCGATTGAGCCCTAAGACTGTACACGACACAAAACCCATTTCTTTTATATTATAATAAAGATAATTTGAAAAATAGTCAAGAAAAATTTAGCTAGACTTTATTTGAAGAATGACTATAAGGATAAGAGTGTTCATGGATATAAAAATCATAAAAAGAGAAAAACGTTTATGCACATGCTGCATGGAAGAACATGAAGTGAAGACGGTTCTTGTTGAAGAAAAGATGACGTTTAGGAATGTAAAAATTGTTTATGAGGCAACCTATTTTTTGTGTGATGCGGCTGACGTATTTTATATGGACGAGGAACAGATGCAGAAAAATTATTTGAATCAGAAAGCGGCATACCAGAAAATCATAAACGATTCAGTAGATGAGAAAATCTGAGTTAAAAGTACGGTTTGGATATAAGCTGAAGGATTGGGTACATAGAGATCTATTGAATGAATGAAAAGAAAAAGCGGATGGAGTGCCCCATCCACTGCTGTTAAACGATTGTTTTTATTGGACAATCTAACCGCTTTTAAACGAGCATTTTAACTGGACGCTCTAACCGCTGCACAGATATTTCTATCTGTGTTTTTATTATATGCAATTTACAGCAAAAAAGCAATGCTTTTAATTGCTAAAATTTTATGAACTTTTTTCGATATCTATGGAATCAATTTTATCAC
>OGXW01003185.1_pt1 | contig 11008 bp, 9 predicted proteins | sample 1576341 | NCBI WGS metagenome assembly OGXW01 (sample SAMEA3541592, study PRJEB24748) | human gut metagenome | biome: human gut; feature: human-associated habitat; material: faeces | place: China | collected 2012
CGTTTGTCGGTCTATCTTCGATAGCCCTGCCACGGAATTACGCCGCTGCCCCGAAGTCTTCACTGATAATTACCCCACTCCTATTATTGAGGAAGGGGTAACATTATGTGACATGATTTATCTGGAAAAACAATAATGCACTGAAAAAAATGGAACTGACCAGTCCCGGCAGGGCGAGTCTGTGATAAGCCGGCAACACAGGAAGGCGGATTATCACTGTCTCGACCCGTGGACTGCTGAAACAAGCGTCAAGTGGCGGGGCGGTCGTAAAAGTCCTTATCAGGCAACGGCGATAAAGAACACGGAGGAACGGCAATAAGTCTCAGAGGTGGCATCAGCGAAGCCGTTGCCAATCCTCAGAGGCGTTGCCGGTTCTCGGTGTTCCGCAGTTGCCCGTAGGCGCGATGCGGTCGAAAGGTGTCAGTGCCCACACCGTCACCTTTTGACGGCATAACCGCCGCCAACAATGAAGACCGATCTGTCTCTTGCAGCTTTCGCAGTGTATTCTATTCTTCAATGATTTCCCAGTGGCCGCCTTTTTTTGAGCCGACATAGTGAACTATCTCGGAGAGAGCAGCAAGTTCGCGCTCGACTGTTTTAGTTGCCACTCCGATTGCTACGGCTATCTCTGCTCTTGTAGTCTGAGGATTTTCGCTAATGATTGCTATGATTCGCAGTTGTCGTTCGGTTAAGTTTTTAGCGACATTTTTAGCGACATTTTTAGCGACATTTTTAGCGACATCTCCATCTTCAGCCTTTCGCTGAATTGCTGACTTAAGGGGAAATGATACTATGGCGATTGTGCGGTCGCTCTCGATCGTCGGACGAGTTCCGGTCAGCGATTCCCAACTTACAAGTTTGTTCATGCCGTAGCCGGCATTTTCAGCTATGCCCACAAAGCGGAATAGTTTTGCGATTGTAGGGTTACGCAGCTTAGAGTAAATTCTTCCGAGGATGTCTTTTACGGGGAGTGGGAACGCTCCGCCGTTCATAAACTCGATGTGGTCGGTATAGACGCGGATACAGGAGCGTAGGGAGTCGAAGTGGTCGGCGTGCATTACCATATTTGCCAGTGCTTCGCGGAGAACATTATACTGACTTTCATCAGTTGTCGCGAATCCATCGTCCTTGATATGAATTGGGGCGTCAACGAGAGTACGGAAGCGACGCAGAATAATCTGGACAGCCTCCCAGATATTGTCCTGTTCGGGAATACGGTAAGTATATCTTACCTCCGCCTGCTGGATTGTCGGACCCGGAATCTCGATATAATCTACACAGAATGTGGGAACATAGCGTAGAACATACGGAGCTTTACCAAACATCAGGAGTCCAGCATAAGTGAGTAGTCCGTTCTGGGTAATATTTACCTGCTCACAAAATTTTGCATCATCAGCCTCACGGAGACTTACAAGATTCTGTGTCTGGCTAAGGGCAAACCTATAACTCTTCAACGTATTGAGATTCAGCATTTCAATACTTGTATCTGGAATGGTCTCTTCTGTCTTCTTGCCAAAAGACTGGTCGCGGAACATCGCACGGATTTCACCTTCTGTAGCTCTCTGATCGCCACTGCCCATACGAATGAAAGTATTGATGGGGTTGTTATAGTAAACCGGCTTAAGGTCTACCTCGGGAACATAGAAGGCAAGTATTTTCTTCCCGTCAATAGTATAAAGCTTGGGGGTAACTGTCAGCCTTTGATTGAACTTCTCTCCACGAAGTGTCCCGAGAAAATCCTGTTCAAGTTTTTCTACGTTGTCAACACCCTGAATCTCGAAGGTCTTGCCAGCCTGTTTTACACCGAGCACAATCCAGCCACCGGAGGTGTTTGAGAATGCGCTGACGCTTTCCCATACATTCTTCGGCAGTTCTGATTTTGCGGTCTTAACCTCAAAATCCTCCCATTCTATGTCATGCAGCTTTGCTACGAGTTCATCCTTAGTCATTTCAATTACAAAATTACGAAAAATCTGTTAATTATCAGCTATGAGGGTGTGACATATTCGTTGATAGAACAGACCTCAAATATAATCTTTCCGCAAGCTGCGGAAGATTTGGCGTTGTTGAAATCGTCCGCAAGCTGCGGACGATTCGTTGTCTTGAAATCGTTGGCAGCCTGCTGACGATTTATACTTTTGAAATTTTCTACACACTGTAGAAGATTTGGTACGAATGACTATATGCGCAATAGCAATCATACACATTTCAAAGAGTCCTCTCAGAGAGACTTTAATCAAGAAGGTCAACAAGCACCTTCTTCATATCCTCGTCGATGTCTCGGTAGCGGGCGAAGGCCTTACTACCTTCCTTATGACCGCTGAGGGAGCCGACGAGATTCGGGTCTTTGACTTTCTTGTAGAGATTGCCGATGAATGTGCGTCGGGCGAGGTGGCTGCTTGCGATTTCGTTGAGGGGGCGTTTCTCTTCCGCACCAGTCGTCGGATTGAGAACAGTCACCATGCGGTTTACTTCACATACAGTGAAAAACTTCTTGATAGCCACGTTGTATTTCTGCGAACTGATAAACGGGAAAAGTTTCCCTTTTAAATCATCGCGCCCCGCGTATTTCTCTACCAGAGCCTTTGCTCGTGCATTGAGCGGTACGCGAACAACCTGAGGACGTTCTCCTTTGGTCTTTTGCGGCATATATTCTATGGCTCCGTTAATGATGCTTGCCGGAGTCATAGCCATAAGGTCGGACACACGGCATCCGATAAGGCACTGAAAGATGAAGATGTCGCGTTGAGCCTCCAGTGATGGATTAGCCGAAAGGTCATAGTCGGCAATCTTGTCGCGCTCTTCAAGGGAGATGTAGTAGGGAGTGCCATACACCTCTGTTGTCGTTCCGTTATATTTGGCAAAGGGATCGTTGGTCGTTAGTTCCTGGTCTCTGCACCAGCGATAGAAAGCTCTCATCAAACCGAAGAGTCCGACGATGGTATTATCGCCCTTGGGGTGTGGCTTCGGCTTTTTGCGCTGAGAGTGCGTATCCGTCGGTACAGCTTCGTAGATTTTCGGATACTTTTTGTAGAACTTATGTTCGTTGCGAAGGAACTTCTCGAAGTCGTTCACGTCATCAACCGTGAAGTCATCGAGCTTGATTTTATACCGGCGGTTGCCATTGGCGCGCACATAGAGTTCATATCGCATCAGCGCACGCTTGAGAACGCGCAGATGCTTGATTCTCCATTCAGAGATATTCTTCTTTGTGATGTAGTCCTCGAAGATGTCAAAGAAGGTCACTTCGGGCGCAACTGGCGCGTCCTCCACAGGGGGATTAAGGAACAAGTCCAGCTGCGTGAGAAGAAAGTCCTTCGTCACTTTATTGAGAGGCGTGTCCTCACAGATACGAATAAGGAACTTCTCGATTTCATCAAGACGGTCTTGAACATCGCGGACTTCCTTCTTCAATTCCGGGTCACGGGGATTGGAGAATTTGTTATCCTTGAACAGTTCTTTCTTGATGAATAGACCGCTCTTGATACGGTGTGATACACTATGGGAAACGGACACTCGGAGCATGATTTCAGCCCTGCCCGAAGGATTTGTCTTCGCCGATAAAGCGCGTTTAATTGTCGCCATTGGAGAGTTTCGTTTAAATTCAACTTAGTTTACTGCACTGATATTTAGGCTCTAAAGCCACTACAAAGATACAACAATTTTTGTCAGCAAATTGTCAGCAAAGGCTAAATTTTAACAAATTGAGTTCAAGTCTGATTGAAATTTGAACTGATTCAATTTAGTATAATTCAGTTGAATTACAATATTTTACGCAAATATCGGCATTCACTCAAAAATGAGCACTATTCAATACAGTTCATAGTTAATGCTCCTGTTCTGGGCACAGCAAAACCCCTCTAAGTCATTGATTTATAGTGGTTTTTCTATTTCTCAGGTATAAACAGGGTAGCCAATAACAACATCGGTGAATGAGGGGTGCTTGGCAGTGGGTGATAAAAAATTAGGCGCAAGTGAGGGGTGCGCAAAAAGGCTGCGGAGGGAGGTGGTAACTTTGCAGCGGAAAACGGATTTGCGCCGGGGAAGGTGGCCGAGGAGGCAAAGAGTCAACATCAATAAGGGATAGCAACTCATCGAGCAACCTTTTCAGGAAGGGACAATTCTGCTAAAGCAAGCAAATGTAACTATACTAAAGCAAGCAAATGTAATAACGATATGGGTGTTGATGTAACGCATATTATTCGTAATAATTTTGTCGACGATGGTTTGAGGAAAACCAGGGTCAGCTATTGTCGCGAAACTATAGAGAGGTTGCGCGAAAGACTTGGTATCAAGCGAAGAATTGGAGTCCATTACTACAAATATTCCGACAATAACATGGACGTGGAATGCAGATTCGAACTTCCCAAGCCCTGGGATGTGGAATTTTTCTTACATGAGGGTTATTGGCATATAGAATCGTACTGGCATTATTGTCAAATAGTAATAGCATGGGATGGTCGTTTATATGTGAGAGATCTCATAAAGGAAATTGCCAAAGCTTTAGATGCGACGGAAGTTTGGCATGCCGAAGAGTATCTGACATGGAACGGCGGAGTGGGCATGGATGATATCTCGGGTGAAAATTGGTTTGACTTCATTAAAAAGAAATTTCCCGAGGGCATACCTGAATATAGGGCTGATGACTGGAAAGACAAGAAATGGGGCAAAGATGAATACGACTATAAGCCTATTTATCATGATGACTTACATGATTACGAGATTTCTAACAATGTAATTTGATTATGGGCAGAGATATTTATGGGTTTATAGAGCGGAAAACAAAAGATAATGCGTGGGAACTTCTCGCTCACAGCGAACAGCTTCGGTTGGCCCGTTACAATGAATTATTCAGATTCCTCACTTACTATGCGCTTGACGGAAAGACAGGTGTGAGACAGCGGCCACTCAGAAGTTGGTGTGCAACGGTTTCTCCGGTTGTAAGGAGAGAATTGTTCTATCGTTGTGAGAAAGACATCTCAGGTATTCCTTCACTGCTCGATAAGGCTGATTTTGACTACAAGGATTTTAAGGCTACGATAGGCAACGAAACCTTTAAAGAAGATGATATTAAGGGAGATTACAAGGAAGGCTTGTCCTTTAGTCTGGCGCCCGGAATAATGTCATGTCCCGATTTTTGTTTTTGGAATATCTGCACAGCCTATGAATTGGAATGGGCGCTGAACCAAGCCGCTAAGGCATCGGTTGAAGCACCGGAAATGGAAACAGAATACCGTGAGGCTTTGCTTCTGATGCGAGAACAAGAATCAGCAGGGTTTGAGTGCCGGTTTGTTTATGTCTATGACTTCGCCACATCCTGGATATTCGAGAAACCTTACTTGGACTGAAGTAAAGAGCCGGATAACCAAACTCTTCAGGCAGAACAAGCTGATTCTAAAGCCGGTTTTACCTCAGGCAATGCAAATGCGCGCCTCAGATTGACATTGTGAGGGGGTACGCAAAAAGGCTGCAGTGAGGGGTAGTAATTTTGCAGCGGAAAACGGATTTGCGCCGGGAAAGGCGGCCGAAGAAGGTGGTCGGAAGGCGGCCGGAAGAAAAAGTATGTCGGCGAGGCTGATAATACGAAGGATTTTGGTTAACTTTGCAGGCGTAAAACGCAACAAGGAATAATGATTTCGCAACTAAGTGGAAATATCGCTGCCATAACACGCTGTAACCCAACAAGTTACGGCCATAGTACGTGTTTCCGATTTATTCGGGAATATTCTGGTGAGGGATTCCATGGAGCCGGTTGCGAAGTGTGTTGCGTGAGCTGACACGTCTTCAAATCATCACTATAAAGGATGAGTTGGAATGCCCTTGAAAGCTTTCCAACTTTTTTTGTGCCGCCCTGCTTACGGCTCCTTTATCTCCGGGCACGGCACGCCAAAAATCAATCAAATGTATGAACGATTCAGAATTTTACCACAGCCATGCCTGCAAACAAAAATGCTTTGATAAGATACAAGACCTTAGACAGGTGCTTGAGAAACAAATACAGAAGGTGGACTCTTGACGACCTTGTGGAAGCCTGCTCGGAGGCTCTCTATGACATGGAGGGAATTACGAAGGGGGTGTCGGTGAGGACGGTACAGGCCGACATTCAGATGATGCGGTCGGACAAGCTGGGCTTCAACGCGCCCATTGAGGTCTACGACAACAAGTTCTACAGATACGAGAACCCGGATTACTCCATCAACAACAACGCGCTATCGGACGAGGATTGCGAACTCCTGAGGCAGGCTGTGGAGATGATTCAGCATTTTGACCCGGGACAAGAGGCGCGAGACCTGGCGGCAATTCTGGCCAAAGTTAAGAACAAACTGATGTTCTTGTTATGACAATAGTCAGCAAACAACTACACGTGGAAGCAAAGACATGAATTGCCGTGGTCAGGCAAATGGCTCATTGTTTCTCTGAAGGATACTGATTGTATGATTCTCCGGGCACCCGCTGAAGTACTTTTCAAGCACGCGGGCAAAAGTGTCTTTGGGCGATACCAAATCAAAGAGCGTCATTGATGAGCGGAGTTTCATGCTGTCGATGCCTCCAAACACTTCAGCGGCATTATCGGTAGGCAGACTGAGGATTGTTTCGGAAACTTCTCTTAAGCGTGGGCCCAAAACCGGATGCTCCAAATATGATTTTGCCTCCTTAAGTCCGGATATACCATAGTAATTCGAGTTATATGAACGTCCGAGTCCCGCAAGCTGCGGGAAAATATACCACATCCAGTGAGAACGTTTCCTTCCATCTTGCAATTCTTCAAGTGCTTGCGGGTAGACGCCTTCCTGCGCCTCGATAAATCTGTGGAGATTATATGGGTCTAATGTCATTATTTGTTTAGTTTGTTGCTCGAGCTCGTTATCCCTAAAAGGATAAGCCCGGGGTTATGGATGATGATGGCGCATCGGAGTCTGTGCCTCGATGCGCCATCGGGTATGAGTCAATATTTATGCCTTGGGGGCTGATTCAGGTGCGACGGGTTTGCCTCTGAACAGTTCGTAGATTTCTCTAATCCACATAACAAGCGACGAGGCCGCTACTATGATTACGAAGTCAAGGGCTCCGGAGGGGTTGAAGCTCCAGTCGAGGGTGTGAAGCATAGGCTCAACGTTGAAGAACTCGTAGGCTATTTCGGTGATGAAGAGCTGACCAATGACAATGATGCCGACGATGGTCCAGAAGCCTTGGCTCATCCTGACTTTGAAGACGCTTTCGCCGGTTTCAAAGCAGCGGGCGTTGAACATATACCAGAAGTGTGTCCACACGAAGATGGAGAACAACAGGGTGGCTTCATACGGTGTCATCGCGGAAACGGCGCCAACAGTTGTATGGAACATCTGCGGAATCGAGGTAACATCAGTGTGGTTGAACAGCCAGTAGAAGCCCAGGGTTATGGCGAAGAAGAGGAAGCCGACGCCAAGCAGTTCCGACATCATGGGGCGTGTGAGGATGGAAGCCTCGCGCCGCCGGGGTTTGTCGGCCATTACGTTGCGCGAGGATGGCAGAGAGGCCAGGGCCATTGCGCCGAAGGTGTCCATGATGAGGTTCACCCAAAGCATCTGCGTTACGGTAAGCGGCGATTCTGTGCCCATGAAGGAGCCAAACAACACGAGGAAGCAGGCGGCCACATTTACGGTGAGCTGGAACAGCAGGAACCGCTGTATGTTCTTGTAGAGCGAGCGTCCCCACATCACCGCGCGTCCTATCGACGAGAAGGAGTTGTCGATGATGGTGATGTCAGAAGCCTCTTTGGCCACAGAGGTGCCGTCGCCCATTGAGAGGCCTACTTGCGCGGTCTTGAGGGCGGGAGCGTCGTTTGTGCCGTCGCCGGTTACTGCCACCACCTCGTTGTTGGCCTGAAGTGCCTCCACAAGGCGCTTCTTATCGAGCGGTCGGGCGCGGGCTATGATTTTCAGTTCGCCTACACGCTCTTTAAGCTCTTTGTCTGACAATTCAGCAAACTCCGGCCCTGTGATGATGTTGCGGTCTGTGTCGGTTTGGTCATACCACAATCCAATCTGTCGACCGATTTCTTTGGCTGTGCCGGGGGTGTCGCCCGTAACAATTTTCACCTTGATGCCGGCGTCAATTACTTCTCCCACAGCTGCGGGAACGTCAGCGCGCACAGGGTCTGAGATGGCTACGATGCCAAGGAATGTGAGATTGTCGGCCACCACTTTCCCGTCGGCAATAGTGGCATCCTTATCGCCCAGTTCCTGATAAGCGAATCCCAGAGTACGCATAGCCTGATTCTGATATTCGAGCAGCTGCGCGTCGATTTCCTTTTTCGTAACGCCACAGGTATTCTTGCACATACCAAAGACAATCTCCGGGGCGCCTTTTACATAGAGTATCTTCTTGCCGGTAGCGGATGTTACCACCGTGGCCATGTATTTGCGTTCGGTGGTGAAGGGCAGTTCCTGCACACGCGTGGCTTCGCTGCGGAGCTTCATATAATCGGCGCCGCGTTCGCGCAGCCAGAGCAGCAGGGCGCCTTCGGTGGGATTTCCTAATACCTGAGGCTTGTCGCCCGACAGGTCAAGCTGAGCTGTGGAGTTCACCGCAATGCCCTCATAGAGCACTTCGTCTGAAGGCTCACCGAAGAAATTGGTCTTGTAGACCTGCATCTGGTTTTGGGTCAGGGTGCCTGTCTTATCAGTGCAGATAACGGTGGTTGCTCCCATCGTTTCGCAAGCGTGCATCTTGCGCACAAGATTGTTGGTCTTGAGCATGGCACGCATCGAATAGGCCAGCGAAAGGGTTACTGCCATGGGGAGGCCTTCGGGCACCGCAACCACAATCAGCGTAACGGCCACCATCAGCGTCTGCAGCGTATGGGCAAGGAGCATCGACCATGTATTGCTGTCGGCGCCGGGATTGAGCATGGAGAATGCTCCTATCACCATGGCAAAGAAGATGACAAAGAATGCTATGATGGTGAAAATGCACTTAACCTTTGACCAGTCGTCAAACTTCTTGATGACAAGCCAGAAGAAGAGTGCCACCGGAATGGCCAGAGTCCACGCCTGCCAGGCACCCCAGCCGAGGAAATGAATCAGCTGACCCACAATGATGAGGCCTGCGAAGATGTAGCTGGCGTTCGTTATCCAGTCGGCCAGGCCGTCAAGCTGCTCGTTAAGAGGAGTCTTGACCGAATCGTCAATCTGCGCTTCCTCAAACACCTTGCCCATTTCAGTGGCGTCGCCAACTTTCAGCACGCGCATCACCCCGTGGCCCTCCATGATTTTAGTGCCGCGCAAAACGTGATTCGACGGATAGGTGGCCTCTTTGTCAAAATGAGCCGGGTCGATGGTCTTTGCGCACAGAGGCTCGCCGGTGAGCGACGATTCATCCACACTGAGCGTAACGGCGTCAAGCAGCTCGCCGTCGGCCGGAATCTCATCGCCGGTGTTGAGGACGACGATGTCGCCTACCACCACATCCTTACGCGGTATGGTGGTCATGGCGCCGTTGCGCATCACCTCAACAAGCTCATCGTCGTTTACCTGATTGAGAATTTTGAACGCCTTGTTGGCTTTCTGCTCAAAGACGAACGCCAGCGTGGTTGCAAGACCGATGGCCACGAAGATGCCGATAGGCTCAAAGAACACCTTCCAGTCTTCTTTCAGGCCGAAATACTCATAAAATGAGATGCCAACAGACAGCACACCTGCAACCAACAGGATTATGATGAGCGGGTCGGAGAACTTGTCAAGGAACTCCTTCCACCACGGATCCTGCTTGGGAGGCGTGAGCACGTTCACACCATTTTTTCTTCGGCTCTCCAGCACTTCCGCTTCTGTTAAGCCCGTGTAGTGGGTTTTTTGTGACATATTTTTGATTGTTAAATTATTTCATCCGATTATTATTTTCTGTAATATCGATTCGCTTCAAATTCCATTTCTGCTTCTTCTGCCCATTCTCTGCAAGCATCGCAGAATGAGAAGCCATCACCCACAACATCAACACCTTTTACTTTTGTAACGGAAATGTTTTCAATGTAATTGTCATCTTCATCAATCCCGATATATTTACAATCTTCTCTTATATGATATACCCCTGTGGGTTGCTCAAGGAAGAATGTTTGACATTGAAAGGCATAGTATTTTTTGTACTCGTTTGAAAAGTACAATGTTACTATTCCGGCCACAATAAGAAAGCAGCCCCAAACCATAGAAAATTTATAGCTCAATGTTTTTTTAGGGTTCGGAAACGATTCCTCCTCCTGTGGCAGTTTTATTTCTTTATCGAAAGCAACAATTATAACTGCCATGAATGGGACGGACAAAAGTGTCCATCCCATCAATAAATTAATGAAGAATTCTACAATACCCCATTGTACAAAGAGTGAAAGAAGGATTGCTATAGCGAGTACTCCCGCATAAATGAGAGCAAAAGGTTTCAGTCCGGATAATACCTTATATTGTTCCGGTGCTTTTTCTAAAAGAAACGAAGTCCTTCCATACTCCATGATACTATTATTCTTGTTTTTGAGGCATTAACCCTCTTGTTGATTCAAGAATTGGGAGATTGGTTTCCGTGGGTACATAGATAACGGTCTTGTCGCTGAGGTCTGCCTGCTGGCGCACCCACAGATACTGAATGTAGGTGGGAGTGATGTTGCCGTTTTCAATGCGGATGGCTTCAGCGGCTCCTTTAGCTCGTTCTACCTCAGCCTGAGCGTTGAGCTTCTCGGCCTCCAGATTAGCCTTAGCTTCCTCAATCTTGATTTTGCGGTTTTGTTCGGCTTTGGCAAACTCAGCCTTACCCTCCATCTCCTGCGACCACACATTGTACCACGGGCGGATAAACGCTACAGCCACCATAAGCAGCACTATTCCTGCAATTCCCAATATAGCGCTCTTTATGAGCTTGGGCGAGACATTGATGTTTTTTTGTTGTACATACCTTACTAATTTTTTGTACCGGAAATATGGGCTGACTTATCAGCGACGTTTGGGAACGTATGTCTTGTTACCGTTGCCATTTATGTAATACTGGC
>OGXW01003187.1_pt1 | contig 11006 bp, 7 predicted proteins | sample 1576341 | NCBI WGS metagenome assembly OGXW01 (sample SAMEA3541592, study PRJEB24748) | human gut metagenome | biome: human gut; feature: human-associated habitat; material: faeces | place: China | collected 2012
AAGCCCGAGGGGTGTGCAGAGGGGCCGCGGCTTTGCGGCCCCTTTGCGGTTTTCCTATTTTCGCAAAAAAATACTGCGTCCGTTCGCCAACCCGAACGAAACACAGTATTTTTCAAAAGTATTTTTTTACATTTTGTTACTTAACAACACGTACTCTGTACATGCCCTCGATCTCCTTGAGTTCATCTAACGCCTTAGCAGACGCCGCACTCTCAAGATCAATAAGAGTATAGGCAAACTCCCCTTTACTCTTATTCGTCATATCCGCAATATTCAGTCCCTCGGATCCAAGGATCTTGGTAACCTGACTGATCATATTCGGTGTGTTGCTGTGCGCAAGAGAGATTCTTCCGACAGCCACACAGGTACCCATATCACAGTTCGGATAATTAACTGAATTTTTGATATTACCATTCTCAAGGTAATCGCGGATCTCCTTTACAGCCATCTCTGCACAGTTTTCTTCAGATTCCTCTGTAGACGCACCAAGATGCGGAGTTACCAGAATACCCTCGCGTCCTGCAACTGTCTCATTTGCAAAGTCAGTTACATACTTCTTAACCTTGCCACTCTCAACAGCCTCGATCAGCGCATCCTCATCAACAAGAAGATCTCTTGCAAAATTCAGAAGAACTACGCCGTCCTTCATCTTATCGAAAGCTTCTTTGTTGATCATCTTCTTAGTGCTGTCAAGAAGCGGCACATGAATGGTGATATAATCGCACTGGCTGTAGATCTCATCCAGGCTCTTGCTGTGCTTGATGGTTCTGGACAGGTTCCATGCCGCATCAATAGAAAGATATGGGTCATAGCCATATACTTCCATGCCAAGACCGCATGCTGCGTTTGCCACCATGGCTCCAATGGCTCCAAGTCCGATGATACCAAGCTTTTTGCCACTGATCTCGCATCCTGCAAACTGTTTTTTCTGCTTCTCGGCAAGCTTGCCGATGTGCTCTTTATCTTTCTCCTGTGCAACCCACTCGATACCTCCTACGATATCTCTGGATGCAAGGAGCATACCTGCAAGCACCAGCTCTTTTACGCCGTTTGCGTTAGCTCCAGGTGTGTTGAATACAACAACACCCTTCTCTGCATACTCCTTAACCGGAATATTATTGACGCCTGCACCTGCACGTGCAACTGCGCAAACGCTCTTCGCAAGCTCCATGTCGTGCATTTTTGCACTTCTTACAAGGATTGCATCACACTGGTCAGCTGTCTCTGTTTTTTTATAATTATCGCCAAAAAGTTTCAGACCTTTTTCAGCGATAGGATTCAAGCAATGATACTGGAACATTATGCATTCTCCTCCTCGAATTTTTTCATGAATGCAACCAGTGCCTCTACGCCGGCCTTTGGCATGGCATTGTAGATGCTGGCACGCATTCCGCCAACAGTACGGTGTCCTTTCAGGTTTACAAGTCCTGCTTCAGCTGCCTCTTTGACAAACTTGGCATCCATTTCCTTGTCACCGGTTACGAACGGTACATTCATAAGAGATCTGTCTTCCGGAACTACAGTTCCTTTGAACAGCTTGCTGGAATCCAGGTAATCATAAAGGATTTTTGCTTTTTCCTCATTGCGCTGCTTCATCACTTCCAGACCGCCCATCTTCTTCAGCCATTTGAATACTTTTCCGCATACATAGATGCAGTAAGCATTCGGCGTATTGTAAAGAGAGCCTGCATCTGCATGTGTCTTATAAGTAAGCATGGTTGGGGTTCCCTGAAGAACATCCTCTGTGATCAGGTCCTCACGGATGATCACGATAACCATACCTGCCGGTCCGATGTTCTTCTGAACACCGCCATAAATAATACCATATTTACTTACATCCACCGGCTCAGACAGGAAGCAGGAGGATACATCTGCTACCAGAGTTTTGCCTTTTGTGTTTGGAAGTTTTTTGAATTTTGTGCCGTAAATGGTGTTGTTCTCACAGATGTATACGTAGTCTGCATCCGGGCTGATCGGCAGATCACTGCAGTTCGGGATATAGCTGAAGGTTTTATCTTCAGAAGATGCGATCTTGTTTGCTTTTCCGTATTTCTGAGCTTCCTGATAAGCTTTCTTTGCCCACTGTCCTGTTACGATATAATCTGCGACCTTGTTTTTCATAAGGTTCATCGGAATCATGGCAAACTGCTGGGATGCTCCTCCCTGAAGGAAAAGTACTTTGTAGTTGTCCGGAATGTTCATAAGCTCACGGAGATCTTTCTCTGCAGTATCAATGATCTCCTGAAAAGCTGCACTTCTGTGACTCATTTCCATAACAGACATCCCTGTGCCGTTATAGTCCATCATCTCATCAGCTACTTCTTTGAGTACTTCCTCCGGAAGCACTGCCGGTCCGGCAGAAAAATTATACACTCTACTCATGTTTCTTCATATCCTCCTCATCAAATACATCATCAAGGTTCGCACCAGCCGGTACCATCGGGAACACACTCAGATCCTGATCGATCCAGCAATCCAGAACGACAGGTCCCTCTGCTGCCAGTGCCATCTTAAGTGCAGGCTCCACATCCTCCATCTTTGTCACACGAATGGCTTTTGCACCCAGCGCCTCTGATAATTTCACAAAATCAACGGCGTCATCCAGTACTGTAGAAGAGTATCTCTTTCCATAGAAGAGCGTCTGCCACTGACGCACCATTCCAAGTACATGATTGTTCATAACAATCTGGATCAGCTGTCTGCCACAGCGTGCAGCTGTTGCCAGCTCATTCATATTCATACGGAAGCATCCGTCACCTGCTATATTTACAACTGTTTTTTCCGGTCTGCCCATCTTCGCGCCAATTGCAGCGCCAAGGCCGTAGCCCATGGTTCCAAGGCCGCCGGAAGTAAGAAGAGTTCTCGGCTCTTTGTATTTATAATACTGTGCCGCCCACATCTGGTGCTGTCCAACATCGGTGGAGATGATCGCATCACCGTTGGTCAGCTCATAAAGCTTCTCTATAATATACGGACCTGTAAGCTGTGTGTGATCATAATTCAGCGGATATTTTTCTTTCAGCTCCTGGATATGTGCGATCCACTCCGGATGTTCTTTCTTCGGAATTTCCTCCAGAAGGCGTTTCAGCACTTCCTTCACATCACCGATCACACTGGCATCCACTTTGATATTTTTATTGATCTCCGCAGCATCCACATCGATCTGAAGGATTTTTGCATTATGTGCAAAAGTTTTGGTATTTCCTGTTACACGGTCACTGAAGCGTGCACCGAGAACAATAAGAAGATCGCACTCTGTTACGCCAAGATCGGAAGTCTTGGTTCCGTGCATACCTACCATACCTGTATAGAGAGGATCTTCTCCCGGGAAGGTACCCTTGCCCATCAAAGTATCGCAGACAGGAGCCTGGATCCTGCGAGCCAGCTCACGTACTTCCTGGTCAGCACCGGAGATCACACATCCGCCGCCAACAAAAATAAACGGTTTCTCTGCCTCTCTGATCATTTCCAGTGCCTGATCAATATCTTCTTTACGGATACTTTTGATCTCACGGTTAACCGTAGCCGGATGGCATGGCTCATATTCATATTTCATTCCTGTGATATCCTTCGGGACATCCACAAGCACCGGGCCGGGTCTTCCGCTTTTTGCAATATAAAATGCTCTTCTTAACGTATCTGCAAGATCTTCGATATTCTTTACGATGAAACTGTATTTTGTTACAGGCATTACGATACCTGCGATATCAACCTCCTGGAAAGAATCTCTTCCCAGGAGTGGTCTTCCTACGTTTGCAGTAATGGCTACCATCGGTACGGAATCCATGTATGCAGTCGCGATCCCTGTTACCAGGTTAGTTGCTCCTGGACCGGAGGTTGCCAGGCAGACACCCACCTTTCCGGTCGCTCTTGCATAACCGTCAGCAGCATGGGATGCACCCTGCTCGTGGGAGGTCAGTACATGTGTGATCTCATCTTTGTATTCATATAAGGCATCGTAAACATTCAGGATCGCGCCGCCCGGATATCCAAATACGGTATCAACGCCCTGCTCCTTCAGACATTCTACGATGATCTCTGCACCTGTAAGCTGCATATCTTTCGTTCCTCCTTATTTTGCTTTCGGTACTTCCAGGATCGCACCACGGTTTCCAGATGTTACCATGGAAGCGTATCTTGCCAGATATCCGGTTGTCACCTTCGGCTCTCTTGGCTGCCATTTTTCTCTTCTAGCCTGCATCTCTTCATCTGAAACCTTGATCTCCAGTTTCAGCTCCGGAATATTAATGCTGATGATATCGCCTTCCTCAACCAGTGCGATCGGGCCGCCTACTGCTGCCTCCGGTGATACGTGTCCGATAGCGGCTCCTCTGGATGCACCGCTGAAACGTCCGTCGGTGATCAGGGCTACGGAAGAACCAAGTCCCATTCCCACAATAGCAGATGTAGGATTCAGCATCTCTCTCATTCCAGGACCACCCTTTGGTCCCTCGTAGCGGATAACCACAACATCTCCCTCTACGATCTTACCGCCCTTGATGGCAACAATTGCGTCATCCTCGCTGTCAAATACACGTGCAGGACCTTCATGTACCAGCATCTCCGGTACAACTGCAGAACGTTTTACAACACCACCATCCGGTGCAAGGTTTCCTTTCAGTACAGCAAGTCCGCCTGTCTTTGTATACGGATTGTCGATCGGGCGGATAACATCCGGATTCAGGTTTACACAGTTTTTGATATTCTCACCTACTGTTTTTCCGGTTACTGTCATACACTCTGTATGGAGAAGTCCCAGCTTGTTCAGCTCATTCATGACCGCATAGACACCACCGGCCTCATTAAGATCTTCCATGTAGGTCGGACCTGCCGGTGCAAGGTGGCAAAGGTTCGGGGTCTTCTCACTGATCTCATTTGCAAAACTAATATCAAAATCCATTCCGATCTCATGTGCGATAGCCGGAAGATGAAGCATACTGTTTGTGGAGCATCCAAGTGCCATATCTACTGTAAGTGCATTTAAAACTGCCTCTTTTGTCATAATGTCTCTTGGGCGGATGTTCCTTTTGTACATTTCCATTACCTGCATTCCTGCATGCTTTGCAAGACGGATACGTTCAGAGTATACTGCCGGGATGGTACCGTTTCCTTTCAGTCCCATACCGAGAACCTCTGTCAGGCAGTTCATGCTGTTCGCAGTGTACATACCGGAACATGATCCACAAGTCGGGCAGGTTTTATTCTCGAATTCTTCCAGATCATCTGCTGTGATGGTTCCTGCTGCATAGGATCCTACTGCCTCAAACATACTGGAAAGACTGGTTTTGTGTCCTTTTACATGGCCGGCAAGCATCGGACCACCGCTTACGAATACAGTAGGAACGTTGATCCTTGCCGCTGCCATCAGAAGGCCAGGTACGTTTTTGTCACAGTTGGGAACCATGACCAGAGCATCGAACTGATGAGCCAGTGCCATGGCCTCTGTGGAATCTGCGATCAGGTCACGTGTTACAAGGGAATATTTCATTCCAACGTGTCCCATTGCGATTCCGTCACATACTGCGATCGCCGGAAATACAACCGGTGTGCCGCCAGCCATTGCAACGCCGAGCTTTACAGCATTTACAATTTTGTCAAGGTTCATATGTCCCGGTACGATCTCGTTATAAGAGCTTACGATTCCTACCAGTGGTTTGTCCATTTCTTCCTTTGTCATTCCAAGGGCATTGAACAGGGAACGATGTGGTGCCTGCTGTGTGCCTTTTCTTACGGTATCACTTTTCATTTTTAAGGTCTCTCCTTTTTATTTTTTACGATAGGATCCGGTATCTGTTTATCGTCTTCTTTTACCTGATATCGGTTCTTTTTTGTTCTGTTTCGTTTTGTTCGTCTTTATTTATGCGATGGCATCTGCGATCAGATCGCCCATCTCTCTGGTTCCGACAAGCTTGCATCCGTCAGACATGATATCTCCTGTTCTGTAACCATCTGTAAGAACCTTCTGTACTGCTGCTTCCACAGCATCTGCTTCTTTATCAAGATCCAGAGAATATCTCAGCATCATAGCAGCGGAAAGAATGGTTGCGATGGGATTTGCCTTGTTCTGTCCTGCGATATCCGGTGCTGAACCGTGGCTCGGCTCATAGAGACCAAGCTTTGTCTCATTTAAGCTTGCGGAGGAAAGCATTCCGATAGAACCGGTCACCATACTTGCCTCATCAGAGAGGATATCTCCGAACATATTTTCTGTAAGGATAACATCAAACTGCTTCGGATCACGTACCAGCTGCATTGCACAGTTATCAACCAGCATATGCTCCAGTGTTACATCCGGATAGTCCTTTGCCACATCCTCCACTACACTTCTCCAGAGTCTGGAAGAATCAAGAACATTGGCTTTATCTACACTTGTAACCTTATTTCTTCTCTTACGTGCGATCTCAAATGCCTTAATTGCAATACGGCGGATCTCATTCTCATTATAAGAAAGAGTATCTACCGCTGTGCGGACTCCGTTCTCCTCAGTAGTCTTTCTTGCTCCGAAATAAAGACCTCCTGTAAGCTCTCTTACGATGATCATGTCAAAACCATCTCCGATGATCTCATCACGGAGCGGGCAGGCATCACGAAGCTCATTGTAAAGATAAGCCGGACGAAGATTTGCAAACAGGTTCAGCGCCTTACGGATCGCAAGAAGACCTGCCTCCGGGCGTTTGGACGGCTCCAGCTTGTACCACGGGGATGTCTTGGCATCACCGCCAATGGAACCCATCAGTACTGCATCAGAAGCTTTTGCCTGGGCAATGGCTTCCTCTGTAAGAGGTACTCCGTGAGCATCAATGGATGCCCCTCCTAAAAGAACCTCTGTGTATGAAAATTTATGACTGTATTTCTCACATACTCTGTCTAAAACTTTTTTGGCCTCGGCAACAATCTCCGGACCGATTCCGTCTCCCGGAATCAGGGCAATCTTGTACTCCATTTTATTCACTCCTCCGATTTCCCCTGTGCTGTAAAATTTTAACGCACTGGTGTGGATAATTGTTATTATCATAACGCACTTTTCGACGGATTTCAACCTATTAAATAGATAAAGTTATTTCCGGAATGCAAAAAATAAACAGCAATTCCCTGTTTCTGCCGCCACAGAGACATACTTTCGCACACAGAAAAAAGAAAAACTGCCCTACCATTCCGGTACAGCAGTCTTTCTTTTTTTATCATATTCTGTTTTTCCTGATGATCTTCTCAGAATTTCCCGCTGGAACCACCGAAGGTATCACCGGAAGATGAGGTATGGGTGCTGGAACCACCGTTATTATCCTCATTTTTCGGTTTTGCGGATTTTGATACCGTACTGTAGAGGTAAAAATCATTACTTCTGGTCACATTCATACTGCCCTGCCGCACATAAGAAGCCGCCCGATCCTGTTTTCGCACAGTTTTCAACTTTCTTCTCATATTTCCGGTCACCAGTAATCCTGCCACAAGCCCCACAGCAAGAGCAATCAGCAGGTTTATCCCAACCGCAAAAGGCTCATCCGGAAGGTTTTCCACATCGTATGGCTCTGCCTCATCTGCCTGCGTGATAAAATCATCGCATTCCGTGGCAAACTTATGAAACGCTTCGTTATAATCACCGTCACTTAAATAAGGCTTCACCTGATCCATGATGTAGGACTGTCCGGCATCCGTAAACACTTCTATCGCATATCCGTGTGTTGCAATGGCCCAGTTACGGTCTCCCATATCCAACAGGAATAAAATACCGTCACCATTTTCCCCCTGCCCATATCCATGGTCAATAAAATAATCCTCCGCATACGCCTGGGCTGTTTTTCCCTCAAGACTGTTAACGGTAACGACCACAACATCTACCTGATCCCGCTCACTGATCTCATCCAGAGTACTGCTCAGGTTCTCCTGCTGCTCTGCATCCAGAAGTCCCGCCTGGTCATCCAGACGGCTTACGGTGCCTGCCCATACTGGAAAAGCACATGCCAGACACAAAAGGATCGATATCAAAAATACAGATATTCTTTTTTTCATGGCATCCACCTCCCTACAAAACCCAGATCAGATACAGGATAATATAAGCGATCACACCCACGACCCCCGTTGTTCCCAGAAACCATCGTGCAAAAGCGTTCTTGTCTGTAGGCAGATTTCCCACAAATTTCCCTGTCTGACCATTCATGGCAAATATGTAATTATCACCCTTCCACTTCGTCTGCAGGATCCATACGGGATATAGCGCATATTTCGTTGTCCCGTTATGAAGCCGGATACTGGTATTCTCCGGTACCACACTGGCGTATCCTCTCACTGTATCCCGGAATGCAGCCTCTGTGCTACGACGGATACGCTCATTGGCACGTTCCTCACACTCGCTCGCTGTCACATCATATTTATCTGCAAAATATCCAGCCAGATACGCAGTCTGAAAATCCACCGCTTCTTTGAAATCAAAAGGCTCTATAGACTCCATCAGATCATTTTCCATGCTGGCAGAGCCATCCACCGGTACATGATCAAAACCAAGAGAACCACTTCTGTGTACTGCATAATAGCTGGTCTCCGTATAATCATAATCACTATCGCTCCAGAACCGGGTCTTTGTTGCACGGTAACGGATATCTGCGTCTGCGTCTGTGTCATACAGCCAAAACGGAACGTAGATGCCCTTAACCTCGCTGATATGATTCTCTGACTTAAATGCTTTCGGCAAAAGTCTCTTACCGGTAAGATGCTTTTTCAGCCTCTCCTTTGCCGCTTTCTTGTCCAGCTTAAACGGGATCACATAATCCGGCTTCAGTGCACCGGACAGCTGCCCGGTCATTACCACCGGACTTCCGCAAAACGGGCAGGCCGTTGCTGCCGTATTGGCATCTCCCACGATCTCACCGCCACAGGACTTGCACACATAGGTACGCAGCCCCTCACTCTCCCCGTCCTGCCACTCACTGCCGGCCTCATCCGACCAGCTCATATCCTCAGGCTGCTCTTCCTCCACAGTCTGGGCATATTCCGATAACGTACCAACATCAAACTCCGTATCACAAAACGGACACTTCATCTTCTGCACAGAACTGTCAAACTCTATGGAGCCACCACAGCACGGACACTTAAACTCCTGCATCTTCGCCATATATTCACCTCACTTCATCATTCTGTATCCAACAACCGGCAGGAGTTACCCTGCATTTTGCTCCTGACCATCTCTCTTTCTGATCTATACTGCATCCTCCGGTCCGAACGGATCACCGCACTCCGGGCAGAATTTCGGTGGATTCTCCGGATCTGCCGGTTCCCATCCGCACCTGCTGCAGCGATACTGCATCTTCTTCTCCGGCTTCTTCGCTCCGCAGTTCATACAGAACTTTCCTTTATTCACCGTACCGCAGGAACAGGTCCAGCTGTCCTCCACCGGACGCGATGCACCACACTCCGGACAGAATTTCCCCGAAGAAACCGCACCACAGCTACAGGTCCAGGAACCAGCCGCAGCCCCTACTCCGTTCCCTGCCGGCGAAACCGGCTGCGCTGCCTGCTGCTGTACACTCTGCTGCTGCGCCTGCTGCTTCTGGCCCATCTCAAACAACTGCTGCGCATTCAGACCACCTGCATTAGCAGCCATACCCATGCCCATAAAACCAGTCATAGCCCCTGCTGAATTAGAAGCCGCAGCCTTCATAGCATCCGCCTGGGCCCCGGTCAGAGTAGCCGCAGCCATAGCAGGATCACGCATCATAGCCGTACGCTGAGCCTGCTTGATCATCTCGGCATCCTCATCCGGCAATGTCACAGAACCAAGTGCCACACTGACCACCTTAAGCCCACGAAGCTCCTCCCACTTGGCAGAAAGCACCTCATTCATGGCATTCTCCAGCTCCGTATTATGAGTCACGATCTGATTCGGACGCATCTCCAGCTCCGAAAGCCTTCCGAAAGCAGGCTGCAGCGCACTGATAAACTCCGCCTTCAGCTGTCCGTCCAGCTCCTCTCTGGTATACTCCCGCTCCACATTTCCACACACATTCGTATAAAAAAGAAGGGGATCCGCGATCCTGTAGGAATAAACACCATGACACCTCACAGCCACATCCACATCCAGCCCGATCCTGGAATCCACAACCCGGAACGGGATCGGATTAGCAGTACCAAACTTGTTATCCACAAGCTCTTTGGTATTAAAATAATACACCCTCTGATCCTTACCCGTATCACCGCCAAAAGCAAACCTCTTCCCGATCGTATCAAAGGTCTTCCTGATTCCGTCACCCAGACTGCCTGAAAAAATACTCGGCTCCGTAGAAGCATCATACGTATACTCTCCCGGATCCGCACAAACCTCAACAACCTTTCCCTGCTCCACGATCATCATACACTGACCATCCGCCACAGCGATCCCGCTGCCGCTGGAAATGATATTATCACTCCCATGCTTATTGGAAGACCTGGAAGAAGACCTCTTCGTCCCCTTCACAACCATCACTTCTTTATCCATAGCCTCACAGTAAAAAAACTCCTTCCACTGATCCGCCAACGTACCACCCGCTGCACCCACAGCCGCTCTGATAAGACCCATAAATCCAACCCCTTTCTGAAAATTCATTCTTATTTACAATTTTACGATATTCCAAAGCCATCGTCACTCTCATTTCTGATAGTAACATCATTATTACACGAATTTTACCAAAAATCCACTTATTTCTATACAATATTACAATTGTCATATTCCCATCACATCCACAATCCTAGCACAGCCACACAGTCCATCTGCGCTGGCATCAAAGGCTATTCTCCCATCACATCCGCAATTCTAGGCACATCCGCAATCCAGGCTGACAGCGCAGCGCCTCAGCCGTCCCCCAAACAAAACACAAACTCAGCCATTGCAGTCGTCCAGCGCAGCGCTGACGACCCACAACCAACCGTCAAACGTCACTATTTCTCACCGGAAGCACCAGCCGGGGAAGGGGATGCTGGATGGCTCTGCTTCTGCAGGAGGGGAGCTGATTCTTGGACGGCGGGAATCTGCGTTG
>OGXW01003192.1_pt1 | contig 10995 bp, 10 predicted proteins | sample 1576341 | NCBI WGS metagenome assembly OGXW01 (sample SAMEA3541592, study PRJEB24748) | human gut metagenome | biome: human gut; feature: human-associated habitat; material: faeces | place: China | collected 2012
AACCAAGCATATGTACTTGATCCCAGCGCTACAGCGGCAACGCATACCATGGCAATGGCTGCTGCCAGTTGTTTTTTCAGTGCTTTTACACTTTTTTTGTTATCGTTCATATTCATTTCTCCTTCATACAGTTTTACCTTCTGTGGCATTTCGGGCGGAAGTTTTGTGGTTAGATCAAACTCCCACCGGGCCCGGTTGAAAGAGTTTTCCTCCACCGTTTTCCGGTGAGGCTTTCATCTAACCACATAACCATCTTCCCGCTCTGCCTTGAAGGGTTCTTCTGTGAATATATATAATCGGTGGTTGTGGCACCGGTTATATCTCTGTTATTTGTTGCGTCTGTTCTTCCATGTAATTTCTGTGTCTGTATAATAACTGTCGTTTGGTGCCTCGTTTCCTGCTGCCCCGATTGGCTTGTCTTTGGTGATGGTATCCTTGATATCTGTCACAAATTTCCACAGAAGGCTGGTATCATCTTCAAAGTCCGTATCAATGTGCATACTCATCTCCACGCTGCCGCCGATGATGGAATCCACGCACTCAGGGTCGTCTCCTTCCATCCAGATCGCAACCGTGTATTTATCAACGTTTCCTACAAGAAAATCACTTTCATTATACTCACAAATGACAGTATCTGACAAGAAATTTGTGCATCCTTTTTCATGTTTTCCGTCCTTTGCCGGCTCTGCATAAATGATTCTTTCTCCGTTTCGCCATACTGCCACCCGGACGGCGTTTTCGGCTCCTTTTGAGCAGGAATCCAGGGTAATTCTGGCAACGTAAGAAAGGTCTTCTTTTCCTGCATTTCTTACAAAATATGTATATGCCATATAGTTTTTGCCATTGTGGACACCTTCATGTTCATCCAGATCTTCCGGGATATCTTCAATGGATATGTTGGTGGCATCTTTTACCGTTGCCGCCGCCAGTCTGGCCGTTGCTCCATCGAAGTTTCCGTTATCCGCAATACTGACACCTCTTCGATAGAGTTCCAGTCGATTCAGGTTAATCGTGAAGTTTCCCATTTTTTCCTGCATAAATGCGGTAATAAAAAGGATTGCTACGACAAGCATCATTCCAAGCAGCACAAGATTGAGTTTATCCAGACGAAGTAGGGCAGCTCCGATCTGACGCTGTTTTCTGTGAGGGCGGTACATACTGACGATTTTTTCCGGATCGATATCACCGCCCTCTTTTTCCATCAGTGCTTCCAGTTCCTCAATTCTTATGATCTGGCCTGCATCTGACTTTTTTCTTTTAAAAAGGCGCCGTCTGCTCTTTTTTTCTGCTTTATTTTCGATATTTTTTATCTTTTTTTCGGTTTTCTTTTTTTCAGTTCTCTTTTTCACAGTTTATACCTTTTTTTCACGTAGGCCACATAGTCCTGCATCTCCTGGCGTTCCACCGGATCTGCAAACCTTAACTGAATACCGGCTACAAAGCGGAAAGGACTGCCCTTGGGCATTTCGCGCATCCAGCAGATAACCCCTACCACTTCTCTCTCCGGCTTTCCTTCTGCCATTGTGCCAAGTCTTGGCAGTGTAAAGATACATGACTCTCCTACTTCAAACCAGCGGTTCATATATACTGCAAGACCGTTGTTGGAAATATCCATAGTCTCTCCCTGTTCTTTTTCCACTTCTCCGTCGGAGTTCAGTTCCCAGGTATCCTGCATATAGGTGACCGGAAGTTCAACCTTCATACGGACATCCACACGTTTGATAAACTGTCTCTGTTCAGCCACGCGTCTGACCTTGAGATAATGTCGGATTCCTTCTTTTACGACGTCATCTACATATCCAGCTACAATGTTGCTTTCGTCTCCTTCGGTATATTGAAACAGTAGTTTCTGACTTTCGTCAGGTACCAGCCTTTTTCCGTCCACCATAGGTGCGGACACCAGAAAAGCGGACTCATCAAGTGCTTTATTGAATGTACAGAGCATATTAAACTGTGGTTCCTGTCCCACCGGTACATCAAATGCAACCTGCATTTTGGTTCCTTTTTTCAGCTGTATACTTCCTGCCATGATTTTTTCTCCTGTTCTCCCTTATTTGTTTTTATCTGATAAATCTTTCTGTTTTTGTTCCTGAATCTGGCGGATCGCCTCTCTGACCGCAGCCTCTTCTTCGTCTCTGGCAATTTTTCCCGCCAGTCTGACGGTGCTTATCATGTTACTGATAAGGATGACCGCCAGTGGTATCAGAATGATCGGTATAAAAATAAGCGGATTTGATACAAGGCGAGCCAGTTTCCCAAGGAGCAGTGATGAGGCAACGACTTTTCCAATCAGTGCCTCGGAATCTGTTCCATACTGATCGGGAACATTGTTCGCATCGCCCTTCGTCGTATACTTCCATTCCGTTCCATCCTGCTCGATTTTTGTGACGCGGTGTGTATTGACTGCACCATCCAGTGCCGGATCGGATGAATAAAAGGAAATGACATCTCCAGCCTGTATCTCAGAAGGATCTGTCTTCTTTACCAGAATCAGTGTGTCCGTATCATACGACGGCTTCATACTTCCTGTAGTAATACGAAAAACCGTATAACCGCCGATACTTGGAACTTCTCCCTGTTTTGTAAATACTACCAGGCAAAGGATCACCACCGCTGCTGCTATGATCAGTACGGAAATGGTATTTATCAGTGTCAGAAAAATCTTTTTTATCATGAATTGCTGTCATCCTTTTTGCTCTTACTTTCACGCCGCTCCTGCAGTCGTTTGACAATATAATGGGAGAGGCTGGCAGATTCTGCCTTCGCCAGAGCCTTCTGCACCTGGGCTTCTGCCTCTTCCTGTCTGCATCTGGCTTCTTCGACTGCTTTTGCAGCCTCTCTCTGTGCCGCGGCAATTGCCGCTCTGGATTCTTTCCTGGTTCTTGCCGCAGTCTCTGATGCTTCTTTTCGGATTTTGTCTATTTCTTCCGCAGCCGCCTTCAGTTTCTTTTCTTTTTCTTTGCGGGAGTTCTTTGCGTCTTTCTCTGCTTTTTCTGCCCGCTCCTGAGCCGCGGTGAGTTCGTGTTCTTTTTCCTTTCTTACCGTGTCAAGTATCGTCTGAAGATTTTCAACCGAACGCTTCTCCTCCGCCCGTATCTTCTCTATGGATTCTCTGGCCTCAGTCTGTGCTGCCTCTACTGTTTTCTTCGCCTCAGCCTGGGCTGCCTCTACTGTTTTCTTCGCCTCAGTCTGCGCTGCCTCTACTGCCTTCTTCGCCTCGGTCTGCGCTGCCTCTACTGCCTTCTTCGCCTCAGCCTGCGCTGCCTCTACTGTTTTCTTCGCCTCGGCCTGGGCCATTTCTATTGCGTTTCTCGCTTCTATATCAGCTGCTGCCATTGCTTCCTCTGTTTCTCTGCGAGTTTTCTGCTCTTTGTGGAGCTGCTCGTCGAGATCAGACCGTTCCTGTTCCAGCTGCATTCTGGTCTGCTCCAGGAATTCTATCTGCTGGTTCAGGGAATCCATCTGAAATTCCAGTTCCGAAAGGGAACGTTCCAGTTCTTCTCTGCGTTTTGTTTCTTCTTCCAGCTTCGCCTCTGCATCCAGCTGAGCCTGAGTGACTTCTTCTACAAATACCTTGCGGATCTCTACATCAGGAATATCCCTGTCTTCGACGATCTGTTCTTCAATTTTTTTGACAAATTTTGGTCTGACAGGTTCTCGTTTCTCTGCCGCAAGTTCTGTAACCTTCCTTGGATCAGCCTCCAGAATACTCTTAAACACGGTATAATTGGTGATAAAATTGATATACATCTGCAGAAGATATTCTTCATCGAACTGCAGGGCAGAGTCCCGCTCTTCAATGGAATAGCCCACTTCATCATAGCTTTCGATAAACTGCCAGAGCCTGTAACAGGTGCGGTAATCCGGATCTTTCATCATAAGGTTTGTTCTCTGGATCGGACTGTGTACTCTGGCACAGCCGTTCATGATATCGCAGAAAGAGCTGGCTCTCAGCGTTCTTGACAATCTTCGAACGCGGTCAATTCTTTTGAACAGATCCATATGATCGCTATCGCTCTCCACATAACTCTGACGGTTTTTGATCGTCATCTCTACTTTGTATGAGATTTCCTCATAAGCATCGTCGACTTTACTCTCCATGCTCATGACGCTGCAGGTCTCATCTCCTGTTGACCAGAAGATGATGTCTGTCCGTTTATCAACGAAGGCAAAAAGTCTCTGGATCAGATGATAGACAAAACGATTTTCGTACAGATCATAACTCTCTTCTGTTGTGACATTTAAAATTCTTGTCGGCTGGATCTCTCCGGCTGCATTTTCTGTGATAAACTGTGTATTCTGACTTAAGTGCCGTACACTGTCTGCCGTGATTTTTTTGGCAAGTGCCACGGGCACTACTTCTTCTGTGGTAGTGATAAAACGACGTGGTTTATCCACAATATTAAAGATAGATTCGATTCCTTCTTCTACTACTGTGAGCCATTTTTCATCGATCACCTTGTGGAGAACCCTGTTTTTCTGTGCAAGGGTATTGTCACCCGCCTGAATCATTTCAAACAGATACTGAAAATACCGGTCATCCTCCAGTGCTTCTCCAACCTGATTTGTATATTTCTCATATAAATCACTGATTGTTGTTTCTTCCATCGCTTTATCCCCTCACTGCGTTTCATCCAACTGTCCGGTATCCTCTTAGTACAGATTCTGGATCCTTCTCAGATAGGATTTACTGTCTTCCATTTCCGTTTTTCCAAATGTTTTATCAATATAGCTGATCAGACCTGTGATTTCGTCTCTTACAAAAGTAATGTTCATACTTTCGAATTTCTTGAGCACCTTACGTGCAATGATGTAATCCATACCGCCAAGTTCTGTTCCGCCGCAGGCTACATAAACCGGGATAAAGTCATACATCTGCTTCATAATACGGTTTCCGAAAGAGAGCTTGAATCTGGTAACCAGATAGTTGTCCAGCTTCTGCATCTTGTCCAGTGCATCATCGCTGATCGGATGCTCCAGCTTTGCTTTCTGAAAGAGATATTCCAGGTGTTCTGCGGTAATGTCGCAGTGCGGCTGCAGATCACACTCAAAGGCATCTGCTCTCTCGTTCAGTTCAATCGGCATTGCACGGTCATATACCTTATCTGTGATCGTAAAGGTAGAATCATCGTTGTTTGCGGTTCCGATAAACCAGGTCGCTGTAGATACATGAAGCTTGCCGCCGTCAAGTTTAACCGGATCTCCTTTCCAGGCTGTCGGCACGAGGTCAAGCACCCACTCGTCCTCGTTCGGCATTTCCAGTATGGAAAGCATCTCTGCAAAATAGTACTCGATTCGTGCAAGGTTCATCTCGTCCAGCACGATCAACGTCGGATCCGGACGATAATTTGCCTCATACAGGGCACGGAGAAATTCTGTCTCGTTAAATCTCTTTGAAAATTCATTGAAATAACCAAGGATTTCTGTACGGTCACGGTAAGATGGCTGTACCGATACGATCGTTGCCGGATTTTCCATATATCGACTGAAGGAATATGGAAGACTTGTTTTACCGGTACCGGAAATACCTTCCAGAATGAGCAGTTTGCTTGCCGCCATTCCTGCGACAAAGCGTCTGATGATTTCTGTTGTATAGTAAAGCTTCATCTGGCTTGCAGCAAACAGTCTGTAGCCTTCGACAAAATCTTCCAGTGTGATATCATTGTCATACTCCGGATACTGGAAGGATGCATATTTCTGGTCCACAAGTGTGAGTTTCGGAAAACGATGCTGTTCTTTTTCTTCTGTATCTGAAGAAACCACCGCACGTACCACAGGAGCCTTCTTCGGATCGTCTGTCCCCGGAATAAATGCTGCTACTCCGGCACCGGCCCGTCCGCCCTCTGTGACGTTTCCTACAGTCGGAAGTACATCGTCTGTCAGTGCAGAAGCTCCCATATATGGTATTCTCTCCGTACCTCCCATTGCGTTTACCTTGAGAGCAAGGATGCTGTTCTTTTCATCCATGAGTGCCAGCACCTGTTTATTTAATCTTCCGATTTCCCGGTACAGTGCCGCATTGTCAGACTTGTCTGTTTTTAACTGATGATGCAGTACGGCTCTCCGGATCAGAATCAGAAGGATCACGATCGGGATCGCCGCAAGAAGAATCATCAGCAGAACAGAAAGAATCCTTCCTGCAATGCTGAGGGTCGGGAAATAGGTCTTGAAAATCGTAAAATATTCAACCCAGCCGGTAACAAAGAGCCGGGCAAAAGCAACCAGCCAGCTCACAATATTATAGACAACCTGTGAAAGAACCTCAAATGCAAACTTCAGGAATTCACTCAAGACTTGGATCCCTCCTCCTTGGTCTGGTCATTGTCAGAATCGTTCTGGCTCTGCTGTTTTCTGGCATCTGCGAGTTCTTTTTCTGCTTTTGCACGGATAGCTTCTGCTTCTTCACGCAGCTTTCTTGCTTCTTCCAGTGCCTTCTGTGCGGCTTCTGCATCTGCTTCAGACGCTGTTTCCTGTCTCTGTGCAGCTGCTTTCTGTGCAGCTTCTTCCTGTGCGATTGCGGCCTCTTTGGCTGTTTCTACTGCAACTGCCTTTTTGAGGCGGATAGAGATCATGATCAGATTGTATACCTGATAGATAAAGAACAACAGCATCGGAAGTACGATCACTACCAGGAAGCCAATACTGCTGGAAAGGAAATCCATTACTTTTCCGGCCTTCGGAACATCCCCTACGTATTTACCTACAATGTCTCCATCTGAAATGATATGTGTATCTGTGATTCCGTTATTGTTATCACCGAGTGTTGTATAGCTTCTTGCATCTCCGACTGTTTCAATCTTCTGGATGCGGTGAGTATTCAGTGCATATTCATTGTCAATGATGGTGTGGAAACAGATAATGTCCCCTTCTTTGAGAGTGGCAGTATCACATTTTTTGATAAAAATCAGATCTCCGGCGCTGAAGGTTGGTGCCATGGAATCGGATTTTACTACAAGCGGAGTATAGCCCAGAATGCTGGATACATTCTGATTATCTCTTGTTGCCATTGTTGTGAATGCATACAGCGCTGCCACCAGAATGATCACCCACAGCAGTACGCTGATTACAATTGTTCCTGTTTTCTTTAATGCTTTCATAGTTTCTTCTCCCTGGTTATTATGTATTTTGGTAACTTATATATTATGATCATCCGGTACTTCTCCGGTAAATCGCAGCCGGATCGAATAATCAGATCCTCGCAGTTCATCTGTACATGCCGGATCTGTTCCCTCCATCCAGATATGTACTTTTATTTCTTTATCTGTTCCTTCTTTCAACGAAAACATGGCATTATCTTCCGTTAGTTTCATCGCTGAGGCTTCCGGAAGTCCAAAGGTCCTGATCTGTCCCTGTGCAGAAGCTGTATTCCCCATTCCCGGATCATAATTCCAGGTCTTTCCATCTGCGGAAAAAGCAATCCTCATAGACTCTGGCAGTGTGCTGTTCTGTGACATAACCGCGGTTCCGTCTTCTGCATCTGAACTACTGTGTGCACTTGTAAGATGAACCGTCATGTCCTTTGCCGCCATGAAATGAAGTGTAAACTCAAGATACGCACCACTGGTGCTTTCGACTGTTTTGCCGTCTTCGTAGGTAAAAGTCTCACAGTCCGCTGTCGTCACCGGTTCCAGAGGAGTGGTTTTCATGGAAAACCCCCTTTCTTTCTGGATCCTCTCTGCAATCTGCTCAAAGGACAATGTCTTTACATACTGATCGATCGTGCTGTGTGGATCAAGATCCATCCTCAGATCCGCATCGGCTATGATGTCCAGGCTCATTGTCTTTACCTTGGCTCGGTCTGCGATAGAAAACCATGCTACTGTAGCCGCCGTCACAGCTACGAACGCCAGCAGGACAAGTAAGATTGATGTATATAGTCTGTTTCGAACGGTTCTGTCTTTTTCTTTTTTGTTCATATGCCTACGACTCCTTCTGTCCAGGCACACCATAGAATCCAAGCTGCAGATCTGCTGTGCTGTACTGTATATCATTGGAGCAGTCCGGATCACAGCCTTCTATGTAGAAATATACATCTACTGTGTATATCTTGTCGAACTGCATGGTCAGAAGTGTCCTGCCCGGAACCTCCACGGAATCGTCAGTAAAGCTGACCGTATAGGCACTGACTGCCGCTGCCGGATCTGAAACAGCCTCAATCTTTCCATTTCTGTACGACAGCACCTGATCCTTTCCAAGTGTCTGTCCGTTGATAACCGTATTATAAACCTGCTGCTTCGAAGTATTCTGACTGTCACTCAGCTTCAGGATCACCTCTGACGAATAGTCCCCGTCAAATACGAGTCCCAGCCTTGCAGCATTCAGCATCTCTCCGGAAACTTTTTCGCCAAGTATGCCGTCACTCTGGTCAAAATACAGCTTCATCGTGCTTCCCTCATCCAGGTTTTCACCTGCTGCACGGATATAAATGCGTCCGTGATAATAATATTCTTCATTCTGCACCCTCTTAAACGAAGAGGCCATTCCGGAATCTGTGAACGGTGAATAGACAAAATTCTCCAGATCATTCGTTGAAACCGGAAGCAGATACCCCGCATCCATCTTATTTACCTGCGTGATCGATACAGACTGTGAGTCCTGAAAGCTGCTGCCTCCAGTGCTGCTGAGCTGAAGCTCCAGTTTTTCCTCACCGGTTCTTGCTGTCGCACTGTTCGTCGAAACTGCCCGATTGGAAGTAAACCATGCATAGGTAAAAAATGCCACTGCAAGCAAAAAAAAGATTGTTGTTACCATCAGGAACCATGCCCTGAAACTATGCTTCATGGCAGTTATTCTCCTTTCTCATTCTCCTCCATATCCACACCTGCAAATGCAAGCTGGATCTCAGAAGTTCTGTTCTGTACCGGATTGGAGCACTGCTCATCACATCCCTCCAGATAAAGCCAGTATTCAACTGATGCAATCTCATCCTTATTCAGCTGTACCAGCATCTGACTTCCATCCTTATATATATCTTCGGAATCACCGCTTTCTGCCATATAGGCCGTAATCTCCTGCGCCGGATCATCCGCATAGACTGGCTTGCCATTATCTGAAACAGAGGAAACTACTGTGGACGCTTTGGGAACCGTCAGTGTTGACTGTGCCCCGGAAGTACTTCCCATATCATCCAGTTTCCAGATAAATGTTTTGCTTCCTTCATGGGATGTGATCTTCATTCCCAGTCTCATCGCCGCCAGTGCCTGATTATCACTCCCAAGCTTCAAATCTGTTCTATTAAAGTAAACCTTGCATGGTGCATTCCTGCACTGAAGATACACGGTTCCATGCAGAGCATCCTGATCTACTCTGCTGTCGGCACTGGTGTAGAGTACTGTGATTCCCTTCTTATTCTGTGCAGCTGCTCTGTAAAAGTGTTCCAGATTTTCTGTGGAGAGCGGTTTCAGAGATTCCGAATTACCGTTCAATACCAGGTCACAGGTTTTGTCAAAGGGGCCGTCCTCCTTTGACGATATCATCAGAACGGCATCACCCTCGCTGACAGCGCCCGCCATCGGCGTAACATTGGTAGAATGCATTCCTGTGAGTGAAAACCAGGCATAGGTAGAGCCGGTCGCTGCTGCCAGAAGGAGTAATATCCACAGTACCGCTTTTGAAAATGCTTTTTTTAACTGATCAACTTCTGTATTCAAAACCGCCCTCCCCTGTTATTTCACAATTCCTGCAAAGGATACGGAAAGGTTCTTCAGTGTCTGGCTGCAGAGGTTTATGGTACAGTCCTCATCACAGCCCTCCAGCCAGATATATAGATCGATCTGTATCGATTCTCCGGCCTCCCCATTCTTTCCGGAGGTTGTACACAGCTTCAGAGATTTCGGTCTCAGACTGGCGTTTCCCGTATTTTTGTCATAATTGCAATAGACATCTGAAGTATACGGTGTAAAGGATACCGTTGTCCCGTCTGTTCTGGTACAGTCAAGTACATCTCCCTCTTTACCAGTAGCGGTATTATATTCTGCTTCCGGGTTTTTCTTATCACTGACTGCAAAAATATATTCACCGTCCATGGACTGATTCTGGCCTGCTTTATGTACCACAAATCCCACACGGATCGCCGAAGATATCGGCTTCTGCTCATCGCTGTCCTCAAAGCCGATATCCGCAATGTAAATATCAGTCGGATTTCCGTTGCTTCGAAGAAACAGGCTGGTTTTGTAATAATCTGTATAATTTCCCTTTCCAAACAAATTTGCTACCAGATTGGGCTGATTCTCTGTTCCATTGGTGAAGCCAAGCACCTTCTGAAATCCTCCGCTTATTCTGTTTGTGGAAACAGGATTCAGCTGTCCTGCAAAACTGTCCAGCACTGCGGCTGAACCATAGGTTCCATTATAGGCATTGCTGATCTGAAGATTAACGCCTGCACCTGCTGCCATACGAACCTTCGTTGTACGACGCCCGGTATTGTATACATACCAGGCATAGGTTGCTGATACAACGGCCAGCAGTGTGATAAGCAATGCAATTGTACCTGACGTAAATTTACCTCTGAGCTGTTTTTTGTCTGATTTCGTTCTCTGCTCTATCATCTCGGAGATTACGTCCACCTTCCCTTCTTTCTGCATAATAGTCCCAGTTATACATTATAATAGCATATAGATTTTCATTCAGCAATGTGGCATATTTATAAATTTTCCCGTTTTAATGAACAAAAACGACAAAGCAGAAAAATCCGATTCCAACTTCTCCGGATAAGTAGAAAATCCAATTCCCATTTATGGCTGGAAATTGGATTTTCATTCTTAACGTTTCTTATAATGGTAAATGATAACTCCGACTGCTGCAAGTATTGCAATCGTCAATATCCAGATAAGAGGCTTAAAACTTCCAGCCTCCTTCTTTGTTGCTACGCTCTGACCTGCGGTCTGAACATTCTCTTTATTGTCCTGCTCATCTGCTGCCGGTTTCGGAGTTTCTGTTGCTGCAGGAGTCTCTGTCGGTGCCGGTGTTTCTGTTGCTGCAGGAGTCTCTGTCGGT
>OGXW01003197.1_pt1 | contig 10983 bp, 7 predicted proteins | sample 1576341 | NCBI WGS metagenome assembly OGXW01 (sample SAMEA3541592, study PRJEB24748) | human gut metagenome | biome: human gut; feature: human-associated habitat; material: faeces | place: China | collected 2012
AACGCCTCCTCTCTCTTCCTGCGCTAACGCCTCCTCTCTCTTCCTGCGCTAACGCCTCCTCTCTCTTCCTGCGCTAACGCGCGACCTTCCTTTCGCCTCTAAGGAGGAGAGCTTCGGCGTCTCCAAAACGCTCCAGCGTCCCGTCAGGGTCAGGCGGTAGAGAGTCGGCCCCAAGGCCATACGCCCGGTGGCAGGCGCCGCAAAGGGCAGCACATAGCGGCGGCGACCTATGCTGAGCCAGTCGGCCTCGGTGTTGCTGATGTCTATGAGCATATCGTCGGCTATGGGGGTGGTGGTCAGCGCAAGCGTCTCATCCTCGGCGCGCAGCCGCAGCTTCAGGTCGGCAGGCGACGTTACCGCTCCGTGCAGCTTGAGAATGCGCCCGCCGGGGGCTTCGAGCTGCAGACTCACCGTGGCGTCTTCCACGTCATGGAGCATCTCGCTATAGTCGGGATACGAGTGAACCATCACCAGACTGTTGTCCTGACGCAGCAGCACACGGCCCGACTGACGCACAATATCGGTGGCACGCACACTGCGGCGGTATGCCCGGCGCGCGCCCGCAAGCTGCAGCACGAGCGTTGAGGCTTCGGCGGGGGCATCTTGGCTCTGCACCAAGTAGAGCTCGTCGGCGGTGCCGTCCCACTGCAGTGCGAGGAAGTCGGGCAGCCCGCGGAAGAGTATCTGCGGACGCGCATTCTCCAGCCTCATCAGGCAGCCGCTGTCGCTCAGCGCATACACACAGGCGTCAGCTTCACAGAGCATTCGCGGCTCGCGCACCGTCTGCCGTATCACCGGGCGACAGTTGGTATGGCGCCCAAGAGCGTCGTGGGTCAGGGCGAACACGGCCTCCTCGGTGCATACATACAGGTACTGACGGGTGTAGGCGCCGCCGCCGCCGGGCATGGCCGCTATGGCAAGGATGCGGCTGCCCAGGCGCGTCTCCGACTGTATCGCCATGGGGTTACAGGCCTCGGTGGTCTGCAGCACATCGCCGCGCGCTATGTGCAGAAAAGGGCCGTGTGCCATGATGCGGTCGCCCAGGCCGGAAGCCGCAGCCTGTGCCGGCAGCACTTCCATCACCTTGCCTGTGCCGGGACCGATGTACACAGGCTCCGTAACGCCCGGTTTCAGCACGGCGGCCTCCACCCACGGGCCGTTGCCCAAATCGGCCTCTAACTCTGCCGTGGGACGGGTGGGCAGAAAGCAGCTCATGCTGCGGCGGTCGCTCAGATAGACAACGCTCATGTCGGCGCCCGACAGCACGCTGCTCTCCTGCTCGACGAATATCTCCACATCTTTGAAGAACTCGTTCCACAGGGGTTCCGCCGGGGCCTCCAGGGTTACTTTCACGCGGTAGGGTGTGATGGCGAAGCTGCCGCCGGTGGTGCCGATTGCGTTGCCGTCGGCGTCGAAGGTTACGGGCAGCATCATGCGGTCGTAGCCCTGCCACGGCGCTGTGGGCACGCGCACTCCCTCCGACACGCAGAAGACGCTGCCGTCCCACAGCCTGGCCATCACCTTCACGGTTACGGGCTGCACCAGTCGGCCGCCGTTGCGGCAGCTCTCCAGGGCCTTCTCCCACGCGCGTTTCACGGCGCCTTCGGTCTGGCTGCGCACGCTCTCGGGCACGCCGGTGCGCAGGTCGGCTACCTTGCGGCTCCATGTGCAGGCCTCTATGCTGAAGGTTACGGGCGTCTCGGCCTCGTACTCGACGGTGAAACGCAGGTCCTTAGGCAGGCTGCCGAGGGCGGGGTAGTCGGAGATGTCATCCTCCCAGCGCAGAAAACGCAGGGTGCCGTCGGCACGGCGGCAGACAAGGAAATCGCCGCACGGCGAGGTCTCTTCAACGGCACCCGCCTGTCCGTCTATAATCTCCTCGCGCTGTATATAGATGTGGTAGCGGTCAAGGGTGCCTTCAAGGTAGAGGATGCCTTTCTCGGCGTCGAGGCTGATGATATTGTCGAACTCGCCGCGCCGGTCTATACCCACCATCTTGCGGCCCGTAATGGCCAGCAGGGTGGGCAGGACCACGGGGTGAAAACAGTCGAAGGTGTCCGGACGACTGTTTTCCAGGTCCATGACGTTGCCGTGAATATGGAGTGGCCAGCTCCGTTGTTGCATATTGTCGAGTATCATAGTGTTTGGGGTTTAAGTTGGGTTAATAATTTGTTTCTCTGCGCCACGAAGGCGTGGAAAGCGCCCATGATGTCGAGCAGGGCTATTGAGGCGTTCTCGCTGTCCACCTTGGCGGCTTCCGAGCCTGCAAAGGCGGCTTCGCGACCTCTGAACGAGGGTGCCATACCGCTCACTTCGGCAAAGAGGCTTATCTGGGTCTTCAGCATCTCGGCGGCGCCCTGGTTCCAGCCCGTTCCCGAGACTTGCTGCGGCGACACCTGCCGCGAGGTGCGTTTGTAAGGGATGATGGCGCCCGGCTCGGCCCAGATGCGACGCATATCGCGCCAGGTGAAGCCGTCGGGTAGCTGTTCGGTGGGAAAGAGCAGCACTCCCTTGGCGCTCTGGTCGATGACGCGGTCAAGCAGCTCCACAAGGCGGTTGATGTGCTGTTGCTGCGGCGCCACGTCGGCCACAAGCGAATGTGTCTCGCCGTCGGTCATCGGGTAGAGGCGCATCACAAAGGGGAGACTGCCGTCGGGGCGCAGGGTCTCTTTCAGTATCAGTCCCGAGGGGGAGAGCCACGTCTGCAGCCATGCCGCATCGGTCTTCATCAGCACCGTAACGCCCGGCTCGCCGTCGCGCCGACGCTCTGCCTGAAGGCGCTCCAGACCGTTCATGGCCTCTTCGCTGAAGGGAAGGGTGATGTATTCGGCGTGCTTCAGGTCGTGGCAGTGAAGGGTATGCACGGGCTGCCGACGCCACACTTCTATCACCCTGACGTAGCCGCCCATAGAGGGTATCTGCCAGTCTATATTCTCCTCTAAGCAGGGTGCCGAGCTCTCGCTCCCCTCTTTGCCGCGGTAATGCTCCATCAGGGCGCGGCAGCGGTAAGGATCGCTGTTGCCGAAGTGCTGAAGCAGCATCGTGGCGCTGAAGTCGTGCAGCATGCCTATCATGGTGGCGTCGCTGCCGTCCGGCTCCATAAAGCGGCTGAAGAACATACGGTCGGGCGACACGTTCACAAAGGCTGTCTTCCCCTCGGTGGGGTCAAGGCGCAGGCGGTTCACGGTCATGCCGCTGATGAGGAACTCCTCAAGGCTGCGGGCGTCGAGGTCAAGGTCGTTGCGCACGTCCAAATCGAGGTTTACCTGCGTTCCGGCGCGGAGGTAGCGGTAACGGCCCACAACAGATTTCAGCAGCTGGCGGATGAGGTTGTTGGCCGAGGTGCCCTCTGTGCCGTAGCTCAGCCGTTTGCAGCGGCGCCGCCCGCGGCGGAAGGGCTCCAGAGTCATCCACGCATCCTCGCAGCGGGTTATCAGTTTCTTGCTCATGGCTCAAGCATCTGGGGTAAGAGGATTTCTGACAGGCGGAAGGTGCCGTCCACCGGCTCTGTAACGGCTCTCAGCTCGTAGCCGGGGGTGATGACGCGCAGGTTCGTGCCCACGCCGTAGACGATGAGTCGGTCGGCACTGCGGAACACGGCCGGGTTGAGGCGTGTGCCGCGCAACAGGCTCAGCCGCTGGCGCTTGTGGTAGTTGGTGCCGGCCTCGTGGAAGCGATATACGGCCTCTTCCCAGGTGTCGAGCTGAAGGCTCACCGGACGGATGCACCGGTCGCTCAGGGTGATGCTCATGCGGTCGTTGCTCAGCATCTGCGCCGTGCAAGCGGGTCCCAGGTTCTCTACGGGCAGATACTCTATGGGCGCCGTGGCCAACAGGTGGCGGTAACGGGCATGGAGCACGTCAAGGAGCTCGCGGTCAAGGGGTTGGCGCTCGTTCTCGGCTGGCAGCATCAGCGTGCGACTCAGGCCCAGGCGGTTGCGGTAGAGATTCAGCATCTCGGTTTCTGTATAGTTCTTCATCTTTGCTTTTTAATAAATGGGCGGCGCCGGCTGTTTTCAGATTTAATGTGCGGCGCCGCCCGGTTGTCAGACAATAATTTTAAATGTTGTGGCGGCAGTGTCGTTTACCCTTTGGGCAGTGAGGCGCTGCGCTGGCCGAGGATGCGGGTGTGGGCGTTGGGGTAACGCAGGGTCAGGCAGGAAGCCTCGGTGAGCACCATCGCCTCGGTGTTGCGCTGACCGCTGCCGCGCAGGTCCAGACGGTCGGCACGGAAGGGGATGAACACGTGCTTCTGTATGTATTCGGGGTCCACTATGATGCCGTCGTCGGGACGACCCATGGCGTCGAACACCTCCGAGAAGACCACATACAGCCTGCCGAACTTGCTCTGGATGACGTTGAAGTCGATGCCCCATACGGTCTCCTGGTCGAGCGCCGAGAGCATCTTCGTACTCTCCATCTTGTTCAGGGCGGCTATCAGCCCCGACCCGGCTATCAGCACCTTGCGGCGCGAACCGCTGTTGCCGGTGAAGGCGGTGCGCATCACGTCGACCATGTCGGCGGCCTTCAGCGAGTCGAGCTGAAGCTCTACCTCCTTGCCGGCCTGGTGCCAGATGCCTTCCGTTACGGTTACGGTCTCCTGCTTGCGCGGGTCGTACACCTTCATGCGGTGGCCGAAGAGGAACTGTTTCTCCATGCCGAGGCGCATGTCGTACACGGCGGCCTCCTGCTGGTCGGTGAAGTCCCAGCCAATCTCTTTGTGGCTCAGCTTCATCACTATGCTCTGCTCAATCTGCATCTTGAAAATCTGGCAGAAGTTGGTGCGCTTGCGGGGCAACACGCTGTATTGCGGCGTCTGTACGTCGAGCTGCGTGGCCGCACGACCCATACGCACAATCTTGCCGGTGTAGTTGGCGGTGTCGCCGCTCATCGGGCCGATGAGCGTCAGCGAGGTGTCGTCTTTGTCGCTGACGTAGGCCGATTCGTTGTTGCCGTCGGCGCACTCAATCATCACACATTCCGACGGCTCGAACAGCGAGGAGTCATTTACCTTCACCGTGGAGGTCTGCATACCGTCGTCGGTGTCGGAGAAGGTACCCCATGCCACGGTGGTTGTAGAGTCGGCGCGGATGTCGGCCGAGTAGTAATCCACCTCGAGGGCGTCGGCGTTGCGCACATGCCCCAGGCGCGAAATCTGGTCGAGGGGCGTTGCCATGGGGCGTACCCGCGTCACTGCGCGGTCTATGCTTGCGCCCATCAGCGTGGGCGATGCCTCTGTGGCCAGTTGAGTAGTGAGCGGCGCGCCGCTCACAATGTTTTGGTTACCGGCTATGCCGGTGGTAATGTTTTTGCTCATTTTTTCTCTCTCTTTTAATTTTTTAAATACCTTTTTTGTGTGTATCTCTTTTAGCTTTTTTAGCTTTTTTAGCCGTGTAGCCTTTGTAGCAATCAGCTTGCTGCAATTTTGGTGCAGGCGCAGGCTTTAGCCGCGAATATCGTCGGGCGCAGGCTTTAGCCGCGTATCTTCCGTCGTTTAAGCGCTCGCTGTGCTTGGCTTGGCTTAGTTGCGCCCATACTCCCACACGGAGGGCCTCAATCTGAAGAGCCGGGCCAGAAACAGGTCTTCGGGCGGTTGCAGCGTGCTGGGCACTCCCGGCGTTAGGTTGCGGGCCTCCAAGGCCGGCGTTTTCGCTGTGTCCTTTTGCATAAACTCCCTGATCGCATCATTGCGCCCCCGCTTGTATGCCTCCGCCTCCCCTTGGGTAGCTTGGATAGCTTCTTTAGCTTGGGTAGCTTCTTTAGCTTGGGTAGCTTGGGTAGCTTCTTTAGCTTGGTTAGCTTGGGTAGCTTCTTTAGCTTGGGTAGCTTGGGTAGCTTCTTTAGCTTCTGCCGCAGGCTCCGGGCTCTCAGCCTCCGCGCCCTCCGCGCCGCTGCCCTCTGCGCCCCCCTTAAGCTCCTTAAGCTCCTTAAGCCCCTTAAGCTCCTTAAGCTCCTTATTCGCGCCAGCGCCCTCCGCGCCGCTGCCCTCTGCGCCCCCCTTAAGCCCCTTAAGCTCCTTAAGCTCCTTAAATTCCTTAAGCTCCTTATTCGCGCCCGCGCCCTCAGCGCCAATTTTCTCTGTTGCTTTCATATTCTCTAAGTGTTATCTGAATTAATCTGCTGCAAAGTTAATATCTTTTTCAGTTTTATGCAAATATATTTTCAGGTAATTTTTCAGGCAAATCTGAATCCTCCCGAGTTTTCAGCCACTTAGCTTTTTCACGTTAACTTTCTTTAACTCTTTTACCCCGTTAATTTTTGTTACCACTATTGATTTCGCCCCCTTTTTTCCCTAACTTTGTGCTACCGTAGCTACAATAGCTACCTTAGCTACTACCCATCCGCTAAAGAAAACCCGATTATGAAAAACATTCTCATTGCCGCCGCCCTTTTCGCCTCTCCGGCCCTCTTCGCCGCCACAGACGTCCCGCTCAAAAACGGCTGGCAATTCTCCAAAGACTCCATCTCCTGGCAGTCCGTCTCCATCCCTCACGACTGGGCCATCTACGGCCCCTTCAGCCGCGACAACGACCTCCAGAAGGTCGTCGTGGAGCAAAACGGCGAAAAGGAAGCCACTTGGAAAACAGGCCGCACAGGTGGCCTCCCATACGTTGGCAAAGGCTATTATAAAACCACCTTCTCGCTGCCCGACACGGCCGGCAAAGCCTTCACGCTACTCTTCGACGGCGCCATGAGCCACGCTCACGTCTACGTCAACGGCCGTCAGGTGGCCTATCGCCCCTACGGTTACGTGTCGTTCACCGCCGGTCTCGACGGGGTGGCGCGCCCGGGCGTCAACACGCTCGAGGTAAGCCTCGAGAACCACCCCAAATCCTCGCGCTGGTACCCCGGCGCCGGTCTTTACCGAAACGTGCATCTCATCACCTCCAACCGCATCCACATACCCGTCTGGGGCATCTACCTCACCACGCCTTACGTCAGCCGCGAATACGCCGACGTCAAGCTGCTCACCTCGCTCCAAGGCCTGAAGAAGGGCGAGAAATTCTCGCTCGTAACCACGGTGACGGACCCGCAGGGCAAGGTGGTGGCAACTGACACGCACCCCTACTCCTACTATCCGGGAGTCGATGTGCAGCAGTATCTCAAGGTGCCCGCTCCGCAGCTCTGGAGCCCGGAATCGCCGTCGCTCTACAGTGCTGTTGTCGACGTGGTGGTCAACGGCAATGTGGTCGACTCGCACACGCAGCGCTTCGGCATCCGCACCGTAGAGCTCCGCACCGCCGACGGCTTCTACCTCAACGGCATCAAGCGCAAGATTCAGGGTGTCAACAACCATCACGACCTCGGCCCTCTCGGCGCCGCAGTCAACAAATCGGCGCTCCGCCATCAGCTGCAGATGCTCAAGGACATGGGCGCCGACGCGGTGCGCACAAGTCACAATATGCCGGCGCCTGAGTTGGTTGAGCTCTGCGACGAGATGGGCCTGATGCTCATGATCGAGCCGTTCGACGACTGGGCCTTCCGCCCCAAGAGCGAGAATGGCTACGGCACTCTCTTCAACGAATGGGCCGAACGCGACATGGTCAACATGGTGCGTGCCTTCCGCTCGAACCCCTCTGTGGTGATGTGGAGCATCGGCAACGAGGTGCCGAGCCAGTGGGGTCCCGACGGCCTCAAGGAGCTCTCTTTCCTGCAGGACATCGTGCATCGCGAGGACCCCACGCGACCGGTTACGCAGGGCATGGACCAGTTCGACGCGGTCATCAACAACGGCTTCGCGGCCGCCATGGACCTGCCGGGCTTCAACTACAAGGTAAACCGCTATCCGGAAGCCATCGGCAAGCTCCCCGGGGGGCTGCTCCTGGGCACGGAGACGGCCTCAACGGTGTCGAGCCGCGGTGTTTACCACTTCCCGGTAAAGCTCGCCGCCAACGCTGTTCACCCCGACCATCAGAGCAACAGCTACGATGTGGAATACTGCTCGTGGTCAAACATCCCTGACGACGATTTCTTCGCCGACGACTCGCTCGACTACAACATCGGTCAGTTTGTGTGGACGGGTTTCGACTATCTCGGCGAGCCTTCGCCCTACGACACTGACGCGTGGCCAAATCACTCTTCGGTGTTCGGCATCATCGACCTGGCGTCGCTGCCCAAGGACCGCTATTACCTCTATCGCTCGCGCTGGAACCGCGCCGACACTACGTTGCATATCCTGCCTCACTGGACATGGCCGGGTCGCGAGGGCGAAGTCACGCCGGTGTTCGTCTACACGAACTTCCCCAAGGCTGAGCTGTTCGTCAACGGCCGCAGTCAGGGGATGCGCGAAAAGAACGACTCAAGTCGCATGAACCGTTACCGCCTGATGTGGAACGAGGTGCTCTATGAGCCGGGTGAGGTGCGTGTGGTGGCCTACGACGCCAACGGCAACAAGGCTGCTGAGAAGGTGATGCGCACGGCCGGAAAGCCTTACGCGCTTAAGCTCTCGTCGGCAATGCCCTCGCTCAGCGCCGACGGTGAGGACCTGGCTTACATCACGGTGCAGGCGGTGGATAAGGAGGGCAACCCTGTGCCCTACGCCGACAACATGGTGCGTTTCAGCGTCCGTGGCGACGGCTCTTACCGGGCGGCTGCCAACGGCGACCCAACCTCTCTTGACCTCTTCCACCTGCCGCAGATGCCTCTCTTCTCCGGCGCCTGCACTGCCATTGTGCAGGCCGGCTCCAAACCCGGAAAAGTTACCCTCACCGCCACCGCCAAAGGCCTCAAAAGCGCCTCACTGACCCTGCCGGTAAGGTAGCCGCGGCTTATAAGTCTTATAAATCTTATAAGTCTTATAAGTCTAATAAGTCTAATAAAAACCCCTCAATAAAATGAATCTCACTCAAAGCATCCGCAAATCATTCTTCGAGCATTTCGGCGCGCAAGGCTCTGTCTACGCCTCCGCCGGCCGTATCAACCTCATCGGCGAACACACCGACTACAACGGTGGCTTCGTCTTCCCGGGCGCCATCGACAAGGTCATCATGGCCGAACTGCGCCCCAACGGCACCGACCGCGTGCGTCTCTATAGCCTCGACCTCAAAGAAAGCGCCGAGTTCGGCCTCAACGAAGCCGACGCCCCTGTCCAGTCCTGGGCTCGCTATGTCTTCGGGGTATGCCGCGAAATCATCAAACGCGGCGGTCAGGTCCACGGCTTCGACGCTGTCTTCGGCGGCAACGTGCCTCTCGGCGCCGGCCTCAGCTCCTCGGCAGCCCTGGAGAGCTGCTTCGCCTTCGCCCTCAATGATATGTTCAACGACAACACCATCGATAAGTTCGAGCTGGCGCGCATCGGCCAGAGCACCGAGCATAACTACTGCGGCGTGAACTGCGGCATCATGGACCAGTTCGCCAGTGTCTTCGGCCGCAAGGGCAACCTCATGCGCCTCGACTGCCGCAGCATGGAGTACGAATACTTCCCCTTCGCACCCGAGAATCACCGCCTCGTCCTGGTCGACAGCCGCGTGAAACATGAGCTGAAGGACTCGCCCTACAATCGCCGCCGCGAATCATGCGAACGGGTGGCCAGACGCCTCGGCATCGCCACGCTGCGCGACGCCGATATGGACGCCCTCAACGCCATCAAGAGCGACATAACCGCCGAGGACTACATGCGCGCCAAGTACGTCATCGAGGAGAAGGACCGCGTCTTAGCCGTCTGCGACGCTCTGCAGAAGGGCGACTACGACACGGTGGGCCGCAAGATGTATGAAACGCACGAGGGCCTCAGCCACGACTATGAGGTGAGCTGCGAGGAACTCGACTTCCTGGTAGATGTGGCACGCGAATCGGGCGTTACGGGCTCGCGCATCATGGGCGGCGGCTTCGGCGGCTGCACTATCAACTTAGTGCCCAACGACTTGCACGACCGTTTCATTGCCTCTGCCGTGGAGCGTTTCCGCAACAAGTATGGCCACGAGCCTAAGGTTTATGATGTGGTAATCAGCGACGGCGCTCGCAAAATCTCCGACTGACAATCTCCTTTCTGATGGAACGCATTATCCGCAAAATAGCTTCTGAGGCGGGCGACATCACGCTCATCCGCCTCGTCAACGACCACGGTGCCTGGGTGGAACTCTCCACCCTCGGCGCCGGCATCGTAGGACTCGGGGTGCCCGACAAACAGGGCAACATCGAAAATGTGGCGCTCTGCTACGCCAACCCCGCCGACTATCTCAACGACGGTCCGTGCATGGGCAAGATTCCGGGCCGCTACGCCAACCGCATCGCCAAGGGGCATTTCTCCATCGACGGCAAGGAGTACTCTTTGGCCGTCAACAACGGCCCGAACGCGCTGCACGGGGGTCCCACGGGCTTCCAGAACCGCATCTGGGAATACTCCGAGCTGCCCAACGGCGTCCGCTTCACCTACCGCAGCGCCGACGGCGAAGAGGGTTATCCGGGAAATGTGGAGGTGAAAGCCGACTACATCTGGACGGAAAACGACATCCTCGACCTCTACTTACGCGCCGTTACGGACGCTCCCACGGTCATCAACCTCACCAACCACTGCTACTGGAACCTGCGCGGCGCCACGTCAGGCAGTGTTTTGGGTCATGAGCTGCGCCTCAACGCCTCGCGGTGGCTCCCCACCGACGACACGCTCATCCCCACAGGCGAACTCGCCGCCGTGGAGGGCACGCCCATGGACTTCCGCGCCGCCAAGCCGCTTGGTCGCGACATCGACGCCGACTTCCCCGCTCTGCGCTACGGCAAAGGCTACGACAACTGCTGGGCAATCGACGCCTGGCGCCCCAACCACCTCTCCGTTGCCGCCGAGCTGCACGACCCCCTCAGCGGCCGCACCCTCACCGTAGCCACCACCCAACCCGGCATCCAGGTCTACACCGGTAACTGGCTCACCGGCTCCCCCCTCGCACCCAACAACCATGCCTACCAAGACTATGCCGGCGTAGCTCTTGAGTGCCAGAATTTCCCTGACGCGCCCAACCACCCCGCCTTCCCCACTGCCCTCCTCACC
>OGXW01003202.1_pt1 | contig 10974 bp, 10 predicted proteins | sample 1576341 | NCBI WGS metagenome assembly OGXW01 (sample SAMEA3541592, study PRJEB24748) | human gut metagenome | biome: human gut; feature: human-associated habitat; material: faeces | place: China | collected 2012
GTTTACCAGAACTACGTCGCAATCAAGCACTGCTCGATAGCTTTGTAGCCGGTATGCCGCAGGGCTTCGTCCAGTTCCAAATTCAGCTTCATCCATTTGGACAAGCGGTTGAGTGCGGATGCCGGTGAAATGGTGGGGGCGTATGCCTCTGCCAGTTCACGTTTGTAATAGGGGCGGACGGGCCACTCTTTGCCGGGGATATTTTCGTAGTCTTCAACGTACTTCATAAACAATGCTTTAACTGGTTATTACACTGTAAATGTACGGAATTTTTTCTGTATACCCATTGCCGGAACCCGGTATAATCTTACCTAATCTCACATTTTCCCACATCCCTTCATATCACTTCACCGCATCTCTTATTCTGCCCGGAGGTACGTCGTATCTTTGTTCTGTCAGACGATGAGGGGTGAAGATTAGTAATCGTGACGCGCGAAGATTAGTAATCGTAAGCCCCTGGGATTAGTATCGTCTCCCTATCTTTTAATTTTTAACTTATAATTTTTAATTTATGATTAACTACAGTATCGTGATGCGTGGCAATCCTACCGATAAGACGGTTGCCAAAAAAGCGTACGCAAGTGCGCAGTATTCGGAAGTGATGGACATCAACCGCTTTGCCGAGCATATAGCCAGTCATGGCTGCGTGTACAAGCGTTCGGATATCGTTGCCATCCTCACCATGTCCGTGGATTGCATGCGGGAGCAGTTGCTGGCCGGACAAAAAATCCAGTTGGGCGACCTGGGGAGTTTCTACATCAGCATCAACAGTATCGGCGCGGCTTCTGCCAAGGAGTTCAATCCTGCCATCCATATCCGTAGGCTGAATGTGAACTGGACCTGCGGCCAGCGTTTTGGAGAGCTGCTGGAGGAGGCGGAATTCAATCTGGTGGCAACCCGAAGTGCAGCCCGTGCCGTGGTGAAAGCCCTGAAGGCCGGAAAGACTACCGTGGACCTGACCGGAGCCACTGGCGGGGGTGAAGATGCCGGTGGAGGCAGCAACCCGGGAGGCGGTTCGGACGGAGACCAGGGGGAAAATCCGTTAGGATGAAACGAAAAGACAAAAGAGAGAAAATAAATATGTTCTTCTGTCTAAAAAATGCAGCTAACCATAGTGTTTAATTCCTTAATTGCAAATTGTTATGAGTGAGAAAACAAAATCAAAATCTGTATGGGGCATTGTCCTTAAAGTGATTATTACCGTGGCCACTACATTGGCCGGAGTGTTTGGCTTGACTTCCTGCATCAACCGTTAGCCGGATGAAAGCAGGCAGTTTCTATCAGAACTATCGGGAGGTAACCCTCCTGGTAGTTCATTGCAGCGCTACGCGCTGTGACCGTCACTTCTCGGTGGAGGCGCTTCGCCGCAGTCATCTGGCACGGGGCTTTGCCGATATCGGTTATCATTTCTACATCACCCGTGACGGCGAGGTGCATATTTGTCGCCCGGTTCATCAGATTGGAGCCCATGCCACCGGCTGGAACGACAAGAGTATCGGCATCTGCTATGAGGGTGGGCTCGACGAGAATGGTGTCCCTGCCGATACACGTACCTATGCGCAGAAATGCTCTTTGCTTGACTTGCTTCGGCAGCTGAAGACCGACTATCCCAATGCCCGTATTTCAGGGCATCGGCAACTCAGTTCCTCTATCCATAAGGCTTGTCCTTGTTTTGACGCCAAAAGCGAATACGAGACAATTAAAAATTAATTCTCTCCACGTATCCTATCGGCATGTCCACATGTGCGCAGCCCAGCATATCCAGCCGGACTGCCACTTTGCTTTTTCCTCCTATCATGACCAGTTCTCCCTCCAATCCGGCAAGGGGGCCTTTTATTACTTTCACGGCATCACCTGCTGCCAGAGGTGTACTGCAAATCTCTACAGCCTCCGGGCTATAATCCAGCATAAAGCGGAAACGTTCCATCTGTTCCTCGGGAATGACGGCGGGACGGCTTTCACCGCGCAATACCATGTACCGACTGATAGCTTGTAAGGTAAGCGGCAGGGGGCGTTCCTGCGGAGTGACATGCACGAAAATCATCATCGGGATGACCAGGCGGTCCACTTTCTTGCGCCGGTCGCTCCATTGGCGTATTTCGCTTTGTATGGGTAAGTAATATTCCACTCCCATAGCTTTCAGCCGTTCGGCAGTCTTCTTTTCCAGACAAGACTGCACGTATGCCACCAGCCATTGGCGACGAGGAATAATATGAGGGGTGATATCAGTATGGTTCATGTAAAATCCTTTAAAGGTGTATTTCTATGGTTCATAAATAGTTGAGGTTCGGGCGCGCTACGCGGTCGCCTGTCACATTGGAGGGGCGGGGTTAATTAAAAATTAGAAATTAGAAATTAGAAATTAAAAATTAGACACTCGATTATTTACTCTCAACTCTTAATAGCTAGTCGCTAACTCAACTGTATCCGTATTTCTTACCGTAGCCGTAATACTTTCCGTATTTACCATAGCCGTAGTAATAACCGTATTTTTTCTTCTTCATATCGATTCCGTTGACTACTGTGCATAAGTTGGGGAGACGATGATGCTCCTGAAGCTCGTTGATGAGCTGGTAATCGGTCTTATGCGTATAATCTGCACGACAGACGTAGATGCTGGCGTCCGCTACGCGCGAAAGGATGAGCGTGTCGGTCACCATGCCGATAGGGGCTGTATCCAGTACGATATAGTCATATTCTTTGCGTAATGTACTGATGGTGTCTTCCAGTGACTGGCGTGCCAGTAGTTCCGTAGGATTGGGTGGGATGGGACCGCCCAATAGCAGGTCGAGGTTGGAAGTTATGCCGGAAGGCTGTATCAGCGCATGAAGGTCTGTGGATTTGGGGGCGACAAGGTATTGGGTGATTCCTTTTTCTTTGTGTGAAAGATGGAACAACTTGTTCAATCCCGGTTTGCGTATATCCAATCCTACCAGAATGACCTTTTTGCCGAGCAGCGCCAGACTGAGGGCGAGGTTGGAAGCTATGAAAGTCTTGCCTTCACCGCTTATGGTGGAGGTAACCAGGACGACTTTCTTATTCGGATCGCCCATCATGAAGAGCAGGTTGGTGCGCAGGCTGCGGAAGGTTTCCGTCATGATGTCGTTGTCGTTTTCGCGTACGGCAATGGCAGACTCTTCATGCTTGTTTGAACCGGTAAGGGGGATGTCACCGATAATGGGAACCTTTGTGAGCTTTTCCACATCGGTATGCCCTTCAATGCGGAAACGGAGCAGGTTCAATAGGAAAATGATGCCCAAGGGAATGCCGATGCCGATGACAAAGGTAATCATATAGATTTTTTTGCCTTGGGGAGAAACGATGCCGGCAGGCATGGGTTCTTCGATAATGCGTCCATTGTTAGCGGTTGCAGCCAGTGTGATGGCGTTTTCCTCGCGTTTCTGCAGCAGCATGATGTAGAGGGTGGCCTTGATTTCCTGCTGGCGTGCGATACTCATGAACTCCTGCTCCTGCTTGGGGGCGTTGCTGATGCGGCTTTCGTACTTGCGCGACTGTCGGTCGATGTTGCTCCGGGTGATTTGCAGGCCTTTCAAAACACTGTTTACGGTGGTTTTCACATTGTGGCGCATGGCCTCGATCCCCGTGTTCAGATTGATGATGGCGGGATTGCTTTCGGAGGAGGTACGTAGCAGGCGCTTACGCTCCACGATGAGATTGTTGTACTTGTCTATGGCGGAGGTCAGGTTCATGTCGCTCAGTCCTACGTTGGCAGGGATGATCTCGTCGTTGTTTGCAGGATTGTTGATGTAGTCGCGCAGATAGTTCACGAGGTTGATTTGGGTGGCGTTCTCTGCATATTGCTGTTCATACTTGGAACTTTCCTGAAGGGCAAGCTGCGCGTCGCTGCTGATGTCGGTCAGTCCGGCGCGTTGCTTGAATTCCGCCAGTTCGGTTTCTGTGGTGCCCAGTTCGTGGTTGATGATGCTGATACGTTCCTCGATGAAGTCGGCGCTTTTCTGGGCCACTTCATTCTTTTCGGTGTTGGTGTCCTGATTATAGAGTATTATCAGTTCTTGGGTGAAATCGGAGGCTCGTTGTATATGGGTGTTTTGTACACTGATGGTGGCAATGGTACTGGTATTGGATATAGGGGCTACGGTCAGACCTGCCCTATAGCCTGCTGCTGCGGCAGTGGGGGTACTGATGATAGCCTTCAGATTGACGGGCTCTTGCGGAGCAGGCGATGAATCATTGTGCGAAATGGTGATGACACCTACCGGGAGTGGTAGAATGGCAGGTAGTTCGTCGAAAGATTTGGTCGTTTCTTGCTTGTCTCCGTTTTGTATATAAAAGGCTGTGACAATCAGTTGGCCGGTAGGGGAGTATATCAGTTCCAGCCGAATGTTCCCTTCCAGTTTGTCAGCTTCCTCGGCGGTCATGAACACATCAAGAGGGGAGTTTTTGTAAAGTGGAACATCGTAGCCGAAAGATTGTTCGATGGCGATGTTAGTATAAAGGTTCAGACGTGACACGACTTTCTTGATGAGTGTCCTTGATTTCAGAATTTCCAGCTCATTGTCAAAGTTGCTGGTCATGGAAAGCATACCAAAATCCTGCATGGCAGACAGTGCATTGTTGGTACTTTTCTTGTCGTCTTCTTTAATTAGGATAGAAGATGACACTTCGTAGACGGGTATTTGGTAACGGAGATAAGCAAAGGCCAGGCCAGTGCATATCAATACGCTTGCCACAAACCAGGGCCAATGAATGATGTATTTGAAAAAGAGGGCTTGGAAATCTGTTTTTTCCTCTTTTTCGTTTAAAAGGTCATCGTATAAATCTTCTTTCATTTTTTGAGGATTAAAATTATCTTACAATGTTGACAATCAGACTTGCGAGTGAAACAAGGGAAGTAATCACAGAAACCCAGATAGTGGTACTGTTACTGACGCTTGCACTCTTTGCCTTGGTTTTATTTGGAGCTATATAAAGGATATCATTCTGCTGCATGTAGTAGTAGGGAGAATGAAGAATATTCTGCTCGTTCAAGTTTAGGCTGATGACATTTCGCTGGCCGTTACAGTCTTCGCGGATGAGCTTGACGTTGTTTCGTATACCGTAAATGGTCATGTCGCCTGCCATGGCAAGCGCCTCGAAAATATTCACTTTCTCATTATTGATAGTGAAAGTTCCGGGACTGTTCACTTCACCGAGGACAGAAATTTTGTAGTTGGACATACGTACAGTGACAATAGGTATTTCTTTGAGATAAGGACGAAGCTGTTCACGGATAAGGTTCTCGGCTGCATTTTTAGTTAAGCCGCCTACTTGCAGTCTGCCTATCACGGGGAAGTCTATCTCACCTGCATTGTCTACGAGATATTGTTGCAGAGCTGGTTGCGATGTAGTGCTGGCATTGGATTGTGCTATGTTATTATAGGTCTGCATGGTCAGGTTGAACGGTGCGGCAGCTTGCGGATCAGTGGTGTTTATGGTGATATTCAGCAAGTCTTTAGGTTGGATACGCGCATCGTAGAGGGTATCCTGCTGGTTGACTTCATTGATGACGATTTCCTTATAACTCTTATCTGTAAGTGATTCGTAACTTTGTAGATAAGGTACTTTTTTGTAAGATTGGCAGCTTGCCAATGTAATTGCCGCCATCAAGATGGCTATACTTTTCTTGTTTTTCATTACTGCTCCTTTTAATTTTTGATTTTCAATTTTAATTCTCAATACGCTTCTTTCTCGCCTTGAATGGCGTTTCTGATTGTCTTGTATATAATGTATAAATCCAATAGAAAAGTCCAGTGTTCCAGATACCATACATCGCGCTGTACACGTCCTTCCATTTGCCAGAGTTCTTTGGTCTCACCACGGTAGCCGGTGACTTGGGCCCAACCGGTGATGCCGGGCTTTACCAGATGTCTGACCATATATTTGTCGATAAGGCGTGAATATTCTTCAGTGTGTTTCAGCATATGGGGGCGTGGCCCTACAACGGACATTTGCCCTAGTAACACATTGATAAATTGGGGAAGTTCGTCAATGCTGGCTTTACGGATGAAATCTCCGATTTTTGTTTTGCGCGGGTCATTGGCGGTGGCTTGTAGTTCGTCACTGTCTATGTTGACACGCATCGAACGGAATTTGTAACACCAGAATTCATTTCCATTCTCTCCGCTTCGTTTTTGTTTGAAGAAGATAGGACCGGGGGAGGATAGCTTGATAGCGGTACCTATGATGATGTAGACGAAGGGGAATACTGTACACAGAAAAACGAGGGAGAAAAAGAGGTCGAAGGCTCTTTTCAGCAGGCGATTTTCCATTTGTGCCAAAGGTTCCTCGCGGATAGTGAGTACGGGGATATTGCCAAACATCTCGAAGTGCATGCGACGATGCAGGTAATTGCGAATATTAGGTACACTATAGAAACGAATCAAGTGATTTTCGCAATAATTGATGATTGGAAGTATTTCATGGCTACGTGCAGAAGGCAAGCAGCAATAGACTTGTTCTATATGGTGTTGCTGTAAATAAGTGACAACTTCTTTAGGCTGCCCTAAATAGGGGACATCTTCGGGAAAATCATCAGAAGGTACATCACAGAAATAGCCGGTAATGCGGAAGCCCGTGGTGGGATCTCCGGTCATTTCTTGATAGAGTTCTGTCATGTTTTTGTTACTGCCGATTAAAATGACGGTACGTGAGTTACCTCCATGTTCTCGATATTTTTTCAGTAAATACCGGAAAAGAAGACGATATATAGCGAGGCAGATAAAGAAAATACTATAAAAGCATGTAAAAAAACGGAGTGAACTGGTACCGATATCTGCTAAAGTAGCCAAGCTGATGAACAGCGTGGCGTGAAAAGTTGTATTACGGAGAGCCCGACGTACAATGCGTTCCGGACGTACAATACGTTCATGCAGTACGACGCCATTGGAGTAATTGCAAAGTAGATAGACTAGATTCAATAATACCAATAGCTGGGACAATGAATGTGTAAATTCATTGCCCAGTGTTTGGTAGTCAAAAATGTGATATAGCGAGATGAAAATGATGTTCAGTAAGCATAAGTCACCAAAGATAATGACGAACTTAATCACTTTATTGAAATGGAGAACTTGTTTCATAATTCACACTAATTCAATAGCTTTTTTCTTTCTCAATGGTATTGAAAGAGAAAAAACTGTTCATTCTTGTTTGTTTAATAATTCTCTTACTTACAAGGTAATGGATACCAATACTCTCTTACTTACAAGGTAAGAGGTGGTATTTTATTTGGAGAATAATCTTATAAACCAGCCATTAAAAGGTATTTTACATTAAAAGACTATATATGTAATTAAAATGTAAAACGATATTTTATCTCATAATTAAATTTAATTTTTGAATTCAAAATGGGGGCGTTTATGTAAATATATAAGACTGAAATACAAGTGGCTGCAATGTGTCTTATATCTATATATGAGATAAATATGAATTAAAAAATAAATCTATTTTTTTGCGATTGTAGTAATCTTTTTCATATCTTTGCAGCCACAAAACATATTCTCTTACCTTGTAAGTAAGAGAATAAAATTGGATAATAAAAGTACTCCTATACAAATAGGAATACTTTTACAAATTCTAGTTTTTAGGGCTTTTTCTTTTTGTTTGGATGGATTGTTGCAATCACTTTTTTATTTGCTTTACTCATCGCATTGTTGTCAAAAGAAGCAAGGTAAACGTGAGTTACCTTTTCAGAAGTATGTCCTAAGCTTTCACTAATCACAGAAATGGCCACTCCTTCGTCTTTGGCAGTGGTGGCCCAGCTATGGCGGGCTACATAAGATGTTAATGGAATGCTTAACCGTAACATCTTCGAAAGTGTGTGTAAATGTTGGTTGTAGAGCCGTAAAGCACTTTTGTATTGTCTGTAACCATCTTCCCCGGTCAGTGATAATATCGGTAGCAAATAGGGGGAAGAGGCGGCTTCGTTCTTATACCTATTTATAATCTGTGCGGCATACGACTCTATATGTACGGACAATTGCTGACGGGTCTTATGACGGTAATAATAAATGGTATTGTGCTTGACATCCGTTTTGCGGAGATGTACAAGGTCTACGAACGGAATGCCTCGTAAGTAAAAACTTAACAGAAACATGTCGCGGCTGAAACGCAAGGCGGGTTTCTTCTCCAAATCAAGATTTACCAAGCGCCGGATTAGTAAAGGAGAGATGGCCCGTTTGGCGGTAGGCTCATAACCGGTGAATACATAGGCGAACAAATCGTCTATACTGTGTGTGAATGGAATGCCTTGTTCGGCAGCTTGGTGAGAGATGGAACGGAGCATACGCATATAGGTGGATATGGTATTATGGCGCCGTCCTTCACCGAGCAGCCGGTCTTCGTATTGCTTGATGAGGCTGGGGGTAAGCTCTGCAAAAGTGATGGAACGGTGGCCGACGAAGCGGAAAAAGCTGTTCACTGTACTGGTATATATACCGGATGTACTGTATCGTCCGGCTTGTTTTGTCCGCTGTATCAGGGAAGCGGAAAAATTATGTATAGTATTCATAATCTGAATTTTAATATTTTAAATACATATAAAACAACCTTGAGCATGAAATGATTGTATGGCAATCAATGCACGCTTAGGGGAGAAATGGTAAAATTTCTATATAAATTCAGATATGTATTCTCCGGGCAGACAGGAGGAGGGTTACAGTATGCCCGAACGTACCCGACTCAGTGTTTCGGGGGTCATCAGCAGATAGGACGCAATGTGCGACAAAGGAGCCCGCTTGATGACTTCGGGCTGATGTTCCATGAGCTGGTTATAGCGCTCGCGTGCAGTCTCAAACCGCCAGGAGTCAGCCTTTATCTGTGAAACAATCAGGGAATATTCCAGAATCTTCCGATAGAACATGTTTATTTCCCATGAGATTTCGGTAAGTGTCAGCAGCTTGTTGTATGGCAGCAGGTATACGACACTCGGTTCGAGTGCCTCAATCATGAGGTGGGTGGGTTCCTGCTTCAAGGTACTTTCTATGCAGATGATGATGCAGCCTTCATAGGAAAAGTGTTCGGTGACGTCTTTACCGTTTTTATAATAGAATTGGCGCAACATGCCTTTTCCTACAAATACGATATTATGGCTTATCTGCCCTTCATTGAGTAATAATGCGCCCTTTTCTACTTCCTTGCGAATGAGGATTTCCTCTATCAACCTTCTTCCCTCGGGAGCCATGCCTGGATAGCGGGAGTTGATAGCGGCATCTACGGTTTCTTTCAATAGTGCATCCATAAGACCATGATTTATTTGTTCAGTAAGCAAGACCGGTAAAGTTCGGTCCGCTTCTGCTTTCGGGGAGCAAAGATAGGACTTTTGGAATTAAAAACAATTCCGGATGAAGCTTTTGTTTACCCATTTCATGCCATACCAGCGGCGGACGAAAATGAAGCCGCGGATATTCTCGTCCAACAGGAAGGCTACCCACATGCCGCAGATACCCCAGCCGAAGGGAAAGCCGAAAAGGTATCCCACACCTACAGCTACACTCCACTGCACCACCAACCCTACGTAGAAGGGGTAGTTGACATCTCCTGCCGCACGAAGGGCGTTGGTGGCGAAGATGTTGATGGGGCGGCCTATTTCGAGGAGTACATCTATGGTAAGGATGGTGGCACCCATACGTATGATGTCGGGGTTGGACGTGAGCCAGCCAAAGATGGCATGCCCCGAAAGGGCGAGGATGCAGGACAGCATGACGGTAATCATGACGGATTTCTTCATGACGTATTTTCCCATAAGGAAGGCTGCGTGAGGTTTCTTCTCGCCTATCAGATGCCCGATACAGATGGCGCCGCCTTGTGCCATGGAGATGCTGAACAGATAAGCGAACATGATGATGTTGACACAATAGGTACGGGTGGCGAGCGCTTCCACTCCCAGCATGTTGATGAAGTAGGTGATGACGACTTGCGACGAGCTGTACGACAATTGTTCGCCGGCAGAGGGCAGGCCTACCTTCATCAGGTTCTTTAGTTCTATCCACGGAAAAGGGCGGAAGTATGCCGGTGGGAAACGGTGGATGTGCTTGCGGAACAGTATGACGAACAGTATAATCATGGAGACACCCCGGCTGAAGGCTGTGGAGATGGCGGCGCCTTCCACGCCCAGTTCCGGAAAGCCGAAGCGGCCGAAGATGAGGGAGTAGTTGCCGATGATATTGAGGATATTGACTACGACGGTGACCATCATCGGGTAGATGGCCTTGTTGGCACTGCGCAGGGAGGCGGAGAGGGTGAGGGATAGTGCCTGGAAGAAGGCGAAAGCGCCTACGATACGCATATAGTCCATGCCGTCCTGCATCAGTTCAGCGGTGAGCCCCATCAGCCGGAGGATGGGATGGACGCAGGAGAACAGTACCAGGCTGACCGTGATACCTACCGCCAGGTTGACGAGGATGGATACGCCGACTACTTGCACTACTTTCTTGTGTAGTTTCGCACCGAGATACTGGGAACACAGAACGGACGTTCCGAGGTTGATGACTTCGAAAACGAGGAAAGTGAGCATGATAATTTGGTTGACTACCCCTACGGCGGCAACACTGTTGTCCGAGTGGCGGCTCAGCATGATGGTGTCCACCGCACCGAGCATCATGATGAGAAGTGTCTCTATAAAAATGGGGGCGGCCAGCTTGGCAAGCCGCTTTTTTAGGCTTTCTTGTTGTATCATTGTCCGTGTATGTGCACTATACTTTAAAAATCGCGCAAAGATAAGGAAAGGTTGAAAAGGACGGTTTGATATGTATCAAATTTTTTTTCTTGTTTTAGGGTTTGAGTGTTAACGTGTTATCTCAAATTGTATGAAAACGGTGAAAAAAATATGTAGGAAAGATTTGCACAGTCCAAAAGTTTGCCCTACATTTGCACCGCATTTGAAAAGAATGCTGGTTATAAAAAAGGAAGTTTGGGTGAGTGGCTGAAACCACCAGTTTGCTAAACTGACGTACGGGT
>OGXW01003204.1_pt1 | contig 10968 bp, 9 predicted proteins | sample 1576341 | NCBI WGS metagenome assembly OGXW01 (sample SAMEA3541592, study PRJEB24748) | human gut metagenome | biome: human gut; feature: human-associated habitat; material: faeces | place: China | collected 2012
TGTTTTCTTTTTCTTTAACATGTAGTTTTCATTACTACGTTATATTATCACAGAAACCAAATTAATACAATACCTATTTTTTATTATTGATTCTCCTCTTGTTCCAGGCATTGATTTTTCCTCCATTCTGACAATAAAGTGTGCGCCTGACGCACACTTTTGCGCACGAGCGGATAGCATAGCTATATATTCATCTCCGCGAGTTGCGCATCATTGGCACGCCAGTGCCTTTTGTATAATAGGAAATTCTTTAGGATTTGCTATTATACAAAAAAGACAACAAACGCGCCCATCCGTCCGACAGTAGATAGGTGACATTTATTGTCTTGTATTGTCTCTTATATTAAATTTACTGCGCTGATATTTTATTAAAAAATTTTTACTGTAGTCAAGGGTAAATTATAGCTCTTTCTAAACGTATTCTGGGATTTTGTATCCTGCAGCTTCCATTGCCTTTTCAAACTCAGGAAGGCTCATGCCAGCTTTCTGTGCGCCACGTTCAACACCATAATCCTCAGCCTGCACCGAATCAAAGATTTCAGAAAGGCGTCCCTCTGCACGTCCCTCCGCACGTATTCCATCAACAAATGTTTTCTCATCATATTCTGTGATACACACATCTTTCACCTCCGCTCTGTGCTTAAGCAGGAATGTTTTTAAAACATCATGCTCTATACAATAAGTTACCGCTGCATCAACTGCATAAAACTCGGCTGTTCATCCATACCATTATACAATACCATATATCTTGGTGTTGGCAGTTTAATGATTGTCTTTCCATAAATATTAAGGCTATTACTCACCACTATGCCTTAAAAAATGCTGTAACAGCGTCCTTTAGGGCTTTCTGGTCTGCCGCTCCCATAAGCTCTCTGACTGAGTGCATTGACAAAAGCGGAATACCTATATCCACGGTCTTTACCGGCAGCAGTGTGGAAGCTATTGAGCCCAGTGTACTTCCTCCCCTGATATCTGATCTGTTTACAAATCTCTGATAAGGAATGTCATCAGCATCACATATCTGGCACAAAATTGCAATTGCCTCTGAGTCTGTCGCATAGGACTGCGAGCATGCTTCCTTTATGCAAAAGCCCCTGCCAAGCACAGGATGGTTGGTAATGTCCATCTTACCCTGCTTGTTTGGATGAAGTCCATGCGCCACATCAACAGACAGCATCATGGCATCATACATACTCCTGTCAATTTCTTCCTCACCTGCCCCAAGGCTTCTTATAATTCTTCTGTACATATCATGCAGGAGAATTGATGCTGCTCCCTGCTTGCTGGAGCTTCCTACCTCCTCATGGTCAAAGAGAGCAATCAGGTTGACACCATTTTTTCTCTCTCCATCAATAATTGCAGATAAAAGAGCTGCACAGGAGGTCTGATTATCAAGTCTCGCAGCAGAAATCATGGTGTCCTTTACACCCACATACTGAGGCTCCTCCATGCAGTAAGTCATAAGCTCAAAATCCAGAATATCCTTTTTGTCTACAGCAAGCTCCTCTGCCAGGAATGAGAGGAAATAATCACAGCTTTTCTCCTCCTCCGGCAGCATGTCAACAATCGGCATAAGGTCAATCTGTCTGTTAATCTCCACGCCCTTGTTAACCTCAGGATTCATATGGATAGCGAGATTTGGAATCACAACCAGAGGCTTATCTGACTTATAAAATCTGACATCAGGCTTAAAAGGATTTTTGCTCCTTACAACCACACGTCCAGCTACTCCCAAGGGTCTGTCAAACCATGTGTTAAGGATAGGTCCACCATATACCTCCACATTAATCTGAGAATATACATCTGTCTTAAAATCCGCATTTGGCTTTATTCTAAGAGTAGGATAATCGGTATGGGCAGCGGCGATTCTCACCATATCACCCTGAGCATAGCCTTCACCCACAGTAAAAGCAAAGAGAGCTGTATCATGATGGTTAATCACATACTTCTCACCCCTTTCAAGCTTCCAGTCATCAGCATAATTTATCTCATCAAACCCCTCCGACTTAAGTCTCTCCATTCCAGCCTTTACACAGTCAAAGGGTGTGACTGCTTTTTTCAGCATGTCGAATAGTATTTCCTGTTCTTTATCTTTGTTCATGTCAGCCTCCACTACAATTCAATTACTTGTACTTTTCTTATAGACCTGTGCCAATCCGCTGGCATATAGTATATTTTCATAAAACATCTATACATCAGCACATGGCAGAATCATCATATAGGAAATCAATTTATATTTAACATTCAGTATACAGCAAGACGATATTTCTAACAACAGACATAAGCATTTTTATATTTGAACCTTGCTATATGCCTCCCATAATTGTTATTATATAATAAGAATAGAAAGTTGAAGCTTCCCACTTGAAACCTTACAATAATCGGATGGCATACAGTTGTTTTATAGAACAAAATATGAACTGCAGCGGGGTTCCATTACGCAGGCAATGAAACAACTTGGCAAATTTGTAAAACCAATCTCGCACCAATCCCGCTGCTAACTTCATATTTTTTCTATAAAATACACTGTATGCCAGAAGATTAACACAACCTATATAGTGGGAAGCACTAAAATGCAATGTACTATAATAACAATTAGGAGGCACCATGATAGCTCTCGAACTGACAAACATAAAGGATTTTATGAATAAACTCCTCAAAACCGAAACCTTCGACCACTTTCTCTTGCAGGAGGCAGTTCTTTCATCTGCCGCAAGCTATGTGATAGATGGTCATATAACCAACGGCTTTTTCTCAGAAAGTGAGCTTGAAGAGCTTGGTCTCACGGGCTTAAAAATGCTTCCTTTCTCTTCCCTGCGTGGAAACTGCTTTGATTTGATAAAGGGCAAAAAGGCTCCGGCTTCTTTCAAATTTATCTTTCTCTTATCACCTGATAATTTAGAGAAAACTATTGCGGCATCAGATAGTTCCTTCACAGCCAATGACATAAGCGGCATGTTTTTTAACATCAAATACCAAAACCAGCTTTTGTCTCTGACAACAGGTGTGTCCTACAATATCTTTTCACCTGATAAAACTTTAGAAAAATATTGGGACACTTTAATAAAAAAGTTTCTTTTCCAAAACGAAATAACTTACGAAGAGCTTTGATTTTAGCACTTTACAAGCTTAAACCATTATGATATTCTAAGTTTAGTTGTAGTTTGCAACATAAATTTTTTGGAGGTACTTTCGATGAGCAAAGGTACAGTTAAATGGTTCAACAACCAGAAGGGTTACGGATTCATCACAGCCGAGGACGGAAATGATGTATTCGTACATTACTCAGGACTTAACATGGAGGGATTTAAGTCTCTCGAAGAGGGCGCTGCAGTAACATTTGAGATTACTGATGGAGCTAAAGGTCCACAGGCAACAAATGTTGAAGTAGTTAAATAATTAACTACGGAGCTAATCAGAGTTTCTATGTACCTTTTTTCTTTATAATAAAAATGTTTTAGGGAATAAGATATAAGATTCAACGATTAAGAAAAGAAGAGTTCGTTACGAGCTCTTCTTTTTTGCGTATACCAAAGTATTCAATAAAAGTATACAAAAAATTCCTCTACGTTTGTTCTTTATCAAATTCAAGCATATTCTTTCTATACCACTTGGGGCACAGATTTCTCTGACAGTTTTCGTTATGCCTCTCCTTTATCTCCATATGCTTAAAATATTCCTTCCACATAAGCTCAAACTCATCCTGCTCCTTTGGAAGGCTGGATTCTATTTCAAAAAAATCCTCTCCCGATATATAAAAGCATCCTTTTCCCGCAGGATGAACTACTCCATATCTCCTCTTTGAATCAAGAATCACAAAGTTTTCACCCGGATATCTGTCTGCGAAATGCCACATGATAACCGGAATCAAATCACATTTTGGCTCGATAGCAGAATATAAAAATCTGCCGTTATCGCTAAACCTGAGGAAACCATCCATCAACTGCTCTTCATTGTAGACTTTTCTTGACAATTCTAGCACCCTCATAACATATGGGTCTGCCATCTCCTCCTCAACCCTTGGTCCCTTTTTAAAGCCACGAACCAGAAACCCCAGCACTATAGTTGCCCTGTCTGCATCATAATGACACAGGGCATGAAATACTCTCTCGTAGACAAAGCCTCCAAGCTGTCTTTGTATGGCACCTATGGTCTTTTGTGCTTTCACCGGGTCTGTCTGCACTTCAATTTCTGTAGAAAAGAGTGTCAGCTCACCCTCCTCGCCTATAGCAATGGAAATAGAGTCATTGTAGGCTTCACCGATTTGCTTCTTGTATACAAAAGCATCATATATGGCTGTAAAAATACCATCGAGTGTATCTTCACATCTTAATATCAGTTTTTCCTGCATAATTGTTGTATTCAATGTTTCTTCCATTCCTTTGCTATTAATCCAGTATCTACTGCTTATCTCTCTTATTTAGCTTTTATATTTTAATTCCTGCACGCTTTAGCTTCTGCCCTGTGATAGATTTTCTGTATGCATGACAGCTCAAATGGCAAGTCCAAAATCAGCAAGGGACATCTGCTCATAGCTCTGACCTGCTCCATCTGGCAAATACATCATAGCCGGACGCTCATTATATATCAGATGTCTGGTGATGTAGCTTTCCTCAATTTTAGTCTGATACATCATCCTGCCATTACAGGTTATAAAATACAAAGCCCGTTTCAATACTACCCCCATCTTCTTAATATCCCCAAAGTCAAGTCTGGCATGCCTTCTAGCTGCCAGTATTCTCTTTGCACTCCTTGTGCCGATTCCTGGCACTCTGAGCAGGGTATAATAATCTGCCTTATTTATCTCAACAGGAAATTCTTCCAGATGCTGTACTGCCCACTGACACTTTGGATCTATAAACTCGTTGAAATTAGGATTCGTTTCCGATAAAAGTTCTCCTGCCTTAAAGCCATAGAATCTGAGCAGGAAGTCCGCCTGGTAGAGCCTGTGCTCTCTCTTTAATGGAGGTCCCTGCAATAATGATGGCAGGCTCTCATCACAGTTTACATTTACAAAGGCAGAATAAAACACTCTCTTCATATCAAACCTGTCATACAAAGCCTCGGTGACAGACATAATCTGATAATCCGTCTCCCCTGTTGCACCTATGATCATCTGAGTGCTCTGTCCTGCCGGCACAAAATACCTGTCAGGTCTCGCCAGTGCATCCCTCCTGCCTGACACCTCCGGCATATTTGAAAAGCCCCAGCTTTTCTCACTGAGCTGTACTGCCTTTTTATTCTTCTGCGCTATGGCAAGTCCATTGTGATATTCCATCAGCCTGTCCCTGCTCTCAGCCATCTCTGCAAGCTGGTTGTAGTACGTATTATCGTCCAGATACATACGATTTTTCATATTACTGCTGCCATGATATGCCCTGCTCTCCCTGATGCCATTTTGAATCTGACGCATTGGATTTAATATATTCTGCCTGACCTTATTAGGTGCTGCCTGCCTGAGCCCCTCTGCTGTAGGCAGTTCCAGATTAACGCTCATTCTGTCACAGAGATACCCCACCATCTCCACAGTCTCCGGCGATGCTCCTGGAATCCCCTTTATATGCACATATCCGTTAAATCTATACTTTACCCTGAGCAGATAAAGAGTCTCGTATAAAAGTCCCATGGTATAATCAGGGGATTGCACTATTCCTGAGCTTAGGAACAGGCCCTCTATATAATTGCGCCTGTAAAACTCTACAGTCAGCTTACAGACTTCATCAGGCGTAAATGATACTCTCGGTACATCATTTGATGAGCGGTTGACACAGTATTTACAATCATAAATGCACTCATTGGTAAATAGAATCTTAAGCAGGGAAATACATCTGCCATCTCCTGTAAAAGTATGACATATACCACAGGCAGCGGCATTTCCGAGATTTTTTCCATCCCCGCCCCTGTCTGTACCACTGGATGTACATGCCACGTCATACTTGGCAGCATCTGATAAAATTGTGAGCTTATCCATGATTTCACTAGCTGCAAACACCTCAGCCATATGATGCCTCCTTCCTCAGTCTGCTATATTCTATATGTAGACTAACCGCAAATTATAATATAATACTGCGAGTTCTCTTACATTCACAAAAATCAGGTATATCCATTTGTTTACACATGTCCAAAGACCACAAGGCAACAAAAAAGTGTATACGCATTTCGAACATTTGTTCGTAAAATGATTATACACTCTTTTGCATCTTCACGCAATATTTATTTTAAATTTCTTAGATTGCCTCTTTTTTGCTTCTTTCTTTTGCCTTCTTTTGCTTTCAGTCTCTATTCTGACTTATTAATATATGATTCCACATTGTCAGCCGTCACTTTCTGATATGGCAGATAGATATATTTTCCATTTACAAACTCAATATCATCCATTCCTGTACCTGTAACTGCCGCAAAAGACAGCTGGGCCATGGCCCTGGCCTGTCCCTCCTTATCATTGTAGACTGTTGCTGCAATTTCAGAATCAAGTACCGCCTGCAGTCCCTCATCTGTACCATCTATTCCTATAAAAACAGGATAATTAGCTTCTGTGATTCCAAGCTTTTTATAGGCATCTATCGCTCCAAGTGCCATAGCATCATTATTTGCCAGAACCATTTCTATCTTATTTTTATACTGGCCTATTAACTGATTCATATGATTTTGCGCCTGAGCCCTATTCCAGTTCGCAATCCGATAACTTAACTTTTCTATATTCATGCCATTTTCTTTCATACTCTCAGCTACGCTTTCAGTTCTGATAATGGCATCCTGATGTCCCATCTCTCCTTCCAATATCACATATTGTATTTTTCCATCTCCATTTTTATCTACTTCGGGTCTGTCGTTTACAATTTCAGCTGCCAGCTCTCCCTGCATCTGCCCTGATTCCTTAGCATCTGCCCCAACATAGTACAGTTTGTCCCATTGTCTTAAGTCTTCCTCCACAGGTTCCCTGTTAAAAAATATGATTGGAATATTTTTTCCCTTTGCCGCATCAATAATCTGGGACGGAACAGTTCTATCATAGAGATTCACACATAAAACATCGCATCCATTATTTATCAATTCTTCAACCTGATCATTCTGTGTTCTCTGCGAATTTGCAGCATCCATGACCGTCATGCTTATATCGTATCCCTGTTCTTTATACTCACTGCATTCTTTCTTAAACGCTTCAATCAATTCCCCTAGGTAGGTATCCTTCTGATCATAGCATGCTACCCCTATATATATACGTTTTTTTTCAGTTTCCTGCTCTCTTCCACCAGCTCCAATAAATAAGCCCGTCACAAGACACAAAATAATCAAAATATTTCCAAGCTTCTTTTTCATAATATTTGTCTCCGTTATTTTACTGACTGATTGTGAATAACAAATACTTATTTTCCTCTGCAAACAAGTTTTCCCTTGTAAGCATTGAATAGGATACCTCTCTATCCATCAGCCTATAAGTTCTGCTTCGCAGCTTTTTGACAAGTTCTAAAACGCTCTGATATCCAGTTTCCACCTCATCCGGCACTGCCAGACATTCAACCCAGCCAGTGTCAAGATAATACAATGCCTCAGTTGAATTACCCATACCATAAACCAGAGCACCTCCCAGATTATTCTCGGATGCCTCTTTTCCTGCTTCTACCAGACTTGAATTGTCCAGCGCTATCACAATATCAACTTTTCTCTGAGTTAAAAGATTAATCTGCTCCGTAGTGTCTGAGTTCTGGGAAGCTGTCCAAAGGATTTCTGCCCCACTGTTTTTTAAAGTATCACATACTCCCTGCTTTCTTTTTTCTGTTGCTTCTGAATCAGCATACTCGGAATATATTCCTATCTTTTTCCCTTGAAGATTTCCATTATTATCGTCAAGAATACTCTGAGCCAGGTCCACTCCCATATTGTACTGATCCGGTTCTATCGTATGAAATAATTTTTCTTTATCGCCGTAAAATGTATCATTCACCATGAGAACAGGGACATTGCCAGTTGCCTGTTTAAGATTTTCCTGTCTGCTTCCATCACTAATTGGTTTGAATATAACAGCATCCGCTCCATTATCTATCTCCTGTTCTATAACCTCCAGTTCCTCGTATGCATTCTCCATATTGTCCTTACTGATAATTACCAGATTTACGCCATATTCCTGCGCCGCCATCTTAAGACCATACTTAAATGTAGACCACTGGTTTTCATCAACATCCGGTAAAATAACAACGATTTTCTCCGGCTCCTGATTATCTTTACTATACATAATGCATCCTATGCTGATAATCAGAAGTATCCCAAGAATCACTTCTGTAAGTATAAATGTATTTTTGCTGCTCATTCTTTTCATCTAATTATCTCCCGGCATATGGTGTTCCTCATATTTTATACGATTTTCTTCAGTATATGGAATTGCCGGAATCCTGATTGTTACAGTGGTTCCCTCATCCAATTCACTCTCTATGTGCAAACCATATTTTTCTCCGAATAATATCTTTATCCGGTTATTAACATTTACAAGTCCTACACCTGAGCCCTTCTTATGAACCCTGTTCGTATCTGTAAGCAGACTGTCGATATCTTTTTCCGGTATTCCCATTCCATTATCAGTTACAGATATGAGTATGTCATCTCCAGCCCTTTTTCCACTTATTATTATCAGACCGCAATCATCCAGCTCCCTTACACCATAATTTATTGCATTTTCTAAAATCGGCTGTAAAATAAGCTTCACTACACAGCAGCCCATTATCTCTTCTTCCACATCAAATCTAACTTCAAATTTGTTTTTATATCGTATTTTCTGTATATTTGTATAGCTTTGTGCATGCTGGAGTTCATCATACATTTTAATGATAGTATGCCCCTTGGACAGACTTATTCTGAATAATTTTGCCAGCTGGCTTATCATAAAAGATGCCTCCGCATTTTTCTCTCCTTCTATCATCCATGTAATAGAATCCAGTGTATTATAAAGGAAATGAGGATTTATCTGGCTTTGCAGCACTTCCAGCTCACTTTTTCTTCTCTCGTTCTGTTCCCAGACTACCTTTTTCATAAGTTCAGAATTTTGTCGGTATGAATCCTGAATGGATTTTCCCAAATGTCTTATTTCCTGGGAACCTCCTATATATATATCATCCTCGCTTCCCTCCTCATAGTCCGAAACCGATTGATCCAGCTTCATTATCGGACTCGAAATACGCCTTGAAACTACTCTGTTTATCCATATCAGAGTCATTGTCATAATAAGGGAAAAAAACCATACAAACTGCTTTACGTCTGCCATTTTATTTGTAAAAATCGAGTATGGCATCACGCATACCAGTTTCCAGCCTGTGTAGCTTATGCTGTTAACTATTATCTTTCTATGATTTCCCTCAAGGTACTCGTCATATATTTTTTCGCTTGAGGCCGCTGCATCTACACTGGTCTCAACCTCTCTGTCCGTATCCAATTGTACCTGATGTGGATGATATATAATATTTCCCTCTCCATCGCATAGATAGAAATACTGTCCTTTTCCTGCCACATTTATCTGTTCCATCATTCTGGCAATACCTGAATAATCCATATCAACCAGAAGTACTCCCATTTCCGGATTCGAACCATCAGTAAGCTCAACCGCACTGCTGCAGGATATAACCCAGTAATATCTGTAGGTACCATCATCAAAAAGATTCTGGGCATGTGGTGTTGAAAAATATATATTTTCCCTCCTGCTCATTGCATGTATAAACCATTCCTGTTTTGTTACATTCGGTTCCTCTTTTTGCTCCAGTACCGGTTCTGCGGCAATAAGGCTTCCACGTTCATCATACAAGGCAACGCTTCGCAAATTGCCCTTATTTGCCTCATACAAGAGATTCATTCCCCTATGAATATTATCCAGCTGGTTCGAAATGTCATTTTCCTTTATAACATCATAATATGCTGCATCAGAAATCTGCCTCATGCTGACCAGATAATTTTCCACATTCTCTACCGTCTGATCCATGATTTTTTGATTATTTTCCAGTATGTTCTCCTGCGTCGCAGCCGAGAATTTCAAATACATGATGACGCCCATGCTTATCATAATTGCCGCGGAAAGAACGGAAAATGCAAGCATTATAGTAGATTGGATATGTCCTGCCTTAAATTTGTGTTTCTTCATACTCTGTCCTATATTTTGATGGGGATACCCCATATTTTCGTTTAAAAACATAACTGAAATAATTAGGGTCTGCATAGCCCACATTCTGGGCTATTATATAGCTTTTTTCGCCTGTTTCCACCAGCATCCTTGCCGCTCGCTCCATCCTGTAATCTGTAATATAAGCAACAAAGGATTTGCCTGTTTCTTTCTTAAACATGCCTGAGAAATACGAATTAGACACTCCTAATTCCCTGCATACATCATCAAGCCCCAGATCCTCATGTTTATAATTCCTATGCACATATTCTCTTGCCTTGTCTATAAGCGATTTCTTTGAATGATTTCTCACGTCATCCATATCGTCATGCAATGTAGTGCTAAAATTAATAAGCCATTTCTTCAAAACCTGCGGTTCAAAATTGCTCAATTCATTATATATAGACCTTGTTCCACCAGACAGCTGTCCTGTATCCAGTTCGTTATTGGCCATAAAATGATACAGTTCACTTATCAGTTCCATAACTGCAACATGATATTTTTCCAGGGAATTCAATTCATAAAAATTATGCTGCATATAGACATCTACCGCATTTTCTATTTCATCACCACTTCCCAGACATATGGTTTTAAACAGATTTGCCAGACTTGCCTCCTCTGCACTTTCTTTTTTTATTATTCTCTGCGGAATTATTTCTTTCATGTTAATAGCCTGATTGCTGCCATACAGCACTCGATAAGACAAAGCCTCCCTGGCACTCTGATATGAGTTTGCAAGCCCCTGTATGTTCCCGCATGCCTGTCCTATGCCTATGGTAACCTTAGCACCCATCACATGATTTATATATTTACAGAATCTATCACAA
>OGXW01003207.1_pt1 | contig 10955 bp, 8 predicted proteins | sample 1576341 | NCBI WGS metagenome assembly OGXW01 (sample SAMEA3541592, study PRJEB24748) | human gut metagenome | biome: human gut; feature: human-associated habitat; material: faeces | place: China | collected 2012
GGTCTGTTATTGCCATTGCATCCATTCCAAGTTCTTTTGCTCTTACTGGTAAATCTTTTATTCTATTTGCTCCATCTAATAAACTAAATTCACTATGTATGTGTAAGTGTACAAATTTTGACATCCGCTTCTCCTTCTATATATTTTTATGCTTCTACCCATACTGATGTAGATTTTTCATTTACTTTAAATATTCCATATCCTTCTTCATTTATTGTTACTTCATCTTCACAATTTTCTAAGCTATCTATAAACTTACTTCCTGCAAATTTTGTTCCTATATACATTGTTTTTTCTCCAGCAGAACCATTTGAAATTACTACTGCTAAACCTGATTGAAGATGTTCGTCATCTCCTTCTCTTGTCCAACCAATCATATGTGGATTATCAAAATAATCGTGTTGCTTTCCATAAGATTTCTCTTTTCTTAATTCTATTAAAGTTTGTAATCCTTTCATTGGTTCTATGTTATCATGTGGTATTCCATAAAAATCTCCATAAAATACACAAGGATATCCTGCATTACGTAATAATATCAAGCTATATGCTGCTTGCTTGAACCATTGTGATATAAAACTTGCTAATGCTTGTCCTGGTTGTGTGTCATGATTATCTACAAATGTTACCGCTTTACTTGAATTTTCTTTTGCCAATGTATGTTCAAATATTTGTGTCAAATCATAATTTTCGTCATTTGATGCATTTGATAAATTATAATGTAATGGCACATCAAATAATGAAATTTCTCCTTCTGTTTCTGTTATATATCTATGTAATTTAGAAACATCTCCACTCCAATATTCTCCAACTGTAAACAATTCTTTTTTAGTATTTTCTCTTAAAGTTTTCAACCATTGTTTATAAAAATCTGCATTTATATGTTTTACAGCATCTAATCTTAAACCATTGATTTTTGTTGTTTCTACATACCATTTTCCCCATTTATTACACTCTTCCACAACTTCTGGGTTTGAAAAATCGATATCTGCTCCCATTAAATAATCATAATTTCCATATTCTTCGTCAACAGCTGCATTCCATTCTTTATTTTGAAATTTAAATATTGCGTGTTCTTTTGATTTTTCGTCATAGTCTATTCCGTCAAAATGTGTCCAGTTCCATTCAAAATCTGAATATTTATGTTTTCTTCCCGGAAAAGTAAATTTTGTTGCTACTCTTACTGTCTCTTGTCCTGATGTCAATACATTATGATTACCCCAATCTACTTTTGTTGCTGGAATTGTTTGTAACATATCTGCTCCCATTTTGTGATTTAATACTATATCTGCATATGCTTCTATTCCATTTTGATTTAATACTTGAATACAATTTAAGTATTCTTCTTTTGAACCATATTTAGTTTTAATTGTTCCCTTTTGATCAAACTCTCCTAAGTCATATACATCATATACCCCATAACCGACTTCATCTTTTCCACCTGCTCCTTTAAATGCTGGTGGTAGCCATAATGCTGTTATTCCCATATCTGCTAATTTTTCAGCTTTTTGTGATATTTCGTTCCATAAATTTTGATTGCAATTCATATACCATTCAAAATATTGCATTATTATTCCATTTATTTGTTTCATTTTGTTTATTTCATCTCCAAATTTTTTCTAATTATATCACAAAATATTTAATAAACAAACTCTTACTCCACTATTTGACTTATTTTTTTGTTTCTATTATAATTGCGTTGTTACCAGTCAGTTTTACTATGTCTTATACGGAAAAATCAATATTCATATATAGCTGACTAGTAACACTACCTTTAAACATTTAGAAAGAAGTGATTTTATGAATTTTAAATTTGAAAGAAAAATAAATTATTATGAAACAGATAGAATGGGAGTTGTGCATCATTCTAATTATATTCGTTTTTTGGAAGAAGCTCGTTGTAGCATGATGGATGCCTATGGAATTCCTTATGCCGAGTTGGAAAAAAGAGGTTTTATGATACCTGTATTAGGTGTAAATGTTAATTTTAAACATCATGTTACTTTTAATGATATTATAATTGTTAAACCATTTGTTAAAGAATTTAATGGTGTTAGATTAACAATTGGATATGATGTAACAGATAAAGCTACTGGAAATGTTGTTTTAACTGGTGAAACTAAACATTGTTTTACAACCAATAGATTAAAACCAGTTAGATTGCAAAAAGTTGCTCCTGATTATTATGAAAAATTTATGGAAATGAAAAAATAGATTTTTTATATAAAGCCTTTTATTTCCCTATATTTTGTGATACAATGTATGCGATTTTAAGAAAAATTTGTCAAAAGATAAAATAGGAGGAAGAATTATGGAATTTAATAGATGTAGTAGATGTGGAAGTTTTTACGTATCAGCTGGTAATGTATGTCCAAAATGCAGTCAAAAAGATGGTCTTGAATTTTCAACATTTAAATCTTATATTCAAGAAAATGGGTTTGAAAATTCATTAGATACTATTTCTAATCAAACTGGAATATCAATAAAAAACTTAAACCGTTTTGTTGGATATCCCGAATTTAAAGAATATAAAAAAGATTATCAAGCTAACATGAAAAACTTAAATCCAGATATTGGTTTTAATGGAATAACACTTAATTAGGAAAGGATTTTATTTATGAAAAATGTTATAGATTTACTTAACGAAAGAAATTATATTGAACAAATTACACACCCACAAGAGTTAAAGGAATATTTAGAAAATAATAAAGTTTCTTTTTACATTGGTATTGACCCTACTGCTGACAGCCTTCATGTAGGACATTTTGTGTCTTTAATGGTTGCAAGTCATTTACAAAAAGCTGGTCATAGACCAATTATTTTAGTTGGTGGTGGTACAGCAACTATTGGTGATCCTTCTGGAAAAACTGATATGAGAAAAATGCTTTCTCGTGAAGAAATAGATCACAATGTTGAATGTATAAAAGAACAAGTTGCTAAATTTGTTAGTTTTGAAGGTGAAAATGCAGCAATTATTGTTAATAATGCAGATTGGCTTTTAGATTTAAAATTTGTTGAATTTGTTCGTGAAATTGGTAGTTTATTTTCAGTTAACAAAATGCTTGCAGCTGAATGTTATAAACAAAGATTAGAAACAGGTTTAACATTTTTTGAAATGAGCTATATGCTAATGCAATCTTATGACTTCTTATATTTATACAATAAATATGGTTGTAAATTAGAACTTGGTGGTAATGATCAATGGTCTAATATTATAGGTGGAGTTGATTTAATCAGAAAAATTGGAAAAAGTGATTCTTTTGGTTTAACATTTAAACTTCTTACAACTAAAGAAGGTAAAAAAATGGGAAAAACTGAGAAAGGAGCTTTATGGCTATCAGCAGAAAAAACATCTCCATATGAATTTTATCAATATTGGAGAAATGTTGAAGATGAAAGTGTAGAAAATGTATTTAATATGCTTACTTTCCTATCTCCTGATAAAATAAAAGAACTTTGCAATGTAGAAGGTGAAAAAATTAATGAAGCTAAAAAAATACTAGCTTTTGAAATAACTAAATTAATTCATGGAGAAGAAGAAGCTAAAAAGGCTGAAGAAACTTCAAATGCCTTATTCTCTGGTTCAGGAAATTTAGATAATATGCCTTCAACAAAAATTGAAAATACAAATATTTCTATATTAGATGCTTTACTTTTAGCTGGATTAGTTCCTTCTAAAGGACAAGCTAGAACTTTAATTAATCAAGGTGGTATTTCTTTAAATGACGAAAAAGTTACAGATGTAAATCTTTTTCTTTCAGATGATGATTTTAAAGATGGTTATGCTATTTTGAAAAAAGGTAAAAAAGTATTTCATAAATTGGAAAAATAAATCAATAAAATTTTATATTTACAATAAAAGGTCAAGATTATATTCATTTAATCTTGACCTTTTATTGACATATCTTTTTTTAAACTATTTATTAAAAATATTTTACATTTTATAGTTGATATTGCATAACACAATTACATTTCTGTGTTAGATTGTACAGCTACGTTATTAGTAATAGCATTGCTTGTATTATTACTAGAATTTGTATCTGTATCTTCAACTACAGTGTTGTTTGTTGTGTTATTTTGTTGTTTCTTTTTATCTTCTTCAGTTTTAGTTTTTTCTAAAGAAGTTATTAAATCTTGTAGTTTTTTAACATCTTTGCCCATCATTTCCCAGTCATTATTTTTATTTGATTCTGTTAAATTTTGGTTTGCTTTTATTATTGCTTCTATTAATCCTTCCATATCATCAGTATTTTCAACTTCTACTGCTTCAGCATATTGAGAAACTAGGTTTTCTAATGCTTTTGATATGTTATCACCTATTGCTACTTTATTTCCAGATGCCACTATTACTTTTTTAAGAATTGGTACATCTGATTCATTTAACATTGTTTGATATATTGGCTCAACATATAATAATGTATTATCCATTGGAACTATTATCATTTGTTTTGTTAATTTAGTTCCAGTAACATTTAAGCTATTTATTTCACTGCTAATTGCTTCATTTTCTTCTATTTGTTTGTCTAATTGTATAGCACCTACAATGTTGCTATCTGCAGAGAACTTATACATTCTTAATGTGTTGTTTCCATTTTCTGTTGTTCCAACTAAATATGATATTATATTTTGTTTTGAATCTGGTGTATACATTTGAACTAATCCAAATTGTTCACCATTTTTAGTTTTTAACATTGTATAATATGGTTCCATATATGTTCCTTTAGCAGTTGTTTTTGTTGTGTTTGTGTTATATTTTGCTATATCCCATAAGTCGTCTCCTCTGTATATTACATCTGGTTTTACATTATGATATACTTTTAAAATTTCTGCTTGAACATTATATAAAAATGTTGGATAAACAAAATGTTCTGAAATATCTGTTGGAATTTCTTCATCTAAGTTTTTAAATAAATTTTTATAGATATTTCTATATGCCATTGCAATTGGGTCATTTCTGTCTGTAATATAGAATGACATTGAACCGTCATAGCTATCTATTATTACTTTTACAGAGTTTCTTATATAATTTATATCTTCCTTTATATTATCATGTTCTATTGTTGCATATTCTGAATATGGATAACTTGAAGATACTGTGTATGCATCTAATACCCATACGATTTTTCCATCACTTGTTACCACTGTATATGGATCTTCATCATATATTAAATATGGTAATGCTTTTTTAGCTCTATCAATAATATTTCTATTTATTAATATTTTGCTGTCACTTGTCATTTCACTTGAAAATGCTAGGTTTATATCTCCTTTTGAAATTCCAAGCACAAGTCTATCTAAAAATCCTAATTTTAGTCCAGCTTGTCCATCATATGTTGATGTTTGGTCTTTTCCATTTTCGTCTGTGTAATCATATTCTTGTTTATTTTTAGCATTTGTTGCTATTGTTTCTTTTGTTTGTACTCCAAAATAAATATTAGGTTGTTCAATATTTATTTTTTCATCTTTTCCTGATACATCTTTTTGAATATATTGCACATTTCCAGCTGCTGTACTTTGTGTTGCAGAAGCTATTACTTCTCCTCTACCATGTGTATATTCATATGTTTTATTGTTATATGTTCTTCCTGAACTTTTTATTTCTCTTGGTGCTAAATATACTAATTGATCAATTCCATCTATTTTATATTTTGCTAAATTTGCTTTTGTATAGGCAAAATATCCTGTTGATGTTTGGTTACTTTGTAAATCTTCTAACACTGCATCTTGGCTTATAATTGGTATGTTATTTATAACATTTTCATTTTGTTCTGCTTCTTCTTTAGTTATTGTTCCTGAATTTTCTAGGCTTGTTTCTTCAATATTTATATTATATGCAATTTTAGTATTTTTGATATTTTCAGAAATATATTTTTTCTCTTTATCTAATTCATTTGAATGTACATATGCTAAGTCAAATACTAACATTACAAGGAATAACACAACTAAATATCCTGGTATTACTGCTAAATTTTTTAATACTTTACTTGTATTGCTTGCTTTGAAAGCTTTTAATGCTCTATATGCAAATATTACAATTACAAAGGCAAATATTATATATCCATATAATTGAACTGTTGCTTCTGTCATACCTGCACCATTTATTTCGATGTCATCACCTACTGTTAAGATTTTTCCATACATAACATTTTGTGTATTAATTACTGTTATTAGTGCAACTCCTACTACAACTAACATAATATTTCTCATTAATTTTTTCATAAAAATGCTTTCTTTAAGCATCTTTCCATCTACGCCATCAAAGAAACGGTTAAATACTATTACATAATATAATGCCATGTATAGTGAAAGTCCTACAAATAGTACTACAAAATAGAATAAAAGCATTTCAATTACAGGTTTTTGAAACATATAATAAGCAATATCTAATCCAAATATTGGGTCTTGATTTCCAAAACTTGTTCCATTAATTATTAACATTATTTTTTGCATAAATGCTGATGATACTACAAAACTTACCACTGCTGAAATTACTAAAGCTAATGATTTATTTAATAATTTTGGCATTGACCTTTTTTCTTTTTCAAAAAATGGTTTTAATCCTTTTTTTATTCCTCTATTAGTAAAATATATTACAATATATAAAAATACAAAATTAATTGCCATTATTGAATATCTATAAATTAAGTTTGTTTTAAATATATCTATATATTGACTTCCTAATTCTAAATATTCTAAATAGCTTCCTCTTAATTGTACATAACTAACTCCTGAAAATACTAATAAAAATAGAATTACTAGCATCATTCTTAATTTACTATTTTTTCGTTTTTGTTCTTTTTTGTTATTTGCTTTTTCATTATTTTTTTTATTTTCCTCTACTTGGGCGGTTTCATTTGTGTTATTCTTGTTCTTTTCTTCTTTTTCCACCTTTTTACCTCCTAATTTTCTCTATATAATGGCTTTCACAAAATCTTCTGAGTTAAATACTTCCATATCGTCAATTTGTTCACCTACTCCAATAAATTTAATTGGAATATTGTTTTCTGCTACAATTCCTATTGCAACTCCACCTTTTGCTGTTCCATCTAGTTTTGTTATAACTAAACCTGTTAAATCTGTTTCTTGCTTAAATGCTTTTACTTGAGAAATTGCATTTTGACCTGTTGCGCCATCTATTACTAGCAATACTTCTTTATCTGCTTCTGGCATTTCTTTATTTATTACTTTTTGTATTTTGTTTAATTCGTCCATTAAATATTTTTTATTATGTAGTCTTCCTGCTGTATCAACAATTAATACATCTGCTTGTTTTTCTTTTGTTATTTTCATTGCATCATATACAACAGATGCAGGGTCAACTCCCTCTTCTCTTTTTACTATATCTGCTCCAGACCTATTTGCCCAGATTTCTAATTGTTCAACAGCTGCAGCCCTAAATGTATCAGCTGCTGCAACTACAACTTTTTTACCATCTTTTGCTAATCTATTAGCAATTTTTCCTATTGATGTAGTTTTTCCAACGCCATTTACTCCTACAACTAATATAACTGATGGTTTAGTGTTTAAGTGTAAACTAATATCATTTCCATCTAATATTGCTTGCATCTCTTCTCTTAACGCTTTTTTTACATCTTCTTCATCTTGTATTTTTTCTTTTTTAATTTTTGTTCTTAAATTGTTAATTATTTTTACAGATGTGTCTACACCTATATCTGACATTATTAGTATTTCTTCTAATTCTTCTAAAAAGTCTTCATCTACTTTTCTAAAACTTTTAAATACATTGTTTATTTTTTCATCAAATGAACTTTTTGTTTTGTTCATTCCATTTTTTAGTTTTTCAAAAAATCCCAATTCAAACTCTCCCTTTTCGTTATTTTATATTAATTTATAATATTGTTATCTTTTCTTTAATTACGGTGCTATTATAACATATTTTTTTAGTTCTGTATACAGTTTACTTATTATTAAATTTGCTATATAATATCTATATAAAAATATAGGGGGATAATTATATGGAAAAATTGAAAGAAAAAATTAATATTTTAAAGGAAAATAATAAATTTTTTAGTGTAATACTTAATGTTAAAAATTCAGCAATAATTATATTATCTTTTTTACTTTTTATAACTATTGTAACATATCCTGATTCTAGCAATAGTTCAAAAATTTCTGAACTCAATGATAAAATTCAAAGTCTAAATGCCTAATTAGATGAACAAAACAAAAAATTAGAAAATAATCCTGAATTACAAGAAGCTCAAAAACAAATAAAAAATTTACAGGATGCCAACAAATCTCTTACAGAAAAAAATAAAACTTTAGAAGACGAGAAAACAACATTAGAAAATGAAAAAAATAGTTTAAATACAAAATTGGAAGAGGCACAAAAAACTTCTGCTACCAATACTTCAAAATCTCAAACTGCTTCCATTTCTTCTAGCTCAAGTTCAAAGGCTAGATCAACTTCATCTAATTCTTCTGCTAGCAATTCTCAAATGGTTTGGGTTGGAAATACTGGAACAAAATATCATGTTCAGAGTTGCCGAACATTAAAAGGTAAAGGTCATCAAATAACTATGCAACAGGCATTAGCAGAAGGTAGGCAGGCTTGCAAAGTTTGTCATTAATTCTAAAAAATACTAGAGTTAGTTCTCTAGTATTTTTTTATTTCTACTTGTATTGATTTTTTTATAATTCTATATTATAATTTGCTTGTATTATTTGCCGATATAGCTCAGTTGGTAGAGCAACGGATTCGTAACCCGGAGGTCAGCAGTTCGATTCTGCTTTTCGGCACCAAAAGATTAATCGTCGCACCAGACGAAAACCAAGAAATCAACTGTAAAAAGTTGTTTTTTTTATGTCTTTATATTGTAAATAGCAGGGTATTAATTTTAGAGTTTTAAAAAAATAATAAACAAAAAAATATATAAATATTGAAAAACGCTTGACATTAACAAACAAATGTTTTAAACTATGCATAGTTTTATATAAGGATGTGAAATTATGGAAAATGAAATGAATATTTTGGTAGTTCAAGACAACATATCAAATGAAGAAATAAAACATTTAATATATACTATAAGAGGAAAACAAGTAATGCTAGATAGTGATGTGGCCATGTTATATCACTATGAAACTAAGAAAATAAATCAAACTGTAAAAAGAAATATTAATAGGTTTCCAGAAAGATTTTGTTTTAAATTGACTGAAGAAGAATTAGAAACTATGTGGTCACAAATTGTGACCACTTCAAAATCAGAAGTTAATAAATATAGAAGCAAAAAATATTTACCATATGTTTTTACTGAACAAGGAATAGCAATGCTATCTGGTTTGCTAAAAAATGAAATAGCTGTGCAAGTTAGTATTAAGATAATGGATGCATTTGTGGAAATGCGAAAATATATAAACTTGAATAAATATTTATTTGAAAAAGTAATAACTATTGAAAGCAAAATGGATAAAAAATTTACTGAATATGATAAAAAATTTGATGAAGTATTTGACCAATTGCAACACGAAGAAAATATTAAACAAAAAGTATTCTTTGAAGGACAAATATATGATGCCTACAGTTTAATAATTGATATTATTAAGAAAGCATATAAGAAAATTTTAATAATAGATAATTATACAGATGATAGTATTTTGAAAATGCTTACAAAAAAGAATAAAAATGTAGAAGTTGTAATACTTACTTCTGATAAAAGTAATATAGAGAAAATTGATATCCAAAAATTTAATAAAGAATATCCTATATTAAAAATAGCTAAAACAAATAAATTCCACGATAGATTTATAATAATAGATAATAGAGAAATGTATCATTTAGGTGCTTCAATAAAAGATTTAGGCAAAAAATGTTTTGGCATTAATAAAATCGAAGACACAAAAATTATAGATAAAATTATAAATTTATAAAAATTTTAATATATAATGGTTAATAAACACCCTCAATTATTAAACTTTTTTAATAATTGGGGGCTTAGTTTCAATCTCTAATTATTTCTTATTTTTAGTACATTTCATCCATTCCAGCTGGCATACCACCTTCGTGTCCACCACATTTACATTTTTCTTCTGGTGCATCTGTTACTAAGCTTTCTGTTGTAAGTACCATTGATGCAATAGATGCTGCGTTTTGTAAAGCACTTCTTGTTACTTTTGTTGGATCTACTATTCCAGCTTTTTTCATATCTACATAGTTTTCAGTTGCTGCATCAAATCCAATTCCTTCTTTTTCTGATTTTACTTTTTCAACTATTACAGCTGGTTCTAATCCACTATTTCTAGCTATTTGTTTAGCTGGTTCTTCTAATGCTTTTAATACTATTTCTGCACCTAATTTTTCTCCACCTTCAAGTGAATTTACTAATTTTTCTACTGCTGGTATGATATTAAGTAATGCTGTTCCGCCACCTGCTACTATACCTTCTTCTACAGCAGCTTTTGTTGCAGATAAAGCATCTTCTATTCTTAGTTTTCTATCTTTCATTTCAACTTCTGTTGCTGCTCCAACTCCAATTACTGCAACTCCTCCAGCAAGTTTAGCTAAACGTTCTTGTAAAGCTTCTTTATCATAATCGCTTTTTGTTTCATTAATTTGAGCTTTTATTTGAGCTACTCTATCAGCTATTTGTTGTTTGTCTCCGCTTCCATCAACAATTATTGTATTTTCTTTTTGTACTTTAACTTGTTTTGCTCTACCTAATTGTTCTATTGTTGTATCTTTTAGTTCAAGTCCTAAATCTGATGTTATAACTTCTCCACCTGTTAATGTTGCAATATCTTGTAACATTGCTTTTCTCTTATCTCCAAATCCAGGAGCTTTTACAGCTACAACGTTTAGAACTCCTCTTAATTTATTTAAGATTAATGTTGATAAAGCTTCACCTTCCATATCATCACAGATAATTAATAATTTTCCTGATTCTTGCATTAGGCTTTCTAGTAATGGTAATATTTCTTGGATATTACTTATCTTTTTATCT
>OGXW01003208.1_pt1 | contig 10949 bp, 9 predicted proteins | sample 1576341 | NCBI WGS metagenome assembly OGXW01 (sample SAMEA3541592, study PRJEB24748) | human gut metagenome | biome: human gut; feature: human-associated habitat; material: faeces | place: China | collected 2012
TGTTCCGCCAGCACAACGAGGACTACGAGAAGCAGTGTGAATGGCCTGCTGGTAGCGGGTATAGTGCCTGCGGCGACGAATGGCCGACAGCAGATTCAGCTTGCGCATGACCCGAAGGATCGCCTTGGTGTTCACCAGCTTCCCGATTTGGCGCTGGATCCAAAGCCGGACGCGGCGGATCCCGTAGGTCTGCCTGCTCTGCTTCTGGCACTCCATGACCAGGTCAACTAGCCACTGATCCTTTGCTTCTTTGTTCTGCCGGTTCCTCCACGCGTAGTATCCGCTGCGGCTTACCTCAAATGCTTCGCACATAGCTTCGATAGGGTATTTTCCACGGAATCGTTCAATAACCCGATACTTCAGCTTCACCTCCTTCCAGCTTCGGACAGAAAATTTCGTAGCAATTCCACCTGCATCCGCAGCTTTACAAGTTCATTGTTCTGTTTTGCTTCTTCGCTAGCTGGCTCCTTGCGTGGGTGCCCCTTGGGGCGCGGAATGTATCCAGCGGCCAGCATTCGCTCCTTTCTTCGCTGCCGTTCCATCAGTTTCTGCACTTGTTTCTTTTCCAAACCTAGGCTAGTTGCTATTTCGCCATAAGTTTCTCCTTGATCATGACGCTCTTTTACAATTTCAGTCAACTGCTCGACCTTTGTATACTTTCTTGCCATACAGATAACCTCCTGTCGTAGCTTTTATTCTACAACAGGAGGTCTCTTTTTTCATTGTCTATTTAACGGGATACAGTCCAGTCCACCGAAAAGCCATAGCATTTCTTTTTAAAAAGAACCGAGGAACCGTCATGCACTTTCTTCTGCATGCCCCATTTGATATTCATTCGGCGGCTCTGGTCATGAGACCCCATCGCTCATATCTTTTTTCGCCTGTCCAAGATATATTGTAGTCCTACACGTGAGATTGACATTTCTTGCAGTATCCAATATAATCATAAGGGCAGAATTGTTAGATTTTCACCTAAGGTGGAGACGATGTAAGCAGTGGCTGTAACATCTAAAAGTGCTTTTAGATGTTATATCTTCTAAGTAACACTTCTGTTTTCTTTCGAGGTGATAATATGGCTCGAATGATCCCTGCTTTTATCGATGAGGATACAAAGTCCACCGCGGAACGGAAGCTGTTTACTATGCTTCGTGACATACCCAACACTGATGATTGGTATGTGTTCCATTTGGTTGAAATTGCTATAAAAAGCAAACAATGCCATTCTGGTGGATCTATCTTCTGCAATGGAGCAGATGCAAAATAACGATACAAAGAAGTATTATTCGGACGTATTGCCGACTCTGTACGCGGAACACTTCATGGAGAAGGTCCATGAGCCTTTTGACGTGCTGATCATTGATGAAGCCCAAGATGTTTTTGAAACACACTATATTTACTGTAGCGGAGTGGATAAAAAGTATGATGAAGAGAATGAACTTGCAGGGATCCAAGTCATACAAACGCATATACTTTTCAGTTATTTTGCTGTTGCTAACGGTAATGCTGTTATTTTCCTTGTTTTTTTATACTCGATTTATCAAACAACAAAAAAAAGACATCTATCAACGTGCACAGGATAGTATTGAGCGAATTGAAAACTGGATGAATACGCAGTTTCAGGAAATGTCGCGGATTGTGCTTGAAATCAACAACGATGGCATTTTTAGCTATGCGCCCATATCCTCCAAATCTCAGCGCGAGGAATTGATTGCGGAACTTCTACGTTATGTTCGTGGCTATAGTTTTGCAATGGATATGAGCTATGAAAGTATGCTGGATGAAAATACGGTATATTCCAGTCAAGGTATATTTGAAAAAGCAAACTTTGAAAAATACATATATGACATTGCTGAGGACTTTGATGAAGAAGTGTACCTGATGCGGCGTAAACACCAAATATTTACGACGATTTCTTCAAATCAGCTAATTGTCCGCATGTATCCCCGAAAGGCAGTGGCCTATGTTTTCGGTCTGCCTTTGATGAGCGAGGCACCCAAAAGACTGATTACCTTTTATGTGAATAAAAACACGCTTGATGATATTGTAAGGCAATTCTTGCCCTGTGATATGCTGGATGTGCGGTTCTATGAACAAGATACTCTGGTATATTCACTTTATGATACAGAGTCAATACCTGATAAAAGCAGCGTTATTTCCTGTGAAGGAAGCCTGGGACAATATCGATACGAACTGATAGCAGATCCTATAGTGTTGTATGCAGATTACCGTGCTACTCAGCTGTTTTATTTCTTTATGCTTGGCATCATGTGCATAGTCATCGCTTTGGCGAGTTGGGTTGTGGCGGCATATAATTATCAGCCGCTGCATCAGCTGGTAAGTAAGTATGCAGGAATACGCAAGGGTAAGATAGACGAATATGCGTTGCTGAATGAATTGGTGGAAGATACGATTGAGCAGAAGAGGGATATTCAGAAAAAGCTGTTTATCTCAAATATTGTATGGGGACAGTATGAAACGGTAGAAGAACTTCACATGGACGCCCAGGAGGCGGACATTGTATTTGAATATCCAAAGTTTACTTGCTGTGCGCTCGAGTATGAAGAAAGTAGTGAGGCAGAAGCTCTTTCTGTTCGAATATGTGAAGAACTTGACACACCACATTCAATGGCTATCTGCGCAAAACGCGACGGCGGAAAACGCTTGACAGTTGTAATCAACCATACCGATACACCGGAAGCATATTCGCTGGCGAAGCGTGTATTCAGTAATATGCATCATGTACATGTGGGAATGGGTATTTGTGTACACAATCCCATGTGTTTGACCGAATCCTACCAGCAGGCGCGGCACGCATTGCATGAAGCGCTGGACACGAATGTAGCATTTTTGCAATACAGCGATATCGCAGAGACTGAAAACTCTGGAAGTACAGAAAAGGAAGTCCCAACCACTGAAAAACCGTTGCTGAATACTGCATTGCTGGATTCTGTTTTGGATTGTATGCAAAAGCATCTTTCCGACACCGGTATGTCTCTGGAGTTTATCGCCAGCTCCTGCGGCGTCAGCGTTTCCTACTTGGTTCGTTATTTCAAGAATTGCATGCGTGTAACGCCCATGCAATATGTAGACTCTCTGCGCATGGATATTGCCAGGAATCTGCTGACAACGACAACTTATTCGCTGCGGCAGATTGTAGAGCAATGCGGTTATTTAGACGAATCCAATTTTGCCCGCAAATTCAAAAAATTGGAAGGCATTACGCCAATGAGTTACAGAAAGCTCAACTGGAAAAGCTGAGACGAGAAATAATATTCAATTTATGACAATGGTCAAAAAATGAATATGGAATATTCAAACGGAAACGCCCCAATCACAATTGATTATTGTGATATATGGGGCGTTTTTGCTATAATCAAGCCAACATAAGGGCTTCTGAAGCCTAAAAAAGCGAAAGGGGTACACACAATGAAAAAGTTCCTCGCAATCCTGTTCGTGCTGATGTTCACCGTGAGCGGTGCACTGGCCGAATTCCCGCTGACCACGACCGGCGAAAGCCTGCACATCATGGTCAACAATTCTTCCATGCAGCCTGATTTCAATCAGGTCAAGATGTGGCAGAAGTACGCTGAGATGACTGGTGTGAACATTATATGGGAAAACATTCCTGCCGGTACTGCGACTGAAAAGCTGAACATGGCGTTCGGTTCCGGTGAACTGCCTGATGTATTCCTCAAGTTCAACATAAGCGCTACCAACCAAATCAGGTTCGGCTCTAATGAAGGTTACCTTGTTAATCTGAATGAAGATAACCTGTTGGAAACCTACGCGCCCAACTTCTACGCTTATATGAAGGCACATCCTTCTATAGAAGCGGCGCTGACCATGCCTGATGGTACGCTCTACTCTCTGCCTCAGATTATTGAGTCTATTCCCAATAAGGTTGCTGCCAAGATGTTCATTAACAAGACCTGGCTGGATAAACTCAACCTGGAAATGCCTAAGACCACCGAAGACCTGTACAACATCCTGGTTGCCTTCAAGAACAGCGACCCAAATGGCAATGGCCAGGCGGATGAAATTCCCTTCGGCGCCCCCAACTTCAACTACATCTACTACTCCCTGATAGGCGCTTTCGGCAGTGGTACCCGCGGCGTACATGACACCGTGGTTGATGCTGATCCCGAAACCGGCTATCCCCGCATTCTGGGTGCCAGTGATGCATGGAAGAACATGCTGACCTACGTCCATAAGCTCTACACGGAAGAACTGCTGGACAACGCCATTTTCACCATGAAGAGTGCTCAATACACCGCTAACGCTGCCGAAGATAAATATGGTGTAATCGTCTACACCAACTTCTCCAACATTCCCGAATCCATTGCTGAGCACTTTGTCGGCCTCGAAGAAGCACTAGAAGGTCCAAACGGTGATAAATTCTGGTTCCCTGTCCGTTCCGACCTGCATTCCATCGGTAACTGGGTTATCACTACTGAATGTGAAAACGTTCCTTTGGCGCTTCAGTTTGTTGATTACTTTTACACCGAAGAAGGCGTAAAGTTCTTCAACTACGGTTCCGAAGGCGATTGCCATGTTGTTAAGGAAGATGGCTCCCTTGCGTTCGTCGATGCCGTTTATGAATCTGTTGCCGCTGGCATCAGCTTCGATAATGCGGTGGCTCCCTATGTGACTTGCGGTGGCTCTAATCCCGTCATCGTTATGGAAGATTACTTCTACGGCGGCGAAACCAAGCCCGTACCCGCAGCTGCTGCACATGCTATGGTTGAATACTTCCCCGAAGAAATCTGGCCTATCTTCACATATACGTCTGAAGAAAGCGAAGAAGCTTCCGTCATTCGTACCGACATCAGCAACTATGTCAATATGATGCGTGCTGCATTCGTTACGGGCGAAGAATCTCTTGACAATTGGGATGCATATGTAGCGCAGATCAACAAGATGGGCGCTGAGCGTCTTTGCGAAATTGTGAACAACGCGTATATACGCAGCCAGAAATTTACTGCCGCTCAGTAACATAAATGCGACCAGGGCGGGGTGGACACACCTCGCCCTTCTTCATTCTGAGGAGGTAACATGCAGTATTCTAATCTTCATTCGAGAACGCGTACGCAGCGCTGGCTGTATACATGGAAGCGTTCTTTGGTCAAATACTGGGATTTGTATTTGCTGATTGTGCCGGTATTGATCTGGCTGGTGATTTTCAAATACGGCCCTATGTACGGAACGATCATTGCCTTTGAAGACTATTCTCCCAGCCGTGGCGTCTTTGGCTCCAGATGGGTGGGCTTCAAGCATTTCAAACGTTTTTTCAATGCATATAACTTCAAGGATATTCTGCTTAACACCGTTAAGCTGAGCCTGTTCCAGCTGGTGTGTGCCTTCCCAATGCCAATTCTTCTGGCGCTGGTACTCAATGAGCTGAATAACAGACGCTACAAGAAGCTGGTCCAAACCGTTACGTATTCACCGTTCTTCCTCTCTACGGTTGTTATGGTCGGTCTGATTGATGCCTTCCTGTATCCCAATACCGGCTTGCTGAATGTACTGATAACTAAGCTCGGTGGACAATCGGTCAACTTTATGGCTAAGGAAGAATACTTCCGCCCTATCTTCATCATTTCGCACATCTGGAAGGGGACTGGCTGGTCATCTATCATCTACATGTCCGCACTGACCAGCGTCGATCCGCAGCTGTACGAAGCCGCTCGCATTGATGGTGCCAACCGCTACCAATCGCTTGTACACGTGACGATTCCTGCCATTCTGCCTACGGCGATTATCATGCTGATCAGAGACTGTGGCAGTATCATGGACGTCGGCTTTGAAAAAGTGTACCTGATGCAGAACAACCTGAATATGGGCGCATCTGAGGTTATCTCCACCTACGTATACAAAGTGGGAATGATTAACTCCCAATACAGCTATTCAACAGCGGTCAATCTGTTTAACTCACTCATCAACCTATCGATGCTGCTGCTGGTCAACAAGATTGCCCGCACTGTATCTGATACCAGTCTGTGGTAAAGGAGGATACGCATGAAAAGAAACCGCATTCGCAATTCTGCTGAGGATCGCGTATTCTCTTTCATCGCCTATACGTTGGCAACGCTTGCGCTGATTATTACCCTCTATCCACTACTCTACTGCATCAGCGCCTCTTTCAGCGATCCGATGGAAGTGGTGAAGGGGAATGTGATTCTGCTGCCCCAAAAGCCCACACTTATGGCTTATCAGGCAGTGGCAAAGAACAAATCCATGTTCACGGGCTATGTCAACACTATTTTTTATACCGTGCTTGGCACATCCCTCAACCTGATTATGACCATTGCCGCTGGTTATCCGCTTTCCAAGCGTGATTTCAGAGGACGCGGCGGTATTACCTTTCTGTTTACGCTGACCATGTTCTTCTCTGGCGGCATGGTGCCCAATTTCCTGCTGATCAAAAATCTGGATATGTACAATTCCATCTGGGCACTGCTGCTGCCCGGCTGCATTAGCGCATGGAATCTGGTCATCATGCGCACTTATTTCCAAACGTCCATCCCGGAAGAAATCTGCGAATCAGCCTATATTGACGGCTGCAGCAACATCAGCACCCTGTTACGTATCGTGTTACCCCTGTCAATGCCCATCATTGCTGTCATGGTCATTTTCTACGGTGTAGGTCATTGGAATTCGTATTTCAGTGCGCTGCTCTACCTTAAGGACAGAGACAAGTATCCGCTGTCGCTGGTGCTTCGTGAAATTCTCCTGCAAGGCATGGGGCAGGAAAAGAGCGGCGCTGAAGTGGTTGACTCCGTGGCGGATCTGCTGCTGTTTGAAACGCTGAAGTATGCTGTCATTATCGTATCCAGCGTACCGATGCTGACTCTCTATCCGGCGTTGCAGCGCTACTTCGTCAAGGGCACAATGGTAGGATCTTTGAAAGGGTGATGAAAACAATGCGTTTGTCTACATCAACGAGCATCATGGATCGTTTTCAACGCGTTCAGAACGTTGTTACAATGGAAGAATGTATTCAAAGGTGTCATGCGGCAGGTTATCGTGTACTGGATATGAACTTCTGCGATATGAGCAATCCGGGCATGCCGCTGGCTTTGGATAACTGGCAAAGCTGGGCAGAGAAAATTGCCAATTTGGCTGCAAGGCTGGGTATAGAATTTTCTCAGTCTCACTCTCATTTTTATCATTTCCTGAATCCGAAGGTGGAGAACCGGGAATTCCATGATGAAATGATTCGCCGCTCCTGTATTGCTTCCGGCATTCTTGGCGTGAAATGGATGACAGTGCACGCTTCTACCGAAACGCAAACCAGAGGCTACTCCCACAAAGCATCAAAGATTGGCAATCTCGAGTACTATCCCCCTTACTTCGAACTTGCTTTCAGGCACAATGTTGGTGTTGTAATTGAAAATATGTTCGACCCTACCCCTATTCAGCGCACCTATACAGCGAACTGTGAGGATCTGATTGACCTTGTAGATGCATTTCACGACCCCCGCGTTCAGGTATGCTGGGATATCGGCCATGCCAACCTGGTTGGCTACGATCAGTGCGAAGCGCTGCGCACGGTAGGAAAACGCCTGAAGTCGACGCATTTTGCGGATAATCATGGCGTGAAGGACGAACATCTGCTGCCCTTCTACGGGGACATTGACTGGGCAGCTATTATGAAGACGCTCAAGGAAATTGAGTATGAGGGAGACGTTACATACGAGGTAACGCCTTGGCTGGATCGTGTACCTCCTATGCTTCGCGATACTGCGCTCAAGCATTCTGTGGAGGTCGGCGAGTACTTGCTGAAACTGGCTGAATGATAAAGCGAGGTGATATACGGTGAAAAGAACGCTGGCGTTTGTGTGCTTCATCGTTATGCTGTTTATGAGCACAGCGATAGCGGATGTAGCGCCTGAAAAGGTTTATGACTTGTCCGTTGTAGACGGCAAGCTGGGGATTTGGTTTCTATCGTTGACCGGGGAAGATCATACCGGAGAAAGCATTTTGATCCGAACGCCTAATGGCTGTACTGTACTGGTCGATGGCGGAATACCAGAGGTAGGCATGCAGGTCAATGAAGTGCTGGACAGGCTTAACATTGAAAAAATCGATGTGATGCTCGGCACACATATGCATATCGATCACATTGGCGGGCTGGCGTCGGTAATTGCACAGCATGAGGTAGGCGTACTGTACGTCAGTCCACTGAAGGACTACCAAACAAACGCTGTTGCGAGCTTTAAATCAGCAGCTTCTGCTAAACAGCTGCCCTTGACTGTGGCGGTTGCAGGCGATCAGTTTACATTGGACGGCGTATCCTTCACCTTCCTTGCTCCTGTGGATCAATATGCTGACATGATGCAAAAACAGATGACAGGAAGAGTACTGAATGATTCCTCTTTGGTCTTTATGATGACTTATGGAGAAATCAAGGTTCTTTTCTGCGGGGATATGACCCGAATGGCAGAGTGGGAGTTGATCGAACGATATGGCGACGAACTGAAAGCCGATTTGATAAAGATTGGCCACCACGGCTCTGTCGATGCATCGTCCAGAGAGTTTGTTCAAACCGTTGCAGCTCAAAACAGCGTTATGTGCATTTATGCCTTCAACGACTTTTCAATATATGATCGCTACAAAAAAGTTGGTAATCGCCCGTATGTAACCAGTATTGACGGCTGTGTTCTCTATGTGACTGATGGCGAGCAAGAGAACTTTTATACAGAAAAGGAGAGGAAAGGCGCTCTAAAATGACCGCATGGAAACCCGAACTGATTGCTTTGGATCTTGACGGTACGCTTCTTAATTCTGATCGACAGATTACCCCGGGCACGCGTACTGCGATAGGGCAGGCGCGTGCCTGCGGCGTAAAGGTCATTCCGTGTTCGGGACGCCATTTTTCAGGAACACGGCCTGTGGCAATGCAGGCAGGAATGGGCGACGTTATCATATGTGGAAATGGCGCGCTGGTAACGACCTGGCAGGGTGAGACGATTTTTGCAAAAATGCTCAATCCAAGCCGCTGTCTTGAACTACTGGAATTTTGTGAAGAATATCGTCTTGGCAGCAATCTATATGCAGACGATGTGCTGTATACGCTGATTCCCAATAGTGTAACGAAGTATTATGAACAGCTCAATGAACAACTTGCGGCAGATATTCATTGCTCCTGTCGTTTCGTTTCTGATATGAGAGCTGCCATTGAAGAAAATGCGGAAAAGATATTGAAGTTTGAAATTTTTCCTTTGCCTGATGAGCCACGCAGGATGCTGTTGGATGTGTTGGAACGCTGTCCCGATATGTCCGAGGAAGGAAATCTTCGTACCAGTGTTGAACTGCATGCATCCGGTGTAAACAAAGGCACCGGCCTGGCTGAAGCAGCGCGGTATTTTGGCATACCTATGGAAAACGTCATGGCAATTGGCGACGGTGAGAACGATGTGACTATGCTCAAAATGGCAGGAATGGGCGCAGCAATGGGCAATGCGGTTAGTGAAGCGAAAGCAGCTGCAGATATTGTTCTTCCCAGCAATAATGAAGATGGCGTAGCTTGGGCAATCCATCAGTTCGTGCATGAAAAAGAGGGATAAGTGAATGGCAAAACTGCTGATTATGTGCTTGCAGGAGTCAGACCTGAGCCGCCTGCTTTCATCTTGCTTTGACCATAGCGAAATAGTAGCGCTGAATGCTCCGGCAGATCTGGAGCGCTTTGATGCGTTTGCGATTCTTGGTGGAACGCAGAATTATCCTGCTGCAATACTTCCAAAGTTGCAGCAAACACTATCGGAGCAAAGAAAACAAGGAAAACGCGTCTTTTGTGAGTTTACGGCCGGAGCGGGCGACGCCTGCTTTGCAACCCCTGTGCCCACCAATTGTGATCGGCCTGTTTGTGTGAAGCGGGGCGAGGACAGTGGCTCAATTCTGGACGAGCAGTATAATACGCGTTTGCCTGTTCAGTTTTTGCCGGCGAATGCAAGCGTGTGGTATCAGTATGTGCCGCGGCCTGACGGCTATCGCAAGGCGCCTCTTCCAGCACGTGATGATCGCAGTGCGGCAATATTCGAAGAAGAAAACGGATTGCTTCAATGCGCTTTCAGAATGGCCAATTTTGCCAAGGCAAAGTTTGCGCCGTTTCTTGCGTGGAAAAAGCTGCTTTCTCAGATTGTGTGCTATTTGGGCGGGCAATGGAATGAGGCAGCTGCCGATGTGCTGAAAGCAGAGAATTATGAATTTGCCGGATGGCAATCTATCGAACAAGCCATATGTAATGCAGCCAAATGGTTTGCGTCATCCGGCGTGCTGGTGAAAAGCGGCGAAGTTCCATGTGCTGTGCGAGAAGGCGTTTCGTCCATCATCCTGCCGGATGGAAAACAAGAGCTTGCCGGCCAGATCCGGCTTGACTGCATGGGTGAAACGGCGATGATGTGTGAACTGCGATATCAGGTCTTTCACTGTGAAGAGGATCGCCTATGGGCAGACTCGATTTACGACACAGTGCGTTCTATGCAGATTCAGGATGGCCTTCACAACGGCATGGTGCGCGGTTCGCTTGGCTGGTGGAGAAATGCCAGCTATCAGGACGATGCAGCGCGCGGATTCCTGATTCCTTTGGCAGCAAGAGCGTTCCTGACCGGTGATATGCAGGATGAAGAGCGCATCCGTCTTGCGGCGGATTATTTGCTATCTACCACAGGTACGGACGGATTGCGTATGAATCAAGTCAATTGGCAGTCCCCTACCAAAGAGTGTGTAAAAGCAGCTAGACTTGAAAAAAGAGATACAAAATGGAAAAACAGTGGGTTCTTCGACACAACAATGACAGCACTGAAAAATATGCCAGCAGAGAATCCCAGCGGCCATTATAACGGTTGGTATCTGGCGGCATTGCTGCTGTGCGGTATGTTATTAAGAGAAGACATGCTGTACGGTGCCAACGGCGGCGAGAAGGCCAGCTATGACTTCGGCGGCAGTAC
>OGXW01003219.1_pt1 | contig 10926 bp, 9 predicted proteins | sample 1576341 | NCBI WGS metagenome assembly OGXW01 (sample SAMEA3541592, study PRJEB24748) | human gut metagenome | biome: human gut; feature: human-associated habitat; material: faeces | place: China | collected 2012
GGAACTGACGATCCCAGTTTTTAAATTTACCATTATAGTAATCATCATCATTAATTGAATGTCCTGTAGACCAATCAAGATTTTCAAAAGCAAGTCCATAATCCAAGAACGGTTTAACAGATGAACCAGGTTGTTGTTTTTGTGTAGCATAATTATAATTACCAAAGTTATAATTACGTCCACCAATGACAGCGACAATACGACCATCTTGGCTTGATTGAACAGCACCACCCATACGCATATCTTCATCACTATAATCATATTTTTCACCATTACCAATAGCAGCAGCAAGTGCTTGGGTTTCACTATTACAATATGTATAGATATTCATTTGTGTTTTTAAAGGATCTAATCCTGTTCTTTTCTTTACTTCATCTGTTACGATATCTACATAAGCTGCATTAACGGAACTGTTTGTAATTTTAGATGAGCATAACATGTTTTCAACCTTCACATTTTTGGCGTCATCACATTCTTTTTGAGTGATATAACCATGCTTCACCATAAGATTTAAAATTGTATTACGTCTTTCCGTAGCGTTATTTAAACAATAATAAGGATCATAGTTGTATGGTGAATTTAAACTTCCTGCAAGCATAGCTGCTTCTGGTAGAGTCAATTCACTAACATCTTTATCAAAATAATAACGAGAAGCAGAAGAAATACCAATTGAACGTGTACTTCTACCAAAATAGATCTTATTTAAATAAAGTGTTAAAATTTCCTCTTTGCTTAAAGCTTTATCCGCTTGGATAGCAAGAATAATTTCACTAAACTTTCTCGTATATGTTTTTTCAGCATTAGGGAAGTAAGTTTTTTTAATCAATTGTTGGGTGATTGTAGAACCTCCACCTCTAATACCTCCGGCTACTAAATTAGACATAGCTGCTTTAGCAATACGTGGTAAGTCAAAACCATTATGTTCAAAGAAACGAGAATCTTCAGCAGCAACAACAGCATCAACAAGAACTTGTGGAAGATCTTCATAGGTGATATTTTCTCTTGTTCCATTTTCTTCACTACCATAAGTATAAAGAACTTGTCCTTGATCATCGTACATCACACTTGCACCGGATGATAAAAGTTTCTTTGCATCAAAGGTTTCTGTATCTTTATAGACACCATAGGCTAGAACACTCACACCACCAATTAAAGCAACTAAGATACATATAGTAAGAGCGATAAATACTTTCTTTTTATTTATTTTCTTTTGAGTTTTATTTTTTTTCGAAGACATAAGATACCTCCATATTTTTCTTATACAAGTATACCTTATTTTGTATATTAAAAGCAAATTTTAGCCAAAAATAAAAGCCAACATTGTTGACTTTTATTGATTCGTATTTGGATTTGGTTGACTACTTTCACCACTTGAGCTACTACTATTACCACCAGAAGAACCACCGCTTGTATTACCTCCAGTAGTACCACTAGAAGTACCACTATTATCTGTTGAGGTTCCATTATTAGAAGAACCATTATTTTCAGTATTTGTATTTGAATTGTTGTTTTGATTATTTGAATTGTTATTAGTTTCAGAAGATTGATTTTCATTTGTATTGGTTTGATTTTCTTCTGTTTGTGTTTCTTCAGTTGTTTCTTCGCTTATTGCAGCATGTCCTTCATGCTTAGTTCCTTTTTTATAATAATCATCTCCATCTTTTACAACAGTAGAAGGTTGTGAAGGATATGATTTATCTCCTTTTTTACTTTGTAGATGCTTTAACAAAGTTTGTACTACTTTACCAGGATATGCTTTATAACGACTGGTTGTTTTTCCTTTTTCAATACCTTCTTGACCAAATCCCATCCATACTGAACAAATATAATTAGAAGTATAAGCAGTCATCCATAAATCACGACTTTTTCCAGCCATACCTTTTTTAGCACTGCTTCCCCAGTTGGATGTTCCTGTTTTAGCTCCTACATTAGAAAGGCCGGATAGGTATGCGTAATTACCACTACCATTTTTAGTATAATCTAACATCACTTGTCTTACCATATAAGCACTCGCTTTTGAATAATCACTTTGTTTTGCATTGTTTTGAATTTCTTTATCAATCTCATATCTTTCACCAGTTTGAACAACTTCAATATAATTGATTGTATGACTTTCAGTATATAAGCCATTATTAGAAATCGTTGCATAGGCACTTGCCATTTCAACTGGAGAAATTCCTTTATTCCATCCACCAATAGCATAAGATAAATTGGTTACATTACTTTCACTGGACATATCAATACCAATTGATTCCATTGCGGAAGTAACGCCTGATTTACCGATTTCTTTAGTCACTTCTTCATAAGTTTTAATGGCTGGGATATTCCAAGAATTTTCTAGAGCACTTGTAAGTGTAACAGTTCCATGGAATTTTCTATCCCAGTTTTTAGGAGTAAATTTACCTTTAGAATAAGGTGTATCCTCTAATGTTTTACCAGTACACCAATCTAAGTTTTCAAAAGCTAAACCATAATCTAAAAACGGTTTTACAGAAGAACCGGGTTGTTGCTTACTTGTTGCATAGCTATAATTTCCAAAATTATAATTACGACCACCAATAACAGCGACGATACGACCATCTTGACTTGATTGAACAGATCCACCCATACGCATATCTTCATCACTATAACTATATTTTTCACCATTACCTAAAGCACTCGCAAGTGTTTGAGTATCAACATCACAATAAGTATAGATATTCATTTGGGTTTTTAAAGGATCAAGTTTTGTTCTTTTTTTTACTTCAGCTGTTACCATATCAACATAAGCAGCAAGTGTGTTATTATTGGTTGTAGGTGAAGCACAAAGTGTATTTTCAATCTTTGTATTAACTGCTTCGTCATATTCACTTTGAGTAATATAACCATGTTTAACCATGAGTTTTAAAATAGTATTACGTCTTTTTGTAGCGTTATTTAAACAATAATAAGGATCATAGTTATAAGGTGAATTTAAGCTACCTGCAAGCATGGCTGCTTCTGGAAGTGTTAATTCACTTACATCCTTATTAAAATAATATTTTGTAGCAGCAGCAATCCCAATTGAGCTTGTACTTCTACCAAAATAAATCTTATTTAAATAAAGAGTTAAGATTTCTTCTTTACTTAAAGCTTTATCTGCTTGAATAGCAAGAATAATTTCACTAAATTTACGTGAGTAAGTTCTTTGAGCATCAGGGAAATATGTTTTCTTGATTAACTGTTGAGTAATGGTAGAACCACCACCTGTAATATCTCCCGCTTTTAAGTTAGATAATGCCGCTTTAACAATACGTGGTAAATCAAAACCATTATGTTCAAAGAAACGAGAATCTTCAGCAGCTACAATGGCATCTACTAAAACTTGTGGTAAGTCATCATAGGTCACATTTTTTCGTGTACCGTTTTCTTGACTACCATAAGTGTACATAATATCACCATTACTGTCATACATGACACTTGCTCCAGAGGATAACAGTTTTTTAGAATCAAAAGTAGCTGTATCCTTATATACACTATAACCAAATATACATGCAAAAACTAAGATTAAACAAAGAATAAGCATTGTTACTACTTGAATGATTTTTTTTGAATTTAATTTTTTTGTTTGTCTTTTCATTTAAATACCTCACAATAATATTGATCAATAATTTCTAAATAATGAAGACGAGGAAGAAATCCTTGCCTTATCAAATGACCTTTTTCTTTTATTGTTTCATAACGAAGGGATTTACGATCGTTTTTTCTATATGCTTCTACCATAAAAGAAGCATCTAAGAGATAAACTTCATTCACTTTTGTAAAGGCGATAATTAAAAAAGCAATTCCTCCATGATGAATGACTTTATCGAGATGATTAATTTGATGTAAAGAAATGTTCGTAAAGGGAAAAGATAATGTTTTTGTTTCTTTTGCTTCAAAATCAATATATTTTCCTTTATAAATACCATTATAATCTGTTGTTGAAGGGGTTCTAAAATAAGCTTCTACTATTTTTGCTGAACTTCTTTCTGGATAAGAAACCTTGACAATTTGAATAGGGGTAGGTTTTTTATGAATAACTGCAATATCATGTGATAAATAATATTCATTTGTTAAGTTAATATCTTCTTCTAAGTTCATTCCACGGTGAGCAGTATTATGTTTACCTTCAATCATAGATGTATAATGATTATTTTTTTTCTTATTTGGATAATTAACCATAGAAACTCCTTTTTATTTGCATATATATGGGTATTATAACACATATTTTTTTTGTGATAACAACTCTTTGATAAGAAATCATATTTTATCTTGAAAAAAGGAAATAAATTGGTACAATGAGGTAAAGGAGTTGAAAAGCATGGAATATAAAGTCGTATTAAGTCCAAAAAAAATTGTCAGTAAAGAATTTAAAGTTGATTTTAAAGGGTACAATGCGGATGAGGTTGATCACTTCTTGGATCAAGTTGTAAAAGATTATGAAGCTTTTGCTGGACTATTGAATAATTCTTATGATAGAATAGAACAGCTTGAAAGACGTCTTGCTGATCAAAAAGCTATGATAGCTCGATTAGAAAGAGAAAAAGCTTTACAAGATGATAACTTAAGAGCATTAGAAGATAATGTTTCTTCCAATGTAGATATCTTAAAAAGATTATCATTATTAGAAAAAGCAGTATTTCAAAATAAATAACAAATGACAGATAATCGCTGCTTCATTGAAGTAGAGGAAAGTCCAGGCTGCCACAATCTGCGATGATTGTAGTGTTTGTGCCTCACGAATCAATAAGTGAGGGTAGTGTAAACTAACGACAGAAGGAAAACCTAAGGGCAACTATGGTAGAACTTCATAAATGGCTCCACAGAGACAATTCCATAGGAAACTATGGCTGAAAAGAGGAAAGCTCCGCAAGGCAGAAACCCAAATTTGGTAGGGGAACCTTTAAAACGGAATTGAACGGGATAGAGGACGTGTAAACGTAGATAAATGATTATCTAATACAGAACTTGGCTTATTATCATTTGTTTTAAATTGGCATGGAAACATGTCTTTTTTTAATAGAACTGAGGGGAAAATATGCAAAGAAAAACACTTCATAAACAATATAAAAAACTAGGTATATCAGCAGTTAGAAGAATTGGCTTTAGCTTTTTTGCGGTTATTTTAATAGGATCGATTTTATTAAGTTTACCAATGAGTCATACCATTCATTCAACAAGTAGTTATTTAGATCATCTATTTGTTGCAACTTCAGCAACCTGTGTAACAGGCTTAGTGACTCATGTAACAGCTAGTGAATATACGCTTTTTGGACAAATAGTCATTATTTTATTGATTCAAATAGGTGGGTTAGGATTTTTAACACTGATGTCGATGTTCTTTGTTCTTTTAAAAAGAAAACTAACCTACGCTAATAAGATTGTCATGCAGGAAGCTTTAAATAGAAATTCATTAAATGAAACAGGTATTTATATTAAAAGAGTTATTAAATATACAGTTTGTTTTGAACTTATTGGAGCAATTTGTCTTGCTTTTGTTTTTATTCCACAATTTGGAATCCTTAAAGGAATTTATTATAGTTTATTTCATGCAATTTCAGCATTTTGTAATGCTGGATTTGATATTTTAGGAAATAATTCAATGGTTCCTTATGTAGGCAATGTTTGGATCAATTTAGTTATTTGTGGTTTGATTATTGCTGGTGGTTTAGGTTTTGTTGTGTGGATCGATTTACGTTTATCTTTGATTCATTATAGAGAACATTTTAAGTATTTTAAAATGAAAAGGTATTTAGAATCTTTATCTTTACATACAAAGATTGCATTGATTTCTACATTTGTTTTAATTTTTGGAGGAATGACCGTTATTTTCATATTAGAATTTCAAAATCCGCTAACATTAAAATCTTTACCATTTTCACAAAAGATACTCGCAAGTTTTTTTCAATCAGTAACACTTAGAACAGCTGGATTTGCGACAGTAGATATGGCTTCTTTACATCAAGCAACGAAGTTTTTTATGTCTATTATTATGTTTATCGGTGGTTCTCCTGCAGGAACTGCTGGTGGTGTTAAAACGGTAACTTTTGTTATTGGATTGTTATACGTCCGTGCATTAATGCGTGGTGATGAAAATATTCATGTTTTTAAAAGAACAATTGATGATCAAATTGTTAAAAGAGCATTAACAATTATGTTGATTAGTTTTGCGATTGCTTTAACAGGTTTATTTATTTTATCAATAGGTGAGCAGGCAGATTTTATTGATCTACTTTTTGAAGTTTTTTCTGCTTTTGCGACAGTAGGATTAACAGCGGGTCTTACACCAACACTGACATTTGTTGGAAAAATTGTTATAATTATTTTGATGTATATAGGACGTATTGGTCCTATTACGATGGTTTTGATTTTTGTAAGAAAATATAACGCTAAGAAAGGAAAAGATGTGAACTATATAAAAGAACATATCTTAATAGGATAATGAGATGGAAAAACAATTTGTTGTATTAGGGCTTGGAATTTTTGGCTCTACACTTGTAAAGACACTTTCTCAATATGGTAGAGAAGTCATTGCAATTGATAAAAATCCTGAAAATGTACAAAGAGTGGCAGATTTTGCGACAAAAGCAGTTATTGGTGATGTCACAGATTTTCAATTTTTATCAGATTTAGGATTAGATGATATGGATGTAGGAATTGTTGCTATTGGAGATCGATTAGAAGATAGTATTTTAGCTACAATGAATCTAAAAGAACTGGGAGTACCTTATGTTATTGTTAAAGCTAAAAACAAACGTTTTAAAGTTGTTTTAGAAAAAATAGGTGCTGATTATGTTGTCCGTCCTGAAAAAGAAATGGGAGAAAAAGTAGCAAGAACATTACTTCGAAAAAATATTAAAGATTTAATTGAATTAGATGAAGAAAATTGTATTGTTGAAATGAAAGTACCTCAAGCATGGGTAGGAAAAACATTATCACAACTAGATTTAAGAAAACTTTATAGTATCAATGTTTTAGGTAAACGAAATCCTCATACACATAAGTTAGAAGTTCCTGTAGATCCTAATTTAGAAATAGAATTAAATGATACTTTCCTTGTTTTAGCACAAACTGATGAAATAGAAAAATATGATTATTTATTATAGAGGTCTATTATGAAAAACGAAGAAACTTTATTTTTGTTTGCTAAAGCAATCAAAAGCTTAATAAAAAAACAGCCTTTAGATAAAATTACTGTAACAGATATTGTTTCAACAGCAGGAAAAACCAGACAAACATTTTATCGACATTTTCAAGATAAATATGATTTAGTTAATTGGTATTTTGAAAAATTAGTTTTAAAATCATTTGAAGAAATGAATCAAGGTGGTACTTTACAAGAAGCCTTAAATTTAAAGTTTGCTTTTATTGAACAAGAACATCCATTCTTCAAAGAAGCTTTTAAATCAAATGATTATAATAATCTTATTCATTATGATTTTTGTTGTATTTATGATTTTTATAAAGAATATATACATAAAAATACAGGAAAAACATTATCTTCTGATATAGATTTTTTACTTAAAATGTATTGTAGAGGTTCTGTAGATATGACTGTAGAATGGGTTTTAAATGATATGCCTATTTCTAAAGAAGATATTGTTACTTATCTAATAGAAGCTATACCTGATAAACTAAAAGAATGTATGATGTAAATAGACAAGATAAAATTGTTTAAGAGAAGAGATGAACTGGATGAAGTTAAAACGAAGTAAAAATAAAATGATTGAAAGATTTTTACAAGGTTTTTTAATTATAATTTTAGTAATTTTGACTATTTTTATGATGAATGATGTTAATAAGATACAAGGAAATGCAAGAGTTATTAACTATGCAGGCATTATTCGAGGAGCGACACAAAGAGAAATTAAGTTAGAAATATCAGGTAATAAGAATAATAGTTTAATAAGGTATTTAGATAATATTTTTGATGGTTTGATGGATGGCGGAGGAAAATATCAACTCACAAAGTTAAATGATCAAAAATATCAAAAGAAATTAGTTGAATTGAATAAATCATGGATTTCTTTAAAAGAAGAAATTCAAAAAGTAAGAGAAGACGGTTATGAAAATACAAATATTATTGAAATGAGTGAGAATTATTTTTATCTTGCTGATGAAACAGTAGATGCTGCTGAAGAGTATTCTCAATATTGTGCTTCTCAACTTGATATGATTGAAAAAGGACTTATTGTTACTTGTACATTAATAATTTGTATTATTATCAGAGAGTCTATTTCTGCGGTTGTTCTCATGAAAAAGAATAAAGAACTTAATAAGTTAGCTTATATTGATTTACATACAGGACTTCCAAACAGAAGTCGTGTGGAAGAACTTTTAATAGAATATCATCAATTTGAAAAGCCAATAGCAATGATTATTTTTGATTTAAATGATTTAAAAGAAGTAAATGATACATTAGGTCATATTGCTGGAGATACACTTATTATGAATTTTGCTCATATTATAAGAACATCTATTCCAGAAAAGTATTTTGTAGGAAGATATGGTGGAGATGAGTTTATTGCTTTATTAAATGATGTAAGTGAAGATGAAGTGAAATCTATTATTAAAAAGGTTCAAGATGAAGCAAATCGTTATAATGAATTTAGTAAACAAATATATATTGAATTTGCTTATGGATATGCACTTTCTATCAATTATCAAGAAACTAATTTAAAAGTATTATTGAATCAAGCAGATAAAAATATGTATGAATGTAAAACACGTATGAAACAAGCTAAACAAAACTTGAAAAAGTAGGTTCAAAATGAACCTATTTTTTTGTAAATAACTTTTGAGACAAAAAGATAGCTGAAGTATGTTATAAATCAAGCGTAGTAAAAATAAGCAAAAAAGGAAGAAAGAATAGTATGATTCATAGTGGGATGACAAGTGATACAGCAGCTAGAACACTGCTTAGAGATAATGAAGTATTTGCTTCTAGTGTTCTTTGATGGAGAAGAAGTCATAGCTTATAAAACGTTAGTCTCTTATGAAAATGATCAATCGGTATTAATAGATCATCAAGATATTAAAAGAAGAAGAGATATTGTAAAAAAAGCAAGATGGGATGAGTTAGCTCGCTATGATGATATGAAAAAAGAGTTAGATGCTCAACTTGTTGAAGTAAAGATGAAAGCAGCAGAAGCTGAGACAAAAGCTAAAGCTGAATTTGTATTAAAGCTTTTCAAAAGCAAATATTTAAATGAAGAAACAAAATGGCTTGAAGATCTTACCGAATATCAATATGATCAAATATTTAAGAAGTTAATAGAAGATGCTAGTTTAGAAGAAATAAAGAAAATAATAGGTGATTAAAGTACGAGAAATCGTATTTTTTTTATATATTTAATAAAAGGGATTGTTTTTTATGAAAAATCATGTATAATATTGGCAATTTGGGGATTTTTAGGAGGACAATTATGAAACAAAATAGTGGAAAGCAATTAGCAAAAAAAATGCTGATTGCATTAGTGTGTGGTTTAATTGCTGGATTTGGATGCATTATATTTAGAGAGCATTTAAATTCAAGTGGTCAAGGAGAATTATGGAAAACAATTAATAATATCTTATTTCAAGATATTACAGCAGAAGGTGCAACAAGTGCGATTGGTATTTTCTATATAATCGGTCAGTTATTTGTAAATGCATTACAATTAATTATTGTACCAATGATATTTGTTTCTATTACACTTGCGATTTGTACAATTACCGATACAAAGAAATTAGGAAGAATATCTTCTAAGACAATTTTAACTTTCTTTACAACAACAGTTTGCGCTTTAATTTTTGCAGGGGTTGTAAGTACTGTTGTTTATCATTTAGGTTTATTTAATGCTGTTGATGCAGGAAAGATTACTGTTCAACAAGGAACAGCAGGTTCTAATCCATTAAATATTATTGTATCAATTATACCTAATAATTTTATTAGTGCTTTTACAACAAATGGTAATGTACTTGCTATTGTCTTTTTAGCAGTTGTAACAGGTTTATCAATGAATGCTTTAGAAGAACAAACTAAAACATTGAAAAAAGTATTTGAAGAAGTATCTAAAATTATTAGTTTATTTTTAACATTTGTTATTAATAAGTTTGCTCCATTTGCAATCTTTTGTTTACTAACAAGAACTTTTGCTATTTATGGAATTGATTCATTAAAACCAGCATTAGCTTATGTTGTTACCGTTATTATTGCTTTATTTGTTTATTTATTTGTTGCTTATCCAATTTATTTAATGACAATGGCTAGAGTAAATCCTAAACCATTTATGAAAAAAGCTGCAAAAGTTGCCTTATTTGGATTTTCAACATCATCATCTGCAGCTTCACTTCCATTAAATAGAAAAACAACAGTAGAAGAATTAGGAGTTCATGATCAAATAGCATCCTTTGTTTTACCATTAGGTATGACAGTAAATATGGATGGTACAGCCATTATGCAAGTTATTGCTGCAATGTTTGTAGCAGTAAGTTCAGGATATAAAGTAACATTTATGTCTATGGCGATTATCGCTATTTTAGCTTTAATTGCTTCTATTGGAACACCAGCTGCACCAGGAGCAGGTGCTATTATTCTCTTTACAATTCTAACAGGAATGGGTTATACAAATGATGCAGCATTACTTGCTTATTCATTAATTCTAGCAATCAATAGACCAATTGAAATGTTAGTCACTTCGCTCAATGTTACAGGAGATGCTGCTACTTCAGTGATTGTTGCTAAAAAAGAAAATATGTTAGATGAAGAAATTTATCATAGCTAATAAAGAATGATTACGAAACACTGTTTCGTAATTTTTTTTTACTTTTTTAAAGAAAAAAGGTAAAAAAATAACGATATATAATAGGAGACAAAATCATGGATGCTCTAATAAAAGATACACTTAGTCAGCATAAAATTATGTTGGATCAAAATTGTAAATT
>OGXW01003221.1_pt1 | contig 10924 bp, 9 predicted proteins | sample 1576341 | NCBI WGS metagenome assembly OGXW01 (sample SAMEA3541592, study PRJEB24748) | human gut metagenome | biome: human gut; feature: human-associated habitat; material: faeces | place: China | collected 2012
GGTAATTGTCGTGTTCAATGCCGACACCCGCCATCGTCTGTTGACAGATCCGCAATATCCAATATGGAAAATGATACAAATAATGCCAATGCAACAAGTGCATAGATAAAACCAAGTTCCAACGCACTCTGTACAATGGAAAGTGTAATGATTGAACCCATAATCCCCTCCGGCTCATTTTTTCTTATATTCCGCTTTTATTCAAATTCTTCTGCAGTCGTAACTTCTTTTAATTCCTCACACATATCTTTGAACACGCCATCATCAATACCAACGGCTGCCGCTGTCTCTGTATTGACAGTCACAATACCGCTGTCTAAGGTACGGACTGCTGTTGTTGCAGGATCCGCACCATTTACAAGAACATCTGCTGCCATATCTGCTGTTGCAGTTCCAAGTTCTGTGTAGTTAACTCCATAGCCTAAGAATGCACCGTTTAATGCAAAAGAATCTGCTCCTGTATAATGAGGAATCTTTGCATCTGCAAATTTTTCAAAAATCGCAAGTTCTGCTGTCATGATCGTATTATCGGTTGGAGTAAATACTGCATCCACTCCTTCTGCCACAAGTGCATCTGCCGCTGCGGATACTTCTGCATTTGTGGTTCCTGTCTTTTCAATGTACTCAATACCATTTTCCTCACAGAAAGAAATCGCATCTGCAACCGGTACCTTAGAAGAATCCTGGCTCTTATCATATAACAGTCCGATCTTTTTAACATCCGGGTTGGCTGCCATGATCAGCTTCATGACTGCCGTGGTGTCAAGTGCATCGGATGTACCTGTGATATTTGCTCCCGGTGCCTCTAAGTCTGCAATAAGCCCTGCACTGACCGGATCTGATACTGCGGAAAATACAACCGGGATCTGGTTATCCTCTGTTGCGTTCTGCATGATCATGGCTGCCGGGGTTGCAATCGGAATGATCACATCCACTTTCTCTGCCACAAGATCTGTTGCGATCTGATTTAATGTGGAAGAATCTGCCTGACCGTTATAGGTATAATCTGCATAATCGAATGTCACACCAAGTTCTGCACCTTTTGCATCAAGCTCTGCCTCGATCGCCTTCTCGATCTGGTTTAAGGAAGCATCATCTACATACTGGACGATACCAACTTTATATACCGTGCCATCTGCATTGGCGATCTCTGTCACATCCGCATTGGCATTCTCTTTTATTTCTGCGGTATTTGCATTATTCTGTGCATTTGTGTCTGTTTTCGCATTATTTCCCGTGCTGTTTCCACATCCACCAAGCACACCTGCTGTCATTGCCATTATTAATACTGCTGCCATCATTTTTCTTTTCATTTCTTTCCCCTTTCTGCGCCGTTCTCTGCGCATTACAGGTTTGTGCATAAGCACAAATCCTGTGTGCGAAAAATTCTATTTTTCGCACTTGTTCCCTCCAGATTTTAAATTTGGAAAAAGCCGTTTCGAGAGGTGGAATTCGTCATCATGCAAACTTTCGTTTACAATGTAAATGAATTTTACATTAAAAAAACCGCCTCAGGTTCTTGCCTGAGACGGTAATAGTATCTATTATCGCGGTACCACTCATATTGACTGAAAAGTCCACTCACTTCATGTACAACCATACATGCCGGATGGGTAACGGGTGATTTAAAACACGAAGAGAATCTTCTCTTTTTGTGATCAAAGAATTGGCTCCTGTAGCTGAACTACTTCTGATCATATACGAATATGGTGTGATATCATAATAAACAGATTTTTGAGATAATTTGAATAACTGATAATTCATTAACAAATCCTCATTGATTTTTACAGTTTCATTTAATCTACAGTTTTTTATCAGTTCCTTTTTATAAAGCTTATTTACCAATCCTGGTTCAATCATCTCTCCTGATAATAGATCTTTTAATCCTTCTTCCGTTGTCTGTATCTTCTTTTTTCCTGTATTATGATAATAATCTATTCTATCTGGAAATACCATCTGATATCCACAATGTGCTATATCTGCATTTTCTTCTTCAAGAAGATCTACCAAAGTTTTATACATCTCAGGCTCAATAAGATCATCTCCATCAATAAATCCTATATAATCCCCTTCTGCAGCTTCAATCCCTTTATTTCTTGCAGATGATACGCCGCCATTTTCTTTATGAATTACTTTGATTCTTCTATCTTTTTTTGCATAATTATCCAGTATCTCTCCTGTATAATCCCTTGATCCATCATCTACCACGATGATCTCCAGATTCTTGTATGTCTGTGAAATTATAGAATCAAGGCATCGTCCAATGTAATCTTCAATGTTATATGCTGGTATGATCACACTTACTAATTTCTCATCCATATCTAATCCACGTATCCTATCTTATCTTCCAATTCCTGCTGCATCTGCTGTTTCTTTTCTTCTGTGAGCTTGCCTCTCAAAGTAAAATCTTCGTCATAACATGGTGCAATTTCCATTTGTTCTTTCTGTTTCTTCAGGTATTCGTCTGTTTTAGCAATAATCTTTGCCGGACTTCCTGCAATCACAACATTATCTGGAAATGATTTTGTTACCGTGCTGTTTGCTCCGACAATTACGTTATCCCCTAATGTTACATTTGGCATGATCACACTTTCTGCTCCGACGAATACGTTGTTTCCAATCTTTACTTTTCCAATCTTTGTATATCCTAGATGTACCTTTGTACTAGCATCATGGCATAGGACATGAACTCTTGGTGCCATTGTCACATCGTCTCCAATCTCAATCAGCCAGCAGTGAGATGGATCTAAAATAACTCCATGTAATCTTCCGAAGTTTTTTCCAACTTTCATTCCCATAGAGATTAATTTTTCTGTGGTATATTCTCCACGGATTCGATATAAGATTTCTTTTAATACTCCCATATTAATAAGCCTCCAAATTTAGTTCATGTTCTGTTTCGTCGTATAAAGTTCTGACAGCATATCTTCCACTGCATCCACTGTATCCTGCATGCTGAATTTCTCACCACGGATTTCTGCCTGTTTTGTATATGATTCTAACAGTTCTGGTTTTGATACAACTTCTTTTAATCCTTCATAGACACCTTCTCTGCTGTTTTCCACAATGATTCCGTATTCATTGTTTTCCCCTAACATTTCTTTCATACCAGAACATAATGTTGTTACAACCGGTGTCCCAACAACTAAAGCTTCTGTCGCTGCCGTACTAAATCCTTCTTCAAAAGATGGACAGATAAACCAATCACATCTTGCAACATATTTATATGGATTCGTATCATATCCAAGGAATGTAAAAGAATCTGCAATCTGATTTTTATCCAGATAACTTTGGATCTTTTCCTGTTCTTCTCCTTCTCCTAAGATATAGATGTGATATTTATATCCTTCATCCTGTAATCGTTTATGTGCTTCTGCTAAACGCATAAATCCTTTTCTTGGTCTTACTTTGGCAACTCCACAGATTTTAAGAACATCTTCTTTTTCCACAAATTTTGGATTTTCAACTGAATCTTTGCACAATTTTAGGATTTTATCTGTTTCATTGGTGTTATATTTTACAGTTGAAATTCCTTTTAATCCTGTCAGTTCTTCAAATGCATCAATCACTGTCTGGGAAACACCTACTACTTTATCAAATCTCTGATAGATTTTTTTTGCTTCATCCATAGAACGATATGCTTGTAAAAATTCTTTTTCATTCTCTGCAAAATGGCGCCATGTAATTTTTACTTTATTCTTGTCTGAACAGCCGCTAATGATTCTTGTACAGCTTCCCTCTAAATATGCTACCAAAATATCATAATCGTCTTTGATGTATTTTCGATATAACTTTTCTGGTGAAAACAGTTTAAAATATTTTGTATTTCCACGAAACATCTTCTTATAGCATGTTATGTAATGTACTTTGTCTGATAAAAACTGTTTGTTTACACCTACATCAAATAGTGTCTGAACCGTAATATCAAATTTTTCATGATCCATGTTGTTTACAAGATTTAATAAAACTTTCTCTGCACCACCATGCATTAGATCATGAATTAGAAATAGTATTTTTATTTTTCCCATATTCTAGTTCTTCCCCCTTATGATTAAACTTAAGATAATCCCAAATGGAAATGCCAACACAACATATCCTTTTCTAGGTGCTTCTTTTATTGCATCCATCCATCTACCTGCCAAAATGTAGCTTGAAACATAATGAATGGAATGTTTTAGTTTAAATTTAAATGACGTATTATCAAATGAAAGATATAATTTTCTTGTCTCTGCAAAACTGTTGGGGCTGTTATAATATTGTTTTAACATGGAATTAGACATCCCACCTGGCTGATAATCTACATATTTCAGATTTTCATTCAGCACAAGAAAATCATATTTTTTACTGATTTCTAAATGCATATAATGCGGATTGAAATTCTTCTCTCCTTCAAAGGATTTCATTGGTGCTACTGCTTTGTATAATTCTGTCCTTATAACATTGGTTCGATCTCCATTGACAATCGGATATTTTCCTACCAGCAGATCAATCAAATTAATAGTTTTCTGATCTGGCAGTGGATCACCAATCAGATGATCATTCAGGTCAGAGTCTAACCCAATAATTCCTGCATATTGATCTGATCCATTTTCTTTCCAGAAATTAAGGATCTTTTCTACTGCTTGATCTGGCATATAATCATCGGAATCAACACATACCATTAACTCTGTTTGAGCTAATTCAATTGCTTTGTTGTAACCTGTGTGTAATCCGCCATTTTCTTTTTTTACATATTCTATTTTAAATCCAGCTTCTGTGTCTTTTAACAGATCTTGTACCACTTCTTCTGTATTATCTGTTGAACCATCATCAATGATCATCCAGAGAAAGTCTTTTAATGTCTGCCGTTTTAAAGCTTCAAATGCTCTCGGCAAGAATTTCGCACGATTATAAGTTGGTGTAAATATTGTCAATGTTTCCATATATACTTCCCCTTGTATCTAGTATCTCTTTATCTTTGTATATAGCTTTAGAAATCGAATCAGATTATTATATCCAACAATTTTCTTTACATAATATTGCAGTTTGATCTTTGGATTCACGTGATAAGTAAGCAGCCAGCTGTAATCTTTCATTTCTTTCATGACTACTTTGATCCTGTCCTTGTCACCATCTACTAATGTATTACTTAATAATAATGTTCCATACTGATATGCCGCAAAATCATGATATAATTCATAGAACTTTGTTCCTTTTGGAATTTCCTGCCCAAATCTTACACATTTTTTTACATTATTACTAAGATCATAAATATTTTTATAAGAAATTGTATGTGTAATGGATTCACTTCTCTGACGATATACATAGGCTTCTGTATTGTTATATCCGATACTGCCACATTCGATCAGCATCCTTGCACACCAATCGATATCTTCAGAAGTAATTCCTTTTTCAAAATACAATTCATTTGTCTTTAGAAATGATGCAGATATCAGTTTATTGCATGCCGATGAAATATATAATCCCTCATTGATCAGACGTTCTAATATCTGATCTTTTTCCTGCTGTTTGATGTCTTCTACGGATTTTAAGCATGATATAAATTGTTTGGTATCTTCCATATATTTTTTGTAACGAAAATTCAAGATGTCTACTGGATACTGCTGCATTTGATTTGCAAGCTTTTCAACCATCTTGGGATCATCCCAATAATCATCACTGTCAAGAAATAAAACATAATCCCCACTACACTGTTTAATGCCCGTATTTCTTGTATCTGATAAGCCACCATTTTCTTTATGAATCAATTTAATTCTTGCATCTTGCTTGGCATACGATTCACAAATCTGTGGACTTGAATCTGTTGCTCCGTCGTTAATTAATAAAATTTCCAAATTGTGATACGTTTGAGCAAGCACACTTTCTACACATTCTTTTAAATACTTTTCTGTATTATATACAGGTATGATCACGCTTATCTTCATTCTTGTTTCCCCTTATCCAACTATATCTATATATACAAATGTAAAATATCACTTTCGTATCCAAGTCCCCATGTAAGAACCATCTGGAAATAGAAAAACACCAAATAAAATGCCATACACAATAAAATTACCATCTTCCTGCTTCTCTCCGTAAACGCATGATGCATCAGCCATGGTAATAATATCAGATTATAAATATCAAAATATGTTGTTAATCGTCCAACTACCATTCCACTTGAAAATGTTGCAATAATATATAGACAAAAATTTATTACAGACATATTAATACTAAAATTAATAAGTTTATTATTCTCATCTTCAATCGCATATCTTGCCATATAAGCAATCACACAAGGAATCATTGCTATTGCCAGTCGAATAATACTACTTCCTTTTCCTTGTGATGAAATATAATCAACATATCCCTTATACTGTGTTTCTGCTAAAAAATTTCCAAACAACGGAAATAACTTGTCAAAGCAGACTCCTACAATCAACGAAAGAAATATGACTGTCCTCATTTTGGCACCCCATGGCTTTACATTTCTTAGAAAATATACTAACAATAAAATCAATGCAGATCCATGGATTGTCGAAAGCAATAAAATCAAAATCACATATTGAGTCCATTTTCCTTCTAATATCATATATGTTGCACAAAAGAATATCGTAACAACAATAAACTGTCTCATCCCATTAACAAAATAGGTAAACATAGTACTTGCAATCAATAAATAACAGCTTAATCCAAAGTATTCCGAATAACGCATTAAGCCAATCATCAATGCGACTCCGGATATAAGTGTGATCAGAAACAGCCATCCATGAAAATCATTTGAAATAAATTGTTTAAATAAAACCGATATTACAAAAAAACCTTTATCTTTATTCACAGATTTCAAATCCATTCCACTAATACTTGATGGATAACCTTTAAACATTTGTATATATGTCCCTGTATCCGCAATTCCACTTCTCAATCCACAGAAAAATATCACAACTGCAAAAAAGATGATTGCCTGACTCCAGTAAGCCTTTCTCTGATATCTTGTCCCATTCCATGTAATCCTTGCACTAGATTCATTCCAAAAACATATAATTGTCGCTAATAATAAAAACAGCCAATAAATCTTCAATGTTCTTCCTTCCTTTACCTATCTTCCAAGTCCTTCCAAAGTCATCTCAACAACCTTCTCCTTATCAAACCTCTTCTCCATCACTTCCCGTGACTTCTCTCCCATCTGTTTCTTCTCTTCATAGGAAAGTTCAATAAATTCCACCATCTTCTCTTCCAATCCTTTAACATCCTTCACATCCACCAGATACCCATTCTCGCCATCTCTCACAGCTTCCATACACCCATGAATCCTGCTTGTGATCAGTGGTCTTCCCATGGCTCCACATTCTAACAGTGTATTTGCCATGCCTTCATGATACGACGGTAATACAAAGCAGTCACATTTCTTAATGAATGGTTTGACGTCTTCCTGATAGCCATAATAATAAATGATCCCATTTCTGACCAATGACTGAATTCGTTCCTTATAATCATCTTCCATTGGTCCTACGATATCAAACGATACTTCTGGGTAGATCTTCTTAATGTTCTTTACTACTTTGAACAGTTCTTCGACTCCTTTTTCTTTCATCACACGTCCGATAAACAAGAACCGGATGTTTCTTGATTCTTCTGGGTATGGTGTCATCTTGTATTCATCAAGGTCGATCCCTGCTCCTGGGAGGGTGCATGTTCTGGATTCTTTGATAATATTATTTTCTATAAACACCTGCTTATTTCCTTCATTTTCAAAGAAGATTGTTTTTGCCTTTTTGCAGGATAGTTTATATAAAAATACAACGAGTTTCTTGATCATATTTTCATTCTGAAATGCAGTTCCTAATCCTGTGATGTTGACTGCATAGGGAATTCTTTTGAATCTTGCTGCGATCCCTCCGTAGATGTTTGGTTTGATCGTGTAGGTGATCACAAGGTCTGGCTTTATCTTGCCTAAGATGTTAAAGTATCTCATCATCAGTTTAAGATCTGTTGCTGGATTGATCCCTCTTCGATCTACCGGTGTTTCGATAAAATGACATCCCATTTCTTTTAAATTCTGTACTAACATTCCTTTTGGCAGGGATATATAGACTTCATTTCCTTGATCTATGAGCTTTTTGATCAGTGCTTTTCTGAATTTGTATAATCCTACGTCTAGGTTTGCTAAAATTAATATCTTCTTATTCTTCATCGTTTACTCTTCTCACTGGTACTCCAACATAAGTTCCTGCTTCGTTGATATCTTCAATCACTGTACTTCCTGCTCCCATGATCACTTCGTCTGTGATATGCAGTCCTTGTATGATCTGGCTTCCTGTGCCGATCTCTGTCTCAGTCTTTAAATGGACATCTCCTGACAGTAAAACTCCCGGATACAGGGTATTATAATCTCCAATCTCATCATCATGCCCGACAATACTTCGGTTGCAGATTAGGTTAAAATTACCGATCTCTATATTCGTTGTCATAATAACGGATGTACAAATGATATTTCCTTGTCCTAGATGCACTCTTTGTGATGTGATCACGGATGGATCGATCAGATTAGGATACCATAAGTTTGGATTTGGCAAACATTTTAAAACTAGTTTTTCACGGACTTTTGCATTGCCTATAGCGAAGGCGACGGCAAGTTTTTGTTCTTTGTCGTATTCTTCGAGGTATTTCATTCCTCCAAGAATCGGATAGCCATCTATGATGCTGCCTTGCTGGATTCCATCGTCTATGTATCCAAGAATCTCATATGTTGGTTCTTCTTCGTTGATCCGTTCGATCAGCCACTGAGTATCTCTTCCCATACCGCCGGCTCCAACGATCACGATTGGTTTTATCTTTGGTTCTTTACTCATATAACCCATCCTCATTCTTCTTCCAATAGCATTCCATTCCTAATGCTTTCGGTGCAATAAAATCTTTCTCGATATCATCTCCGACAAATGCCATGTTCCTGCATGGTATTTCTAATCGTTTTCTCATGATCAGAAATGGAAGATCATTTGGTTTCCTGAATTCCATGACATTTCCATGTCCTGCAAGTTCATCTGTGATCAGTATCTCGTCTGCCATTTTATCTAACCCCAGGGCTTCTATCTTGGCTCGCTGTACTTTTGGTGTTCCATCGATCAAGATCCCGATACTTCGCTTTTGCGTGTGTAGTTCAAAGAATAATTCCTTAACTCCTTCATACAATGAAATCTCTGGTTTATGGTCCCTGATGGCTTCTCTGCATTTTAATAATAATTCATCCGAATACATTCCTGCATCTTTTAATACCGTTTCCAGTGGCGGCTGCCCTTTTTCCAGTGCTGCACATAACTTATTAAAGATATTGTTCACTTCTGGAAGCATTCGTTCTATCACTCGGAAACTGCTACGTACATAATCTTTCTCTGAGTATAATGTGTCATCCAGATCAAAGATCACTGAACCAATTCCCTCGTCTAAATGATACAGATCTTCAAAATCATGAATCTCTACGATCGGTTCTTCTCTTGTATTTAAACATACACTTTTTTCAAATCTTGTGAAAATAACATTGTCATCGGCTGCATCTTCTTTGTATTCCATTGGCTCACCTAACATCATGGAGAGTGCTGCATATGGTGCATCAGCTCCTGCCTTAATCGATACGGTGTTTGCCTGATGATACCATGGTTCCATTCGGATAAAATAATCTTTGTCTGTATGTTCTTCACGAAGCATAAAGATCGTCATCCATCCGGATGGCCTTAATTTCTTTATCACTTTCTTTGCTTCTTCTACGATCTTGTGATCTCTTACAACTCTGTATCTTGCACTTTCTTTTCCCTCGACTTCTTCCTTTGCCCTTGGTGTGATGTAAACCGGGCTTCCGTCTAGATTGCAGAATACGTCGATCTCATACATCTTCCCATTTAAAAATGGACGTATCGTGTAATTCGCGTATTTTGATGCATGAAAACTTAATTCTTGTTCATCATGGATCATGATGCTTTTCTCCAGATTATCCATCTCATCCAATACTGCAAACATTGCTGGGAATCCTTGTGTATAGTCATTGGCACTGCTTACGACCTGTGGTGCGTTAAGACCACATTCTTCAAAGAAACGAGCTGTCCAGCGTTTGTTGCTGCACAGCAGAGCTAATTCTTCATTTGCAATGAGAACTTCTGTTCCAACAGCTTCAAATTCGCTGGCTCTTTGTGACAGGATAAAGACGTCTTCTTCTGTTCTTGGAATGAGCAGAGCGATCTTCTCCTGTTTACAGATATGTAAGAGTTCTGTGACATAACCTTCTTCCCCTGGCTGTGGGACCTGATAGTGCTTATGGCAGCGATATAATGCTGGCGCTTCTAGTGAATGATCACAGCCGACAAATGTTACTTTCACCCCTAATCTGCCGGCAGCATAGCGGAAGGTATCGATAAATTCGACCTGATCTGCCACGCTTGAAAATAAGATCTTTAAGTGTCCTGCTTTCTTGTATTTGGAAAACTGGTCTTTCTTTGTTCCCTGAAAGGCATACATTGTCACAGATTCCTGTGCACTGATCCCTGCTCTTTTTAAGACTTTGGTCACGGTCTTTAGTATGATCTTGATGTCGGTAAGAAATGAAATGTTATCCACATATTCAAGGTCAAATTCAAACTTTTCTTCCCAGCTGATGGCATTTCTTCCATTCACCTGTGCAAGTCCTGTCAGTCCTGGTCTTACATCTGCACGTCGTTTCTGTCTTGCACTGTAGAAATCTATGTATTGTTTCAATAATGGTCTTGGCCCGACAAAACTCATATGTCCAAATAAGATGTTGAAGAATTCAGGTAATTCATCAAGACTTGTGGATCTTAACATCTGTCCAAATCTTGGAAGACGTTCTTTGTCTGGTAACAGATCACCATTCTCATCGACGGCGTCTGTCATACTTCTGAACTTGTAAAGTGTAAATATTTCGTTATGATATCCC
>OGXW01003223.1_pt1 | contig 10916 bp, 8 predicted proteins | sample 1576341 | NCBI WGS metagenome assembly OGXW01 (sample SAMEA3541592, study PRJEB24748) | human gut metagenome | biome: human gut; feature: human-associated habitat; material: faeces | place: China | collected 2012
GTTTTCGTAAATCCTGCGGCATGACTGCCGGAACTTACCGCAAGCTTAAGAAAAAAAGAAGGGAATAGATTTAATCTACCTTTATCAGAATATTACGGACTAATTTCTAAAGTAAAAAAATATCCGGTTCAGAACGTATATGTTCCGCACCGGATATTTTAATTATGACTCTTAATTTACTTTGTATATACTGTTTTGCCTCTGGCTATTACCTCAACAAGCTGCAGGCTCTGGTCCAGAATACACAGATCCGCATCGTATCCTTCCTCAATTTTACCTTTGCCATTGAGATGAAGGATTTCTGCCGGATTTGATGTGATCGTGGAAAGTGCGATTTCCAGTGGGATTTCTGCCTTAAATACACATTCTTTTACTTCCTTCAGAAGACAGCTGGATTGACCCACTCCCATTCCAAGGAATTCTCCATCTTTACTGTACATTGGCAGACTTCCCTGTCCATCAGAAGAAATCGTCATTCGTTTTGGATCAACGCCGGCCTCCAGCATACGCTTCATGCCCTTGCATACACGCACCTCATCACAGATTGTCTCCCAGTAATCAATATCCTCGTTCCCGGTAAAGTCGACTGCTCCACCCTTCAACGCATACTCGATTGCCTTACAGAAAAGCATCTCATTTCGATTGATATGTGTCGGAAGAAACTGGGATGCCGGTATTTCTGTCTCATCGATCACACGATCAATAAGATCCATACATCTCCTGCTGTCACCGAGATGAACATTTACTATACCGGCTTTCCCGGAAAGGACACCACCAAGCCGCGTATCTGCAACTACACGTGTAAATTCCTCAAATGTCGGCTGTGAAGAACGATGATCCGAAATAGCGATTTCTCCTGTTCCGATGATTTCCTGGATCATCATGATATCCTTCGTTATGCTGTCTGTCAGTGTATGAACCGGAATCTGATAGCTTCCTGTATAGCAGTAAGCTGACATTCCCTGTTCATTCAATCCCTTTGTCTTTGCGACAAGAGCACACATATCCCGGCCGATTCCATCTGTACCCAGACAACCAACAACTGTTGTTACGCCAAATTTCGTAAGCCCTTCAAGAGTTGCTTCCGGAGTACGATTTGCGAATCCACCTTCTCCACCACCTCCAAGTACATGAACGTGACTGTCAATAAACCCTGGTGTCAAAAGCAGATTACTTCCGTCGATCACCTCTGCGTCAGCAAGAAATCCCTCTGCCAGTATCGTACCTGTATCTGCAATTTTTACGATTTTGTCATTGATCACAAGTACATCCTTTGTTCCCAGATGCTGCGGAGCATATACATCAATATTCTGAATTAGTTTCATCATAATCTCACTCTCAATTAAAATCCGATTGCAACAGCAATCAGTATTGTTATAACAGCACCGATCATCAATACACCAAGGAATTTCCACATAAATTTGATCCAGTTGGACCATTCAATCTTTGCAATTGCCAGGGAACCGATCAGACATCCTGATGTCGGAACGATCAGGTTTGTAAATGCATCACCGAGCTGGAATGCAAGTACGGAAGTCTGACGTGTAACGCCTAACAGGTCAGACAGCGGTGCCATGATCGGCATTGTGATAGCAGCCTGTCCTGTTCCGGAAACAACGAAGAAGTTAAATACAGACTGGAACAGATACATAAGTACTGCTGCAACTGCTCCGGAAACACCTGCCAGTGCATTGGAAATATTATACATGATCGTATTGATAACAGTTGGTGTTGTCGGATCAGAACCACCGAGAACCTGCATGATACCTTGTGCCATAGCAACAACAAGAGCCGCACCGATCAGGTCTTTGGCACCGTCCTTAAAGGAACTTGCAATGTCATTCATCCTCATGTCATTTAATTTAAAGATGACTCCGATCACACCGGAAACGATTCCCATAATAAAGAACTGTGTGGCAATTTCAGGCATATAATAACCCTGAGTCATAACTCCCCAGATTACCCAGATTACTGTAGCAGCCAGTGTCAGAAGAACCAGAATGTGACCGATGCCAAAAGTATGCCCTTCATCGATGCCTGTTTTTTCATTCTGATCACGGAAATACTGATCAGATTCATACGCAACAGAAATTCTTGGATTCTTTTTTACTTTGGCGGCATAAAAAATTGTCATTCCGCAGCCAAGTCCTGTGAAAACAACCCACATCACCATACGGAAACCTGCACCGGAAAATACATCGATACCTGCAATACCCTGGGCAATACCTACAGAAAATGGGTTCATCCAGGATGAACCGAAACCAATCTGTGTTGCAACGTAAGTAACCAGTACTGCAATGACCGTATCATATCCGACTGCGACAAACAATGGACAAAGAATCATAGTAAATGGAAGAGCCTCTTCTCCCATTCCAAAAACAGCACCGCCAAGAGAAAACAGCACAAAAAGTACTGGAATCAGCAGTTTTTCTGCTCCCTTTGCCTTGCGTATCAATCCGATCAGACCTGCTTCGATCGCACCTGTACGAATCATAATACCAAACGCACCACCAACAATCATAAGAAATGCAATGATCTCAATAGCAGAACTGTTTACAATTCCATTATACATGTAATTGAAAAATCCTGTTCCGCCATCTCCACTGAAAAGTGCAACACCCTCAGTCACTACATTTCCCGCATCATCCTTCAGATACTGAAAACTTCCGTCTTTGATTACGGTACGGGTCTTCTCAACCCCGTTGATCATGTACGAAACATCCTGTGTTTCGTAGTAGCCCTTCGGCACAAGAAATGTCATAACTGCCGCGATAACAACTACAAAAAAGATAATAATGTAGGTATCCGGCACCTGAAATCCCTTGTTGAATGATTTCAAACCTTCTCCTTGTTTTTTGCTCATACTCGAGTTTCCCTCCACTCTTTTTTAATATACATTGACAGTCTAACATAAAATCCTGAAAAAGTAACCCAAAAATTAACATGAGAGAGAGACTTCTTGAGGTTTATCCACAAATTGCCTTATAAAATTATCAAATTCACAAGGTCTTCCCCAAAAGAATCCCTGACCAAAATCCGGTCTGAGTTTCCTGATTTTTGACCATTCGTCTTCATTTTCAACACCTTCAATGCAAAGTTTCAGTCCGAGATTATGGATCATTTCACAAAATTGTTTCAACAGATAGTATTCTTTCTCATCTTTCACAGCACTTGCTGTAAAGGAACGATCAATTTTGATAATTTCTGGATTAAGCTCACTGAGATAATGAAAATTGGAATATCCTGTTCCAAAATCATCGAGTGCCAGCTTTATTTTCATCCGCTTCAACTCTGTAAGAAAATGCCGGGTATTAATATTTCCTTCCAGGAGAACACTCTCTGTCAATTCAATATTCAATGCATCCGATGAAAGTCCTGCTTTCTCCATTTCAGCTGCAATATCTGTTATTGCATCAGACTTTGATACCTGTACCTGAGAAATATTTATATTAACCTTAAAATCAGGCATTTTTCTTCTGACCTGGCTGCATTTTTCCATTGCTTCTTTCATAATCCAGCGCCCTACCGGAATAATCAGACCGGTTTCTTCCAGAATTGGAATAAATTCTGCCGGAGACACCATTCCAAACCTTTTGGAAGAAAAACGAAGCAGTACTTCTGCTCCACTGAGTTTTCCGCTGCCGGCTTCAACTACCGGCTGATAATATGTTATAAAATCCTGACACCCATTTCTCACAGACTCCCTGAGTTCCTGCGTGACCTCTCTCTTTCGAATAAACAAATTATAATCGTTCTCATCAAACGCATAACAGCGGTTTCTTCCTCTTTTCTTTGCCTCATTCAGAGCAAAATCTGTCAGTTTCATGACTTTTGAATAGTCAATATTCTCAGAAGTATGAAGAACCATGCTTCCTCCGGAAATCGTATACATCACTTCAAACTCATTATCTTCAATAAACTGATCAATAGCCTCTCTTATCCTGAAAAAGAGTTTCTCTGCATCTTTTTCATCGTCTGAAGAAACGTCCAGGATCAGAAATTCATCTCCCAGCAATTTATATACTTTTTGCTTTTCTGATATACATGCAGAAATACATGCAGCCGTTTCTCTCAGTATAAAATCCCCATATTCCAGACCGAAATTTTCATTAATTTCCTTAAAATAATCTATTCCCACTCGCAGGATAAATCCCTTCTTCCAGGTTGATACCGACTCATTAAGAAACTCGCGAAATCCAGCCGCGCTCAGAAGTCCGCTCACATTATCTGCTTTTTGTTTTCCTCCAAGTTCATTCACACAACCAATCATATAGATAGGATTCATGTTATCATCCCGCACCAGATAACCTTTACATTTGATCCAGACAGGTCTTTTTTTCAGATCCAGCCAGCGATACTCCATACAGTGACTGCAGCGTTCTGTATTTAACAAGTCATCTATATCTGCTTTCAGTTTTTCATAATCAGGTCCATATACAAATGTCCTGTGATATTCAATTACTTTGTGAAAAGCATTTTTCGGAATACAAAACCGATCCATTGCCTGTGGCGCAATATAATAAAAATCTGTCCTGAAATCTATGATATATGGATAATTATCTGAAGTCGGACTAATGATATCAATAATCCTGCAAAGCTCATCTAGCGTTATATCCTGGTATTTTTTCTCATGAAGAATTACCTCATCAACATCATCCGGAATTTTTTCCACATAGGAAAGTACATTCTCGGGATTCGTTGTTTTTCCAATTTTTTTCCTTCTTTTCTGACGATACAGCATGGTATCACTTCGTCTTACGATATCTTTAAAATCAATGTCTGTATCAGGAGTATAATATGCATATCCTGCCGAAACACTTAAAGGATAGCTGAGATCACATGCTTTCTCTTTCAAAATTCGATTCAATACACTTATACAACTCGGAATCTGATTTTTTTCTTCTCTGTGATAAACATATGCAAACTCATCACCGCCAATCCTAAAACAGTTTTTTTCGTTTTTAAAAGCCTGCAGAATACACTGATAACAAAGCTTCAGTGCTTCATCGCCCTTCTCATGTCCATAAGTATCATTGATCATTTTCAGGTCATCTACATCAATCAATACAACACCTGTTGTTCTGAGTTCAAGTTCCTGTTCATCCAGATATCTGATCATATTCTCATAGGCATTTCTGTTCATGGCTTCCGTCAGCATATCCATATTGGCTATTTTCTGCAGATATACAATTTTCTGTTTACGAACATACTGTTCATAATACCTAGACACCTGTATCCAGATCAGCATGCCAATAAATACCATGGTTCCGAGCGGAATAAATACAGATGTTTTTTTCAGTTCTCTCAGATAATACATGATAAGTTCCATGGCCCCAAATGCCATAATAATATACAATGGATATTTAAACTCACAGGCAGCTTCATTCTTCAGTTTTACCGCTTCATAATGAATCACAATATATATATATACAAGTGTAACCATCATCAATATATGCGTTACAGGAAGCATTTTAAAAATATCTATAATCCCCGCACACTGAAGTATGACCTCTGCTACTATATTCACCAGAAAAAGTACTGATAAATATATCGTGCCTTTACGATATTTACTTTTGCAGATATCATGCACAAGAAAAAGAAATGGAACTGGAAAAAGAAAAAAGGAAAAGAAATCCACATAATACAGAGTTCTTCCATTCGGAATCAAAAACTGCATAAATCCGCACTGATCTAATGACCATACTGCAATCAGTAAAGAAAATATTCCCAGATTCAGTAATATTGCATTTTTATTATCTGCTTTGATTTTACTCTTTTTTCTCATGCTGGACAAAAACAAAAGCAGACTGACCGTCCCTGCAAACAGAATTCCACAGCTGATAAGCAATATACCAAAACTGTCTTTCAGGATTCTCAGCACACACTCACCCCTTGTTCCAAAAAAGATTACAAGATCATTTCCATAATAGCCTGAATATGCCGGAAGGCTCCTCACTTCCAGTTTCTTTCCTGCACTGTTCTCGGGAACATCTACGATATGCCAGCAGGAACCCGGCGATTTCATAAAATCGAAAGTTTTCTCTTCTTTTCCATATTGATAAATTTCCTTCCCATCAAGCAGAATCTCTATTCCTATATGGGTCGTTTTAAATAAAAGAGAGAATTTTCCCCTGAATTCTTCCGGCAAAACTGCGTTTTCTATCCTTACTTCACCTTCTGAATCCCGTATTGTCTCAAGACGCGCTGTATCATCAAAATCCAAACTTTCTCTCGATGTACTTTGAGTATATACCCACCTGCAAAAAACAAGTGCAAGCATCCCACACACAATCAATGCTATCCATAATCTTTTTTGTACTTTCATATCCACCTTCATTCTGCTGTATCTCATTCCGATAAGCGTAAGTTTATATGCTCATATATTACCAGTAAACATCTCGTCTGGCTATACCAAAGTGGACAAGTCTGCTTAAAACTTCTCCTAACAGATTATTTCGCAAGTATTTCCTGTCCATATACTTGCTGTTTAGAACAAGATGCGGAAGACTATTGTGCTTCCTCCCAATAGTCTTCCGCATCCTGAATATCGTCAAATTCATCTATATGATCATAGTAAAAATCTTCCGGATCATCGTAATCATATACATCAAACATATCCTTACTGTTGTTATTTTCTCTGTAACTATTTGCATAGCCAGTAGAAGAGGAACCTTCAAATTTCACAACACTGCTTACCCGTCCATTTCGACAGACTGCCATAAATTTCTTGTTGCCATAACTGCCATACCACATATATCTGTACTGGATATCCTGCGTTCTTTGCCTTGGTGTATCACGCCAATAATGTTCCTCTCTCTTTTCCTGTGCATTTCCCAAAATGGTATCATTTATATATTTTTCTTCCATACCTTTGTACGGCATATCTTTTTTTATCTCTTCTCTTTTTTTTTCGCTCTTCCTGAGCCTCATATTCCTTGTATTGAGTTCTTATCTCCCTCTCTGCATTCCTCATTTTTTCTGCATATTTTCCATTATAGCTGCTTTCACTTGGGAAATTCCACGTAAGCCTGTAAAGCTGCTCAATTTCTTCGTTATTCTCAACACCCTGACAAAATTCAGCATAGCAGATAATATAAGCTGCATCTTCATAATCCTCTGGAAGCTTTTCCAATAACCTTACAGCCTTTTCATACTCTCCGGAATCCATGCATACATTTGCTTCCTTATATGTCTCTTTATTCTTATTTTCCCTGACCTGAACTTCCCTTAACTCCGCTATCTCTATGCCTTTATAGAGTGCAATCGGACCCCCGATAACCGCTATGATCAGTAATAAACTTAATGCAATTTTCTTTTTCAACATAACTTAGTTCTCACAAATATCCTTATATTCTCACTTGTATCTCATAAGTGTCTCTGCATTGCTTTCTCAGACAAATCTTTTATTATCTATCCAGTTCCTGTATGATTTTCTGATTCATCTCATCATTATTTCAACCGGGTGATTATTGATTCTGCTTCCCCAAATACCTCTTCACCACTTCAAACCCACCACTCGGCACGCAGAATTTGTCTCTGTTCTTCCTGCACTCTTCACAGGTTTCTTCGAAGTCAAACCATTCCACGGCTTCTACTTCTTCTTTCTGCAAAACCAGCTTGCTGATATCTACCGGCTGATCATAGATATATACAAATGCAATTTCTTCATCGCGAAACATTTTTCCATGAAATTCTTTTTCGAAGGAGATTGGAAAAGTTCCCGCAAATTCCAGCTGATCCGGTGAAGCCTGGATTCCCAGTTCCTCATGCAGTTCACGGATTGCAGATTCCTGCGGCTCATCACCGGCCTGTATATGCCCCGCAGATGAGGTATCAAATTTACCTGGGAAGGAATCTTTGTTCATGGAACGTTTCTGAAGCAAAACCTGTACTCTGCCGTCTTTTTTACGGATGATCCAGATATGGGCTGTTCTGTGTGGAATTCCATCTGTATGGGCTTTTTCGCGGGTTACTGTTTTGCCTGTGGGATTTCCGTTTTCGTCTATGATATCAAATATTTCCATTATCTTTGCCTTTCTCTGCCTGTTTTCTATGTCTTACTTCGAGTTCATTCTGCATCTGTGCACGGGCTTTTCGTGCAATACCTGAATTGCTGTTCATAATGCTCGCCCGGGTAATTTTGTCATTGCCGTACTTCTGGCGGATACTGTCCAGTGCTGCATCTAATTTTCTGTGACGTTCTTTATTTTCCGTATTTTCGAACAATGATAGCTGCTCGTACCCATCATCAGAAAGATTCGTCAATGCTACTCCGATCAATCGAAGTGGTTCACCCTTCCAGAAGTCTCTGAATAATTTTTTTGCCATCCTGTAGATTTCATCTGTCACATCGGTTGCATTCTGAAAGGTAGCCTGATGCGATCTCTTTTTGAAGTCTAATGTGCGGAAAGTAACAGCTACGGACAGACATTTTTTCTGTTGCCTGCGCATTCTTGTTGTTACAATATCGCACTGCTCCAGAAGAATCGGAAACACCTGTTCCAGTGAAATAATATCTTCATTGAATGTTGTCTCCGCGCTGAAGCCCTTTGCCTCATCGGCCTGTTCCCTGACCGGTGAATCATCGATTCCAAGAGCATACTGGTAAAGCTGATGTCCGTTTTTGTTGCCCAATAGTGCCTGAATATCTGCTTCTCGTGCATGTGCCAGATCTCCAATCGTGCGGATTCCGACTTCGTTCAGTTTCTTCTCTGAAGCCTTCCCAAGAAAAAGCAGATTTCTTACCGGGAGCGGCCACATTTTAGCTGCAATTTCTTCCAGAAACAGAGTGTGGACTTTGTCTGGTTTTTCAAAATCAGAGGCCATTTTGGCCAGTAATTTATTTGTGGAAATTCCCACATTTACAGTAAATCCCAGTTCTCTGTGTATCCTGTCTTTGATTTCATGAGCAGCCGCGATCGGATCCGGATAAAGCAATGACATTCCTGTCATATCCAGAAAAACCTCATCGATAGAAAAAGATTCCATGATCGGCGTGTAGGATGCACAGATTTCTTTGAAAGCTCTGGAGCATTTTACATAGAGTTCAAAATCGCTCTGCACGATCACAAGCTCCGGACACTTGCGGAGGGCCATTGCCATCGGCTCTCCCGTCTGAATTCCATATTTTTTTGCCGGAATTGATTTCGCCACTACGATTCCTGTCCGTTTCTTTGGATCTCCTCCGATGCACGCCGGAATATCCCTCAGATCCGGTAAACCTTCTTTTACTCTCCGTGCAGATTCCCATGAAAGGAATGCACTGTTTACATCTATATGAAAAATTAAACGATTCATATTTCATCTTCCTTTCAGTATTCTGAATATGTCTCTCTTAATTATATCATTTTATCATCAGACAATCTGCTTATTTTATATTTCTTATTCTTTTTTCTGATATTTTGTCCTGAGCAGCCATTTCTGGTCGATTACTTTGAGTTCTTCTCCAAAACGGATATGAAGACTTACAGAACCTGTTCCCTGTTCAATTTCTTCAATACACCCTTCTCCTAATTTCGGATGACGGATTACTTCTCCAACTTCATATTTCACGATACTTGCCTGACTGCTTTTGTGTTCCTGCTGCCTCCGATATATATCACGAATTGGTGCTGTCTTATCGTGGCTCGGGTTTTTGAGTTTCTTTTCGTAATCATGTTTCATCAGTGCTTCCCCTGCTTTGTAATAAGGAGTTGGAGCCGCACCGACCAGTGAACAGCAGTATTTCCATGCGCTTCCATGAAGTCCCGGCTGCCACTGATATTCCCTCGGAATCGCAATATGATGTTCCATATAATGAGCATATTCATGTCTGTAAAGATCCATTCTGTCTTCTTTTGCAAGCGGATTTTTTACTCCGTATCCTACGAAAAGCAGTGAAAAATGAAAATGCTCTTTTTCATGATGTCCGTCCCTTGTATAAGAACCCAGAGTATCTGTTTCGAATCCAAAAGTGATCGGAATCTGTGCACCGCGAAGATGAAATTTCCGATCCAGTTCTCTGTAAAGTGCACGGATCTGTGCAGTCAGGATGGTCGTTTCTTTCTGTAATACCGCATGCAGTTCTGTGTAATTTCGATTATCCATAATTCCTCCGTATATTATTGTCAAAGCCAGTCTGATAATTCCACTGATGCCTTTTTCACTGATTCTCTATCATATACCGAACTTCTGCAGATGTAAACCAAAAAACGACAACCATATATACAAACTCATCCTATTACACGAAAAAGGGACAGCAGTATTCCTTTAACGGTAGCCGCCTGTTTCTGTAACAACTTCACTATTCTCTGAGACTGGATAAATCCGACTGGAGACTCGGAAAAATACGAACGTTGGATATCAGTTAACTTAATCATTATAAAAAACTGCCAGAAACCTTGACTCTTCAAGAATTCCTGGCATTTTTATTTTCCAACTGTCAAAGAGGCAGTATATTAACACACGATATTGCTGTCGTCAATCGTACTTTTTCTATATTTTGTGTTTTTGGTTTCCAAAGATTTAATCAACTTCTCTTATTACTTACGGAAATGTAATTTTACCATTTTTATTTATACAAATCTTAAATGTACCGCCAAACATTTTATTGTTATTTTTTTTATCTCTACAGTAAAAATATCCAATCGCTGTATCTCCTGCTTTTTCTGATTTATCATTTAGTACCAGAAATCTATTTCTCCTCCTCTCTTCGATTAAATTATTCTTTTGTCATCTGATTTTAATTTCTATTTTTCCTTCCACTGAGCTATATAAATCCAGAGGATCTTCATCACTTTCATAAACACGTCCTTCGCCTTCTCCGTAAGTATCTTCTATTCCAGTTTCATATTTTTTATATGTTGTTCTGTTTTTTTCTTCTTTATTTACATATAATTCTAATGTCACCGTTTTAGCATCTGGAGAAATTCCTTTAT
>OGXW01003224.1_pt1 | contig 10916 bp, 9 predicted proteins | sample 1576341 | NCBI WGS metagenome assembly OGXW01 (sample SAMEA3541592, study PRJEB24748) | human gut metagenome | biome: human gut; feature: human-associated habitat; material: faeces | place: China | collected 2012
TCTGCCACACTGACTGCTTCTTCTACTTCGCCGACGAAGTCAAAATAACCAGGAGTATCCAGGATATTGATCTTCATCATGCCTTCATCGCCCTGATACTCGATCGGGATCAGAGACGTGGAGATGGAAAACTGACGTTTGATTTCTTCCTTGTCGTAGTCGCTGATGGTGTTACCGTCAACAACCTTGCCCATACGCTTGGTGACTCCGGTTACCAGGGCAAGTGCTTCTGCAACCGTCGTCTTGCCGGCCCCGCCGTGGCCAAGTAAAACGACGTTTCGGATCTGTTTTGTACCATAAACGTTCATATGATTCCCTCCTGTACATCAATTTTAGTCTATGACGATATTCTACTAAAAAAGTTTGAAAATTTCAAGTAGAATATACGATTTGCACAAATTATTTTTGGAAAATTTTTCTTTTCGTCTGATACGTCCCTGCTTTTCTGGATTCTTTTCGCTTTTCACTATCGCAGTTTAAAGCAATAAAGCATTGACAACATTTTCATATTATCTTAGAATAGCATTTAGTATTTGCATTACGTATTGGATGTAACGCCGCAGGCGGAATACGGATCCAGTATTATTTCAAGGAGATTCTGACATGAACGACACAACATTTGGATTTATCGGTCTGGGGCTAATCGGCGGCTCGATCGCCAAAGGCATCAAGCGTGCCTGTCCCACAGCCCGGATCATGGCATACATGCGCACCCGCGCAAAGCTGGAGCAGGCGAAAGCCGACGGCATTGTGGATGTTATCTTAGACGGCATTGGGGAGCCTTTAAAGGAATGCGATATCATTTTCCTGTGCACTCCTGTGGAATACAATGCGCAGTACCTGGCACAGATCCGCCCCTTTTTAAAGCCGGGTGCCCTGATCACAGACGTTGGCTCCACAAAGGAAGATATTCATCAGGTTGTCACAAAGCTTGACATGGAAGAGGTTTTCGTTGGCGGCCACCCGATGGCTGGTTCAGAAAAGACCGGCTATGAAAACGCCACGGATCATCTTCTGGAAAATGCCTATTATATCGTAACCCCTACTGCACATTCTTCCAAAAAAGATACTGACCGCATCGTCGCAGTCGCAAGCCTGACCGGTTCCATCCCGATCGTGCTGGACTACCACGAGCATGACCGGATCGTGGCCGCGATCAGCCATCTTCCGCATCTGGTTGCCTCCAGCCTGGTAAACCTGGTCCGCGATTCCGACAACAGGGACGAGCTGATGAAGCGTCTTGCTGCAGGCGGATTTAAGGATATCACCCGCATTGCATCCTCTTCCCCGGAAATGTGGGAACAGATCTGCATGACAAACACCGGTAATATCATAAGTATGCTGGAAAACTATATTGCTTCTTTAAACCAGATTCTGGGCTCCTTAAAGGCCAGACAGGGCGAAGACATTTACCATCTTTTTGAGACCTCGCGCACTTACCGCAACTCGATCTCGGAAACACGGCGTGGCTCTGTCACTCCGGAGTACGCCTTTACCGTAGATATCGTGGACGAGCCAGGTGCGATCTCGACCTTATCCTGCATCCTAAGCGCACGCGGCATCAGCATCTGCAACATTGGCATCAACCACAACCGGGAGCAGGGCGACGGTGCTTTAAAGATTGTTTTCTACGATGAAGCAGCCATGCACCAGGCATGGGAACAGCTGAAAAAATATAATTACGAACTGATTCCGAAGCACTAAGCCTTCTAATGGTTTTCTTTTCCTTCACGCTATGTTTTATTTAGAAGGCTTATATTTTAGAAAGCTTATATTTTGGAAGAATCAGGGAAGTGAGGTAATCATTTATGAAATTCACAAAATCAAATGGTCTGCGGGGCGAAGTCACCATTCCGGGCGATAAGTCCATCTCCCACCGCAGCGTCATGTTCGGCTCCCTCGCAAAGGGCATCACAAGGATCACAGACTTTCTGCAGGGTGCAGACTGCTTATCCACCATAGCATGCTTCCAGAAGATGGGGGTATCCATCGAAAACACCGGCGATACCGTTCTGGTCCACGGAAACGGTCTGCACGGTTTAAAAAAGCCAGATGAGGTTTTAGACTGCGGCAACAGCGGTACCACAACCCGCCTGATCTCCGGCATTCTCTGTGCACAGGATTTTTCCGTAACGCTTACCGGCGATGCCTCCATCCAGAAACGGCCTATGAAACGCATCATGGATCCCTTAAGCCAGATGGGTGCTGACATCCAAAGCATCCATGGAAATGGCTGTGCGCCGCTTGCCATCCACGGAAAGCCGCTGCACGGGATCCACTACCAGTCCCCGGTCGCTTCCGCCCAGGTAAAGTCAGCCATTCTCCTGGCCGGGCTTTACGCCGACGGCGAAACCAGGGTCACAGAGCCATTGCTCTCCCGCAACCATACAGAACTGATGCTAAATGAATTTGGGGCTAATGTGCGCACGGAGGGCACCACCGCTATCATCCAGCCTGCAAGCGAGCTTTTCGCCAAAGAAATCCAGGTTCCGGGCGATATCTCTTCTGCTGCATTTTTCCTCGCGGCAGGACTCATGGTTCCCGGCTCTGAGATCCTTATTAAAAATGTCGGGATCAATCCGACCCGTGACGGCATGATCCGCGTATGCCAGGCTATGGGCGGGGATCTTACCCTCTTAAACAAAAAAGAAAGCGGTGAACCGGTTGCCGATATCCTTGTGCGTTCCTCTTCCATGCACGGCATGGATATCCACGGTGAGATCATCCCCACCCTGATCGATGAGCTTCCTATGATCGCGGCTATGGCCTGCTTTGCAGAAGGTGACACCATCATCCGTGACGCGGCGGAGCTGAAGGTGAAGGAATCCAACCGCATCGCCGTCATGGTGGAAAGCTTAAGTGCCATGGGTGCTGACGTAGAGGAGACGGAAGACGGCATGATCATACACGGTGGCAAGCCGCTTCACGGTGCCGTCATCGACAGTCATTTAGACCACCGCATTGCCATGACCTTCGCCGTGACTGCCGGTATGGCAGAAGGCGAGACTGAAATTCTCGGCGCAGAATGTGTGCACCTTGGCTGACACTTCAGGGATCGAATAACCATATGAAATGTTCAGTGCCACATCCACGCTTACCTTTCCGTCGAGAACTTCTACACGAATTCCTTTGGAAAGGTTCTTCATACCAAGCTTACTTACCAGTTCATTTGTGATGTTGCCAGCCATGGAACCAACGCCCTCAACCTCGGTAGCGGCAAGTCCTGCGATGATGGCAACCACTTCATCTGCAATCTTCACTTCTCCCAAATTACCGTCCTTTATTTTAAATGTTTTGCGATCCTCACCCATGTCAAATGCCTCCTAAGTGATATTATGCGTTTATTATAACAGACTATTCCCGTTTTGGAAACCAAAAAAAGTATTAAATTATTCGGTCACACCGAGTTCCTGAAAATCGCATCCGTCATCACCGCCTGGGGAAACAAAGGCATATGCGCTCGTCGTTCCCTTCCATGTGACAGAAAAGCTTCCCTCCAGATCCAGGAACGAATGTGCCTCGGCAATCCCCGTCACAAGCTCCGCCATATCCTCGATAAAGCTCTCCGCCATCGCCGGGTTGGTGCACTCCTTCTCCTCGATCTCCTCCTCCACGAAAAGGCGCAGCACAAAATCATCCAGATCGCTCTCGTCATCAAGTTCTGCCCTGCTGATATAAGGATTATTACAGCTCTCTAACACACGCTTCATGTAGGAAGCACAGGAAAGGATCCGCGACTGCGACACGTCCTCCGCCTCCAGGAAAATCTTGTATTCCATCTTCATTGTATCTGCCATCTTATGTCCTCTTTTCCGTGCCTTGGCAAACGCCGCATCACTTTCCTATAATCTCCGCCGTATCAATGAACTCATAAGGAGTCTGCTGATAGACGTAGTAATTTAACCAGTTGCTGTAAAGGATATTGCCGTGCGAGCGCCACTGCAGGTTCGGCTTTTTCGTATCGTCATCGTCCGGATAATAGTTGACCGGCGGCTCAATGGGAAGCCCCTTCTCCTTGTCCCGCTTGTATTCTTTATCCAGCGTGTAGCGGTCATACTCCGGATGCCCCATCACAAAGATTCTTCTGCCCTCGTCCGCAATCGCGAGGAATACGCCCGCCTCCTCAGACTCCGCAAGAATGGTCAGCTCCTTGACTTTGCGGATGTCCTCCGTGCGCACCTCGGTATGTCTGGAGTGCGGCGCCATAAAGTAATCGTCAAAACCGCGCACCAGCGGCACTTTCCGGTTCATCACACGGTGTTCGTAGACACCGAATTTTTTCTGCGGCAGGAGATACTTTTTCAGACCGTAGTGATAGTACATTCCCGCCTGTGCCCCCCAGCACAGATGCAGGGTGGACGTCACATGGCTCTTCGTCCACTCAAAGATCTGGCAGATCTCCTCCCAGTAATCCACGTCCTCGTATTCCATCTGCTCCACCGGTGCCCCGGTGATGATCAGCCCGTCAAAATAGCGTCTCTTAATATCCGCAAAACTCTCGTAGAACTTATTCAGATGACTCATCGACGTATTCTTGGACTCATGGCTGGACACCGCAACAAATGTCACATCGACTTGAAGCGGCGTGTTCGACAGGGAACGCAGAAGCTGCAGTTCCGTCTCTTCTTTCAGCGGCATCAGATTTAAAATTCCGATCTTGATCGGTCTGATGTCCTGATGCATCGCACGATTCTCATCCATAACAAATATATTTTCCTTCTCCAGTATTTCCTTTGCAGGTAAATCACTCTGTATTCTGATTGGCATAAAAATGTTACCTCTCTATCTGCAGCATGTCGTAGAGTTCGTCCTCACTGATCACTCTGATGCCGAGTTCCTGCGCCTTCGTAAGCTTGCTTCCCGCGCTCTCCCCCGCGAGGACATAATCCGTCTTCTTTGACACAGATCCGGATACCTTTCCTCCATACCGCTCGATCAACGTCTGCGCTTCCTTTCTGCCAAGCGTCGGCAGGGTTCCCGTCACCACAAGGGTCTTTCCGCTAATGACAGAGTCCACGGTCTCGCTCTCCTCCGCCGTCATGTTGACGCCGGCCTGTGCGAGTCTCTGCAACACCACCTGGTTCTTCTCATCCGAAAAATAACTCCGGATGCAGTCCGCACTGACTTTTCCGATGTCCCCGACTGCCGTCAGTTCCTCCTCGGATGCCTCCGAAAGCCGCTCCATGGTCTTAAAATGCTTCATGATCGCCTTCGCTGCCGCCTTTCCGACATTCGGTATCCCAAGACCGGTCAACAGCTTGTACGCATCATTCTGCTTGGCTTTTTCTATCGCCTCCAGAAGCTTGTCCGTGTTCTTCTCCTTGCCGATGATTCCCTGTGCAATCAGTTCCTCGCGGTGCTCCTTCAGCGAAAAAATGTCCGCGACATTTTTAATATAACCCATTCTGACGAGTTCTTCAATATAAACCGTTCCAAACCCCTTGATGTCCATGGCGTCTCTTCCGACAAAATTGATGATGTGGCGCTCCAGCTGCGCCGGGCAGTTCGGCGATGTACACTTGATGTCCGCCGTATCGCGTTCCCGCTCTGTCTTCGCCCCGCACACCGGACAGACATCCGGTATCACAAAGCGCTTCCAGCCCTCCGGGCGCTTTTCTTTCCGCACTTCCTTCACCTTCGGAATGATCTCACCGGATTTGTAGACGACGATGGTGTCCCCGATTCCGACATCCAGATCATCGATAAAGTCCTGATTGTGAAGCGTCGCCCTCGAAACGCTCGTTCCACAGAGCCGTATCGGCTCAAATACTGCAGTCGGCGTGATCCTGCCTGTCCTTCCAACCGACAGCTCGATATCCAAAAGCTTTGTCTCTTTTTCCTCCGGCGGATATTTGTAGGCGATCGCCCATCTGGGCACTTTCGAGGTTGCCCCGAGCTTCTCCCGGTCCGAGAAACGGTTGATCTTGACCACCGCTCCGTCAATGTCATAGCCGAGGTTGCCGCGGTTCTCGCCGATGGCGGTAATCGCCTCCCACACTTCATCTGCCGTCTTGCAGACACGGTAATCGTCAATCACATGAATTCCCTGTTTCTTCAGATATTCATATCCCTGTGTGTGCGTGTCAAACTGCATTCCCCGCACCTGCTGGATATTAAATATAAATAGCGACAGCTTACGCTCTTTCGTGATCGCGGAATCCAGCTGGCGGAGCGTGCCCGCCGCACAGTTTCTCGGATTGGCGAACGGCTTTTTCCCGAGCAGCTCCTGTTTTTCATTCACGGCATCAAAATCCGCATTCTTCATGTAGACTTCCCCGCGGATCTCCAGATACTCCGGTGCCTCCCGGAGCTTCTTTTTCACGTCGCCGATCACCTTTGCATTCGCCGTGACATCCTCGCCAAAATTGATGCCGTCGCCGCGCGTCTCCGCGAGCGCCAGCTCCCCGTTCTCATAGCGCAGCGTCATCGAAAGTCCATCGATCTTATACTCCACAACAAACTCCGGATCGTCCAGCTGTTCTTTCATCTGTGCCACAAAATCGTAGATCTCTTCCTTTGAGAACACATCCTGCAGGCTTAGCATCGGGACATTGTGCCTTACCAGCACACCCGCCGTCCGCTTCGCTGTGCCGCCAACCTTCTGGGTCGGTGAATCCGGTGTGACCAGCTCGGGATGTTCCCGCTCTAGCCGCTTTAATTCCAGCATCAGCTGGTCAAACTCGTAATCGGATATCTCCGGATTATCCTGATTGTAATAGCGGTCACTGTGATACGCAATCTGTTCCCGCAGGTTTTTGATCTGTTCTTCCGGTGTCATTTCTTTTTCTCCCCCGTCTTTTTTGCAGGCATCACCGGATCGCTGGACGAATCCGCGGTCAGGCGGAGCAATTCGTGATACTCCTCCTCCGTCACATTCCGGTATGTTCCACTCTTTAAACTGCCCAATTCAATATTCATAATACGCACGCGCACCAGCTTTTCCACACGGTAGCCGAAATATTCACACATCCTCCGGATCTGCCGGTTCAATCCCTGCGTTAAAATGATCCGGAACTCGCGCTTGCCGATGCGTTCCACAAAGCACCGGCGTGTTGTCGCATTCAGCTCCACGAGCGGCACACCGCCTGCCATTCCACGCAGAAAAGACTCCGTGAGCGGTTTGTTCACCGTCACCAGATATTCCTTCTCGTGCATGTTTCCCGCCCGCATAATCTTGTTCACAAGATCGCCCTGATTCGTCAAAAGAAGCAGCCCCTCCGAGTCCTTGTCGAGTCTTCCGACCGGGTAGATGCGCTTCGGATAATGAATATAGTCGATCACATTGTTTTTCTCGCGTTTTTCCGCTGTGCAGACAATTCCCGCCGGCTTGTGAAACGCGAGCAGGATGCGTTCTTCCTCCTGGCTTACGCTTCTCCCCTGAAAGCAGACCGTCTGCCCAGGCAGAACTCTTGTCCCGGGCCTGGCGCAGACTCCGTCCACGGTGACTGCACCCGCCTCGATCTGACGGTCCGCCTCACGTCTTGAACACACCCCTGCCTCACTCAGATATTTGTTGATCCGCACTCCCTGTTCGTCCATAATCTCTCCGTTTCAAATGTTCTCTCTGTGAAAAAACGGAGACTTCCTTTTAAAAAGTCTCCGTTTTCCGGTATCAGCCAGGCCGCACCGCTTACTGTAATAAAGATGTCTTTATGTAACCGGTCTCGCCGTTCCATTTTACCTTGGTCCAGCCTTCCGCATAACTCATCACAACTGTGACCTTCTCTCCCGCATAAGCCGTTCCGACTTTGCTGGAATCCTCGCTCATTCCTGAGCGGATATTCGTGGTATTCTCCAGCATAATCACCGTTCCCTCTGCGATGGAAGCACTGTTTGTGCTGTCGCTGTTATCCGATGAACTGTCCGAATTATTGTCCGCCGTCGTATCCGGCAGATCATAGGTCAAAAACTCATTCTTGACATAACCTGTCGTACCGTTGTAATCAATCACGCTCCAGTCGCCGTCCACCGCTGTACGGGTGACAACGGTTCCCTGATCTAAGGTGCCGAGCTTTTCAGATTCCGTATCCGCTGCGGCACGGACATTCACACGATCCTTCGTCGCAAGCGTCTCTGTCTGCTGTACAGTCTCTTCCTGCTGCTCTGTCTCCTGCGGTTGCTCGGTCTCCGGCTGTTCCGCCGCCTCGGTCGCTTCGGTCTGCTCTGTTGCCGCCTGTGCCGCCACCTGGCTCACCCAGTCCTTGATCGCTGCAGGAATCGTCGTCTGAATCATATTCGCCAGATTCTCATCCGCTGCAAGCGCCTCATCGTATCTCGTCTGCACCTCGCTCTGCAGCTCTACCACATCCGACTCGCTCTCAAACTGACCGATCAGGCTCTGTACGCTGGTGTCGAGCGCGTTCTCCTGATTGGCAAGATTGTACTGGCTGTACAGGTTGTCAATATAAAGCGTGCCGTCATCGTTCGTACGGACATAGAAGAAATCCAGTCCCGGCGCTGTGGTATCCACTCCCGTAAACTTGATCTCCATCGACACGGAAACCAGATAAGAGTTCGCATCCAGCCCTGTCTTGGTGTAGCACTTGATATTCTGATATTCATCCACATACTGTGAAAATAATCCGATGTAGCTCTGCTCATTTGCAGAAATCGGTGTCGCAATCGAAGAGAGAGTCGTAATGTCTCCCGCCGCATACGCCGTGTAATACTGTGTAATCAGTGTGTTGATATTCTCATAGGCATCCACCTGATAGGCTTCTTCCGTCGCCTGCGTGCTCTCCGTCGCGTTCGCATTCACCACGACATCAGAGTCGGATCCCTTCGGCTTCGCACACATGGCAAGCACGAGGATTAAAACGACCACCAGCGCTCCCGCCGCAAAATACCGGATGTGCTCCCGGATAAAACGGAGAACCTCATTCTCCTTTTTTCTCTGCTTAATCGGCGTTCTCTTCGTCTCCTTCTCCTCTGTCTTATGATTCTCTGTATGATTCAAACTGGAATTCTCCATTGATTCTCCACCGTACCTTTCCCAAACAATTCGTCATCCGCTGCACTACCGCATCATCTGTGTGCACATCTGCAGGCACAGATGTTCCAATCTGACAGTCTCTCGCCTGTCAAAGATTCTCCAATATTCTATGGCAGAGCAATCTGCTCTGCCATATCTGTCAAAAAAATGCACCCGGCGGGAATCGAACCCGCATTGCCGGAGTCGGAGTCCGGTGTTCTATCCATTAGACTACGGTTGCCCATTGCGCATCTCTGAAAAACTCATATCGCAACGAACATATACTAGCACATTGGCATTTTGTTTGTCAACGCTTATCCCAAAAGCTTTTCTGAAAATTGTGTGAACTCACACAGTAACGGTATCTGCGGTGGTGCCATCCAGTGCTTTTTTGTCTGCCGTAATCTGTGCAAACAGTTCCTTCTGGCGCGCTGCATCATCCCCCGGGATCCGCAGTGCGATCAGAAGCGCGGTGTCCGTGATTCCCTCTTCCTTTAAAAAGACGGCATCCTCTTTTTTCTGCAGACCGTTGCGGTAGCGGTACACGATCTGGTCCAGACGGTCAAACATCTGCATCAGCTCTTTGAAACGATTTTCGCGTTCTAAAAGGTTCGTCCCGTAACGTGTCTGCTCCATTCCCGCCGTTGCGATCACCTGCATGCAAAGCCGGAGTTCTCCCGTCACATCCGACGCCTCCATCAAAACGTCCGGGCGCTCCTTTCTACGCGCAAGGAAATACGCCTTGGCGCCGTCCACATCGCATCTTGCAAAATAGCCGGCAAGCTGCTCTTTCATCTCTCTCGTCTCCGCCTTCTCACCGATCATCCCCACCTTGCACTCACACACCGAAAGTCCCTGCACCGTCACCCAGACCAGCAGCAGGAATTCGGAGATAAATCCGAACACGCGCTTATGGTAGGCGTCCTCCCCCGTCTCCAGACAGATCCGTTTTTCCACCTCGGCAAATATGGAAAAGAGCCAGCTGCAGTACGAATCATAAAGCTTCTTCGACGTGACAAACATATTCCCGAAATACGTCCTTGTGCCGTGCACCAGCCTCTCAAACGCCGGATAATATACAGGATAACGTTCTTTTATCACCTCTCCCGCCGCATCCAGCGCCTTTTTGTTATGATTGGCGCAAAAACCGTAATAGTAGGAGTTATTGAGTGCAACCTGCTTCGTCGTAATCAGATCGTACTCTGATAAAAGCTTTTCGTAATCGTCCTCCATAAGAATCCTCTCATCCGCCCCGAGCAGATATCTCCGGTAATGACAGGTGCCCACATAATCCACATCGTGACAATTTTTCCACACCCAGTAGAGCCCGGTCAGCTCACTGTAATAGCAATTTTTGTCGGAAATATTCTCTCCGGTGTCATCCCCCGGATAGCCCAGGTCTTCCCCGCACGCGCGTCCCACATGGAGCGGACGAAACAGCGGGCTCTGCGGCATCTCAAACTTTTTATGTGTCATGACATAGATACGGATCTTCATTTTCCCTCCAGGAACATATGTTTGCATTTTCATTTACTTTTGTTCACTTCTCTGCTATAATACACCATCATAAGGAGGATTACCATATGCCGCAGCCGCTCATTTATCACATTGACGTCAATTCCGCATTTTTAAGCTGGGAAGCCGCCGAACTTCTGCGCCAGGATCCGGACGCCCCGGACATCCGCTCTTTTCCTTCCGTCATCGGCGGCAGCGAAAAGACACGGCACGGGATTGTTCTCGCCAAGTCGCCCTCCGCAGCCGCGCTCGGCGTCTGTACCGGCGAGCCGCTCGCCCAGGCAAGGCGCAAGTGCCCTGATTTAAAAATCTATGCCCCGCACTACAGCATCTATGTGGAGCGTTCCCGCCAGTTCATGGCACTTCTCAAAGAATATGCGCCCTCGGTGGACGCCTACACCGCCGAGCAGAGCGCGCAGATCAGCGTGAA
>OGXW01003225.1_pt1 | contig 10914 bp, 7 predicted proteins | sample 1576341 | NCBI WGS metagenome assembly OGXW01 (sample SAMEA3541592, study PRJEB24748) | human gut metagenome | biome: human gut; feature: human-associated habitat; material: faeces | place: China | collected 2012
CAATGCCCTTCAGAGGCAGGTAGTAGTTCATCATGGAGAACATGCCCTTCTTCATTTCGCCGCCGTACCAGGTGTTGATGATAACCTGCTCACGGGAGGTGATGTTGAAGGCCACGCAGGTCTCGGAGTTGAGGCCCAGCTCCTTGTAGTTCTCCACCTTTGCCTTGGAGGCGTTGTAGACGACGAAGTCGGGCTTGAAGTTCTTCAGCTCCTCCTCGGTAGGACGGATGAACATATTGGTCACAAAGTGAGCCTGCCATGCCACTTCCACGATGAAGCGGACAGCCATCCGGGTGTCGGGGTTTGCGCCGCAGAAAGCGTCAACAACGTACAGCTTCTTGTTGCACAGCTCCTTGACAGCCAGCTCCTTGACCTTTGCCCAGGTCTCCTCGCTCATGGGGTGGTTGTCGTTCTTGTACTCATCGGAAGTCCACCACACGGTGTTCTTGGAGTTCTCGTCCACGACGATGTACTTGTCTTTGGGGGAGCGGCCGGTGTAGATACCGGTCATGACGTTGACGGTATCCAGCTCGGTGAGCTTGCCCACCTCGTAGCCGGTCAGGCCGGGCTTGGTTTCTTCCTCGAACAGCAGTTCGTAGGAAGGATTGTGGATGATTTCGGTTGTACCGGTAATACCGTACTTTTCAATGCCATAGGTTTCCATAGTTACTGATTCCTCCTGTAAAAATGTAAGCGATGCGGTTTTCCCCGCAAATCACGGCAATATTTGGCGAAACTGGAAAATCCAACTTCCACCGGCTATCATTTTAGCATAGTCGCGGCGGAAAGTAAACCGTAATTTTCTCTATTTCGATGTTTTTATATCGGATAATCCGGCTATTTCTTTTGCATCTGTAAGAGCCAACAAGGAAAGCAGAAAAAGATGAGAAATAATTGTAAATTTTTGAAACAATTCTTGCTTTTCCTCCGGGGTATGCTACAATATGATTTAATGGCAGTGTTACCCTAAACTGCCCTGTTTCGAGACGAAGCGGTTTGGCGCACAGTCTCGTCACCGGGCGGGTCGGGGAACCAACGTATCGGTACGCGCCTCGCAGCGTCGTTAAAAAGGAGAAAAAATGGATAAAGATACCTTCACCTTTGCGGATTTCAAGGCGCTCCCCTTCAAGAAAAAGGTGAACCATGTCCTGTACTATTACAAATGGTATATCGTTGGAGGAATCGCTTTGGTGTGCCTGCTGATTTCTCTGATTACCACGATTGCCGACAATCAAAAAGAGGTGTTGGTTTCCGGTATCTTCATCAATAACGCCACCAGCCAGGCAGGTTACGACCACTTGCAGCAGGACTATTGGACATTCTGCGGCAGCGATAAGGATACCCGGGTCGATTTGGTAACCGGGCGCTCGATAAACTTCAATTCCGAAACCCTCTCACAAGAGAATGCCGCCGCCTTTATGGCGGTGGCCAGTATGATTGCTGCCCGCACCCTGGACTATATTATTACGGACGAAGACAGCTTAGATGACTTTATGGAACAGGAAATCATCCTGGATTTAAAGGAGATTTTACCGGAACAGGAGCTTGCTGCCCTGGACACCATAGAGTTGGACGGCATTACCGCTGCCATTCGCTTGGAAAGCAGTGACTTTGCCCGGAATTATCCCCTGGTGGCAGAGAAAAGCGTCCTGCTCATTGCTGGCTGTACCCAGGATTTCCAGAAGGATGCCTCGTTTATCCGCTATGTAATGGGAAATGGCGATGGCGAATAAGCCGCATTTCTGCATTTCCTGCAAGATTGCAATCATCCTGCTCCTGCTCTGCCTCCTCTCTCCTGCTGCGCTTGCAGAACCGGAGACCGTAACCGCCGCCCGGCAGAGTGTGGTGCATCTCTACGGCATGGGCACGGACAGCGAGACCGGCACCCGTCTCCGGTGGACAGGTACCGGCATTGCAGTGGGCATTGCGGGAGAGGAAACCGATGTATTCCTGACCAATTGGCACGTGGCATCTGGAAACGGGCAATGTGCGCCGGAATCGGTGCAGCTCTGGATTCTGCGGGACGATGCCGTGTTTGATTCCAAGCAAGCGCCTCTGGCTGAATATGCCTTCCCCTGCCGGGTGCTGTGCAGCACCGGAGGGTTCCCGGATATGGCCGTTGTCCAGACGGCAGAACCCGTTCCGGGCTGCCCGGCGCTGCCCCTGCTGTCCTCCCGGCGGGTGGCCGATGGGACGGAGGTTTACGCGCTGGGGTTCCCCGGAATTGCCAACCTTACTGTTTCCGCGCCGGAAAATGTGACCGTCACGCAGGGAACCGTGCAGATGCACCTGACCATGGCCTCCGCAGGCGATACCCGGTGCCTTGTTCATTCCGCTGCCATTGCCCCCGGCTTTTCCGGCGGCCCGCTGGTAAACGCCCAGGGAGAAGTGGTGGCCGTCAACACCTATGGCTTTGAAAAAGAGAAAACCGATTCTCTTTTCTGCGCGGTTTACAGCGACTACGCCATGGAACTGCTGGAGCAGCAAAAAATCCCCTATACCCAGGCCAAGAGCGGCAGCCCGGTGCGGGCATTTTTGCAGAACCTGTTTTATCGGGCAAATATGCGCATCTGCGGCGGTGGGATTATCTTTTTTGCTGGAATTCTTGCTTTTTTCCTGTTGATGGGGTATGATATGAAACACAAACACAGGCGCGGGCGCGCCCGCAGCGAAACGGCGAAAAACAGTGAGGATACTCATTTCCCCACATAGGCCATCAGGCCGCCCAATCTGTTGACTATTTGATGAGAGGTGTCAGTTTTATGAAAAGAGTTGCGGCATTGCTGCTTTGTGTTCTGCTGTGTGCATCCCTTGCGGTTTCCGCCGGAGCACAGCCACAAAAGCTGCTGTATCCCGGCACGGTGATTGCCGGTGACCATGTTTATTTGGTTGGCATCCCCCTGGAAGGAGGCAATATCCGCGTCACTGCAAACGGGCAGGAAATCCCTGCCAATGTGGTTTCTGTTGCGGGGGCGCAGTTGGGCGTAACCTACTACTGCGTTGTCAGCACCACCAGCAGCATGAGCCAGCTCCAGCAGGATCAGCAGCGTGCCGGCTTGAATGCCATCAATGATGCCCTGGGGGCCAACGATTCCCTGGTGCTGGTAACGATGGGGCGGAGCGTGGAGTTTGGCGAAAAGCTTACCGACAAGGAATCCCGCAGCAAAGCCATTGGGCAGGCCTGTACGCCGGGCACCTATGGCACCAATCTGTATGATGGCATCGACACCGTTCTGAAAACCATTACAGAGCAGGAGCAAGGCCCCAGCTGTGTGATTTTCTTCGCGGAGGGCATCGACAATGCCGATATTGTCAAGGTCACCGAGGAGCAGGCCGGGAGAGCCGTGCAGAATGCGGGGCTGTGCGTCAATTTTGTGGCGCTGCTGACTCCCCCGGTGACCACCTATGCCCGCAACGGCGCAGAGCGGCTTACACGATATGCAGCCCTCTCGAATGGCGGTGTTTGCCGGATTCCCCTGGACATGGTGGAGGATGCTGATGCATCGAGTGCCGCGCAGAAAGCCGTGCAGGAGCTGGTAAGTACCGTCAACGGCTGGGCGGCCATTGAGCTCAGTGCCGCCGACCTCCCCCGTGATGGCAAGACCGTGGAGCTGAACGTGACCTGGACGGGCAATGGCGTGACGATGGAGGACACTGCCTCCGTTGCGGTTGCCGACCTGCCTGCCCTTCCCGCCCCCACGGAACCGGAAACCCGGCCCGTTCCCGCTCAGACGCTGCCCACTCGTCCCGCCGTCGCAGAGCCTTCCGCAGCAGCACCTGATGCGACTGCTCCTTCCATTCCGGCCTATCAGGACGACAATAGTCAGCAGCAGCTGTTTTATGTGATCATTGGCTCTGCCGCCGCGATGGTTCTGATTATGGTGGCTATGGTGATTGTGGCAACCCGACGCACCGTTACTCAAAAGAGAATTTATGCCTACGAAAACGACCTGCCGGTGGAAATTCACGACATTCCAGAGGACCCCAAGGAGGAGGCAGCGCTGGAGGAGCGAATCAGCGAGGTGCAGAAGCTTCCGCCCCGGCGGAGAGCAGCTCCCTCTCCCATTCCGCCGGTAATGCCCAAGCAGGAGCCGAAGCAGGCAGAAAAGCCCCAGCCAAAGCAGGAGGAGAAGCCTCAGCCGAAGCCGGCACCCGCACCCGAGAAGAAGTCAAAGCGCCGGAGCGAACCGGTGCAGCCTGTCCAGCCCACGGATGAAGCCTTTATCATCCCCAGCTGCACGGTACTGCTGACCCCTGAGGGAGACCCGGATAACACGGTGGAGGTATCGATTCCCGTAAACGGAAGCCGCACCTTTGGCCGGAACCAAAAGGCGGCTGTGGTGCTCAACGCCGCGGACAACGCCCTGTCCGGTCTGCACTTTGAGCTGCAATGGGATGGCCGGGTTCTGTATCTGGCCGACCGCAATTCCACCAACGGCACTGCCCTGAACGGTTCTCCCCAGCGTCCCGGCCATTGGGCGCGGGTGGAATCCGGCGCAGTCATTCAGGCCGGTTCCGGGCGGTATCGTGTCGCCATCGTAAAAACGTAATAAAATGCTTCTTTTCCCCGGGAATCCCAAGTAGGATTCCCGGGGAAGTTTTTACCCGGAAAGCTGACGGGTTTCTCCCCGCGTCATTGCGACTGCATCCTCTGTCCCCCAGTGATACAATTTTGAAGACGTTCCGGGAAACCGGAATCAAACTGCACAAAGGAAGGGCTGGGCTGCTATGCTGAATTCTGTGGAGGCAATGCTGGAGCAAAACGCGCGTTGGAGAGAACACCCGGGGCTGCGGGGGGCAGCCTGCTTCGGCGGCGGGTTGGTGCTGTCGGCGCTGCAAATCGGGGGGCAGATGCAGCCCGCAGCTATGGGGCTGATTATGGCCACCCGGGGCTGGGAATGCTGCGCTTCCGCCGTGGGAAGCGGGCTTGGGTACCTGCTGTTCTGGGGCAGGAGCTGTGGGGCGGGACTCTTTTGGGTTGTTGGAGCCTTTTTGCTGACGCTGTTGAAGCCGGGCAAATACTATCTGGTGGTTGGCGGCATGGCGCTGGCCGCAGTGTCAGGAATTATTCAGCAGGACAACCTGTTGATTCCGCTGACTGTGGCCGGGCTCAGCACGGCAGTTGGCTGCTGGGAGAACCGGGGCAGACGGGATCTGGCGCTGGGGGCGGGCACAATGGCAGTGGCCTGCCGCAGTCCCTGCCTGGGGGTGCTGCTGGGCGGCTTTGGGGCAGCTTCCATGAGTATGCCCGCCGCGCTGGCCATCACAGTGGGAGCGGACTTGGGAAGCGGCTGGTATCATGTCACCATCGCCGCCGCCATTTCCTATTATTTCCGAAAAGTCTGCAAAAACCGGGACTATTCCAGGAGCATTTCGCTGATATTTGCGGTGGCAGCCGTCATGGTGCTGGGAGGTGACCGACAATGGATTTATGCGGCACTCACGGCGCTGGGCGGCCTTTTGGGCGCGCTGCTGCCACTGCCTGTTCCCAAACGGGGGCGGGTTGGCCGCGCCCAGGTGCAGTTGGAGGGAACGGCGCGCATGATGACGGGATTGCAGCGGCAGCTGCTGGAGTGGGTTTCTCCTCCGGTGGATGTGGCCGGACTGGCAGAGGAGCTGAAGCAGGTTCTGTGTCAGTGCTGCCCCCATCGGGTGGGCTGCGTGGAGCAGGCGGCTTTAACCGAAAAAATACTGACGGAACAGCTGCCCTTTGCCTGCCGGAACAAGGCCGCCGGAGAAGAAATCGACCGCTATCGGCAGCTGCTGCGGCGGATGCAGGCCATCCGCGCCAAGGAGGAGGGCTACCGCATGGCGCTGGTGCAGCAATACGGCTTCCTGTCCGATGCCATGCGGGAGCTATCCGACCGTCTGCCCCAGGGGCAGCGAAAAGGGGCGCGCTACCGGGTTTTGGTATCCGCCCGCTCCTGTAGCCGGGAGCACGCGGACGGTGACCGGGTGGCTGCCTTTCCCGGCGTTGGGGGAAAATATTATGTACTGCTGTGTGACGGCATGGGCACCGGCCAGGATGCCGCTGCCGAGAGCCGTGAAATGGTGGCGCTGATTACCCAAATGCTGCAATCCGGCCTGTCCCCCGGAGCGGCACTGGGCAGCGTCAATAGCCAGCTGGCGCTGACTGACCGGGGCGGCGCGGTGACGGTAGACTTATGCGAGCTGCACCCGGATTGCGGCAGGGTTTGGCTATACAAATGGGGGGCGCAGCCCAGCATTCTGCTGCGGCGGAAGCGCAGTGCCGCCGTTGGAATTGCCGGACCGCCCCCTGGGCTGGGGGTAACCGCCGGGCGGGAATCCGTCAGCCGCATTCATATGCAGCCGGGGGACACCCTGCTGCTGCTCAGTGACGGCGTGAGCCAAAAGGACGCGCCCAAATGGGCAAAATTTTCCTCCGCCACCCCGCCCGGCGCGCTGGCATCCACCATCCTGAAAACGGATGCTGCGACCCCGGACGATGCCACCGTGGTGGTCGTCCGCATGGAGCGGAAGGCCAAACCGTCGTAAGAGAATGCAAAACGCCCGCGGCCAATTTGGCCGCGGGCAAAATAATCGAAAAATCAGGCTTCCAGGTTGATGCCGGTCTCCTTGGAGAAGACGTGGCAGACGTGGCCGGCAAAGTTGAACTTCACGTTGGCACCGGTGTTCAGCGCGGCAACCTCGGCAACGGTCATGTTCATGGTGGACACAACCAGCACCACGTCACGACCCATGGCGGTAACGTGCAGGTGCACGGAGGAGCCCATCATTTCGGACACATCGACGGTAGCGGGGATGCCTTCCTTGCCCAGCTCGATATGCTCGGGACGAACGCCCAGAACAACCTTCTGAGGAGCAACGTTGTTCTTTGCCAGAGCCTTCTGCTTCTCGTCGGACAGCTCCACCTTCATGTTATCCAGCTTGACGGCGTACTTGCCGTTCTCCTTGACCAGCTCGGCGTTCTCGAACAGGTTCATCTGAGGAGTACCAATGAAGGTAGCAACGAACAGGTTGTAGGGATGGTTGAACACTTCCTGAGGCGTGCCAATCTGCTGAATGAAGCCATCCTTCATAATAACAATCCGGTCGCCCAGGGTCATAGCTTCGGTCTGGTCGTGGGTAACGTAAATGAAGGTGGTGTTGATGCGCTGACGCAGCTTAATCAGCTCGGCACGCATCTGATTACGCAGCTTTGCGTCCAGGTTACTCAGAGGCTCGTCCATCAGCATAACCTGGGGGTTACGAACGATGGCACGACCAATGGCAACACGCTGACGCTGACCACCGGACAGAGCCTTGGGCTTACGGCCCAGGTACTGGGTGATGTCCAGAATCTCGGCGGCTTCCTTCACCTTGCGGTCAATCTCATCCTTGGGAGCATGGCGAAGCTTCAGAGCAAAAGCCATGTTATCATAAACAGTCATGTGGGGGTACAGAGCGTAGTTCTGGAAGACCATGGCGATATCACGGTCCTTGGGGGGAACATCATTCACCAGACGGTCGCCGATGTACAGCTCGCCGCCGGAAATGTCTTCCAGGCCGGCAATCATACGCAATGTGGTGGACTTACCACAGCCGGAAGGACCAACCAGAACGATGAATTCCTTGTCGGCGATGCTCAGGTTGAACTCCTGAACGGCAACAACGCCTTCATCGGTAATCTGAAGATTGGTCTTCTTCTTTGCGGGCTCCTCGCCCTTCTTGCGCTTCTTGGCTGCCTTGGCATCATCGCCATTGAAGGGGTAGACTTTCTTGATGTTCTTCAGGGTTAAGCTTGCCATGTTTTTTGACTCCGTACACACTGAATCCTCAAGATGTGTACTCGCATTCCGCCAGGTAAAATAGCGGAAGCATTACGACAGGTCTCCACACTGCCGCACCGTGAGCCAAACGGGGTTTCCTCCTTTAATAATAGCGCAGTATGCCTATTTCTGTGGAGTAGGCATACTCCACCGGGATGTAAAAATGATACCATAATTCCGCTGATTCTGCAATCGTGGATAATTACATTTTTACAGGAAAGGAATTGTGTAATCTGACAAGAGTCAAGGGCTTCTTGCCATTCTCCTTGTGGGTTATAGCATATCAAAAAGGAGCTTCACCGAGAAAACCCGGTGGGCTTCCTCCCCGGCACCGGTGATGGCATCGGCCTGGAGGGTTCCGTCATCCAGCATATCCCAGCTGAGGGTCAGTTCCTGCCCTTCCTTGGCCTCTGCCAGATAGCACACGGTGAAATCTGTCACCGTGTGATGCTGGTGGAAGGCGCTGGGCAGCAAATCCGCCACCCAATCCATGCAGCGGGTGTTGTTCATGTGGCCGTTGCGGTCGAGGTCACTGAAGCGCACCGTGCGGGTTCTGGTCGTGCCCATGGGGCGCAGAATCAAGCCGGTGGGCGCAGGCAGCTCCCTGCCCCGGTGGGTTCCCACCACCATGATGCCGCTCTTGCCGGGGGTAATCATCCGCCGGGTGTTGACATCCATCAGCACCCACAGGGACATACAGCGAAACAGCTCGCTCCCTTGGCTGTCATAGGCAATGACGCTGCGGGGAAATGCCGCATGGGTGGCTGGCAGCGGCCAGGTTTCCACCCGGATGGTCTCCCCCTTCTCCGGCAGGCGGGTAACCTGCACCCGATGGCGGTTTACCGCCCAAAACAAATTTCGGCTATACAGGGTATCAAAGCCGACATTCATCAGCTCGCTGTGCCGACCGCTCATCTCCTGGGCGATGTAGAGAATCATGGAGGGCTTCAGCTTGCCGAAGCGATCCACGTGTACATCCTCAATGGTAAAATTCTGCGTGTAAATTGGTTCCATAATGATTCCTCACTTCGAGATGAATTAACAAATCTATGCGGCGCGAAGCGCCCTCGGTGCCCCTGAAAGGGTGTTGCAAGGGCGTTTCGCGCCATGGTCAAACGCTTAAATTGCAGGTGCTTTCATCAATAATCGTCCCGAAAATCGTAAATTTTCCGACTCGGTTAAGATGCCTGTGCCGCCTTTCCCAGCTCAGCCAGGGTCAGCGTGGCCTGCATGGTGTAACCGGAGCGGTAGATAACGATGTCCATCTGGTCACCGGCAGCGTAGTGATACAGCGCAGTGTCCAGCTCATTTTGGGTGCGGATGTTGGTTCCGTCAATGCTGAGAAGGATGTCCCCGGGGACAATCCCCACATCGGCGGCGCTGCTGCCCTCGGCAACGGCGGTGACATACAGCCCGGCGGGCAGGCGGTAATAGCGCTGATAAAAGACGCTCAGGCGCTCACCGGTGATACCCAAAAACGGTCTGCCGGACACATAGCCCTGGTTGAGAATCTGGGATACAATGTCCTTTACCACCGCACTGGGGATGGCGAAGCCCAGTCCCTCCACCCCGGCGCTGTCGGTAAAGGTACCGATTTTGGTGGTGTTGATTCCGATGACCTGCCCGCAGCTGTTAATCAGCGGGCCGCCGGAATTGCCGGAGTTCAGGGCGGCATTGGTCTGAATCAGGTTCATGGTGCGTCCGTTGACATTGACATTCCGGTTGATGGCGGAAACAATGCCGTTGGTCATGGTGCCCCGGAACTCCACGCCCAGGGGGTCGCCGATTGCCACCACACCGTCCCCCACATACACGTCGTCGGAGTCGCCGAATTCCGCCGGGGTCAAATCCGTGGCATTCACTTGCAGCACGGCCAGGTCGCTGGTGGGGTCGCTGCCCACCAGCCGCGCAGGCTGGCTGCGATCGTCGGCCAGAAGAACGGTGTAGGATTCTCCGTTTTCAATCACATGATAATTGGTGACCACATAGCCGTCCTCTGAAAAAATCACACCGCTGCCGCTGGAACTGCCGCTGCGGGATTCCGAAGTGATGGACACCACACTGGGACTGCATTTAATATAAATTTCCCGCAGCGTCAGCGTGTCCTCCTGCTCTGCCAGCGCCGGGAAGCCGATGCTCTCATTGGCGGTCTGCTCCACATCAATGGGCACAAACTCAGAGTCAACCACCGACTCTGCGGTGCTGTAGCAGATGGTTGGCTCCGCCTTCTGCTGGTTCAGCTGCTGGAACAGCCGCAGATTAGACACGCCCAGCAGGGTACTCAGCCCAATGAGGATAATCACCGCAATCAGCAGCAGGGCAATAAATGTCCGGTGGCTTTTGGGCGGCGTGGTATAGCCGGTGTTGTATTCCCCGTCATCCCAGGGAGCAGGTTCTTCACGATAGCGCATAATGATGTTCCTCACTTTAGTTCACCAAGGGCATGGTGAAGGTAAATTCCGTTTTGCCGTCCCGGCTGGTCACGCTGATGTCCTCGCCGTGGCTGCACACAATGGTCTTGACGATATACAGTCCCAGACCCCAGCCATCCCGGTTCTGGGAGCGGGATTTATCCAGCTTGTGGAATCGGTCGAACACCAGCGGCAGCTCCTCCGGCGGGATGGTATCGCCGGAATTGGAGACGCTGACATATATTTTATCCCGCCCCTCCTTGATGGTCAGACCCAAATCGCCGCCATCAGGGCAGAATTTTACGGCGTTGTCCACAAGGTTATACACAACCTGTGTAATAGAGTCTTCGTTTGCAAAGGTATACACCGGGTGCTCCGGCATATCCACGTTGACATTGATGTGCTTGTTGTTTATCTTCTGCTCAAAATTCACCAGCACCAGTCCGGCGCACTCCTCCATGTCGAAGTTTACCTTCTTTTCATCGGGAATCTGCTGGTCTTGCAGCTGACTGATGTCCAGCATACTGCGCACCAATCGGCTGAGCCGCTTTGTTTCGTCGGAGACGATTTGCAGATAGTGCCGCTCTTTATCCGGCGGAATGGTGCCGTCCAGGATGCCGTCCACATAGCCGGAGATGGTGGTCATGGGGGTTTTCAGCTCGTGGGACACGTTGGCAACAAATTCCTGCCGCTGATACTCGCTTTTTTGCAGA
>OGXW01003226.1_pt1 | contig 10912 bp, 9 predicted proteins | sample 1576341 | NCBI WGS metagenome assembly OGXW01 (sample SAMEA3541592, study PRJEB24748) | human gut metagenome | biome: human gut; feature: human-associated habitat; material: faeces | place: China | collected 2012
CACAGCACACTTTGGGAGGCCCCGTTTGTGTGGTAGCTGTGTATCTGGTCCGGCAGCACCAGCAGGGCCTCGCCGGGGTGGATCTCAAAGGTATCCGTCTCCAGCGTACAGGTCAGCGTCCCGGCCTGCACGGTCAAAAATTCATAGCTGTGGTGCAGATGCGCGGGGAAACTGAAATTGTGGTCACGCTGGCAGTAGAGATACCCCCGCCGGTCCGAGCGCTCGGCCTCGTAGATCAGCATTGTATGCACTCCTTTTCGACGCAAAATCCAAACTTATGTCTATTATTTTATACACTCTTTCTTGCCAGTGCAAGGGGGTAACAGGTAAAATAGTCTTACGGCAACACCGCACAATTCCCGCCTGACGGCTTAAGCACCGCTCCGGCGGCTGCGGCACGGCATCTGCGTTGCCAAAATGCTCGATAATACACAAAGTATTATCTGCGCTTTTGGCTTAGCAGCTGCCGCACCTCGCTCGCCGTATCGGCACTTAGAATTATGCGGTATTGCCTTAAAAAAGGAATTCTGTTTCCAAGAAGGAGCAACCGCTATGTATTACATCGGCATTGATCTGGGCACCTCCGCCGTCAAGCTGCTGCTGATGGACGAGACCGGCCGGATCGACAACATTGTCAGCCGTGAGTACGGTATCGCGTTCCCCCACCCCGGCTGGAGCGAGCAGGAGCCTGCCGATTGGTGGGACGCCGTCTGTGACGGTATCCCCGCGCTGCTGCAGGGCTTTGATGCCTCTCTGGTCAGGGGCATCGGCGCAGGCGGCCAGATGCACGGCCTTGTCGTGCTGGATAAGGCCGACAGGGTCATCCGCCCCTGCATCCTGTGGAATGACGGCCGCACCCAGAAGCAGGTCGATTACCTGAACAACGAGATCGGCAAGGATAAGCTGAGCCGTTACACCGCCAACATCGCGTTTGCCGGCTTCACCGCGCCCAAGCTGCTCTGGCTGCGCGACAACGAGCCGGAGAACTTCGCCCGCATCGAGAAGATCATGCTGCCGAAGGACTACATCAACTACAAGCTGACCGGTGTCCACTGCACCGACTACTCCGATGCCTCCGGCATGCTGCTGCTCGATGTTGCGCATAAATGCTGGAGCCGCGAGATGCTGGACCTCTGCGGCGTGCGCGAGGCGCAGCTGCCCAAGCTGTTTGAGAGCTGGCAGCCTGTCGGCACCCTGACCGCCGAGGCCGCCGCTGGGCTCGGTCTGCCGGCTGATGTCATCGTCTGCGCCGGCGCGGGCGACAACGCCGCTGCGGCAGTCGGCTGCGGCGCGGTAGGCGGCGGCAGGTGCAATATCTCGCTGGGCACCTCCGGCACCGTCTTTATCACAAGCGACACCTTCGGCGTTGACAGCCACAACGCCCTGCACAGCTTTGCCCACGCGGACGGCGGCTACCACCTGATGGGCTGCATCCTCTCCGCCGCAAGCTGCAACAAGTGGTGGAATGAGGAGATCCTGCACACGCAGGACTTTGCCGCCGAGCAGGCCCCCATCACCCCCGACAAGCTGGGCGCGAATGATGTCTATTTCCTGCCCTACCTGATGGGTGAGCGCAGCCCCCACAACGACCCCGCCGCCCGCGGCGCCTTCCTCGGCCTGCGGATGGACACCCCGCGCGCCGCCCTGACACAGGCCGTGCTGGAGGGCGTGGCCTTTGCGATCCGCGACTGTGTTGAGATCGCCCGCGCGCAGGGCGTTGAGATTGCCGCCAGCACCCTCTGCGGCGGCGGTGCCAAAAGCCCGCTCTGGCGCGAGATTCTGGCCAATGTGCTGGGCATCCCCCTGACGCTGCCCCAGACCGAGCAGGGCCCCGGCTACGGCGGCGCCATGCTGGCGGCCGTTGCCTGCGGGGCGTATCCCAGCGTGCAGGCCTGTGCCGATGCGCTGGTACACGCCAAAAGCACGACCGAGCCTGACCCCGCAATCGTAGAAAAATACAACGCGCGCTATGCCCTGTGGCATACGCTTTATCCCGCACTGAGGGCGTCCTACGCCGCAATGGAGGCACTGCAATGAAGATCTATTCGGTAAATGACCCGGAATTCAAGCCCTACGGCCGTGTTGTGACCGGTCTGGAGGCCGCCAAGGCCGAGATTCTGGCCGCGCTGGCTTCCACCCCGCTGCCCGCCGCAACGGATTATGTCCCAGAGGACAAGCGCCTGCAGGAGCTGCCCGCCGCCGTGGAGGTGTCGGAGCACCTGTTCGGCGGCATGCCCTGCCAGCTGGGCTGGTGCAACGGCCACAACACCTACTTAAACTGTCTGGAATATCACCGCGACAGCGAATTCAACCTTGGCACCGAGGATTTCGTCCTGCTGCTGGCCCGGATGGAGGACATCGAGGACGGCAAGCTTGACACCGCCAAGGTCAAAGCCTTCCGCGCCCCGGCCGGCACGCTGGTTGAGGTCTACGCCACGACCCTGCACTACGCGCCCTGCCATGTCGATGCCGACAAGGGCTTCCGCGTGCTGGTCGCGCTGCCCAAAGGCACAAACACCGCCAAGCCGGACATGCAGAACAACGGCGGCGATGACCCGCTGCTGTGGGCCTGCAACAAATGGCTGCTCGCCCACGCCGAAAGCACCGAGGCCAAAGCCGGTGCCTATGTCGGGCTGGTCGGGGAGAATATCCATATCTGATTCTTGCCGCACCGCAGGGGCCACAGATGTCCGGCCCGGTACATACAAACCGCAACCCATTCACGGGCAGCAAACGCAATGTTGCGGGGCGGACATGCCCGCCCCCTACAGCGCATCACATAAAAGGGAGGAAACCACCATGAAATCCACCAACATTCCTGAGGTCAAGCTCGGCATTATCGCCGTCAGCCGTGACTGCTTTCCTATCGCACTGAGCGAAAAGCGCCGCGCTGCCATTGCGGCCGCCTGCCAGACCAAGGGCGTTGCCCTCTACGAGTGCAAGACCACCGTGGAAAACGAGCATGACATGCAGAAGGCCGTTGCCGAGGTCACCGAGGCCGGCTGCAACGCGCTGACCGTCTTTTTGGGCAACTTCGGCCCCGAGACCCCCGAAACCCTGATTGCCAAATTCTTCGACGGCCCCTGCATGTTCGTGGCCGCCGCCGAGGGTGACGGCGACATGATCAACGGCCGCGGCGATGCCTACTGTGGTATGCTGAACTGCTCCTACAACCTCGGCATGCGCCACCTCAAGGGCTATATCCCCGAGTATCCCGTCGGCACCGCCGAGGAGATCGCCGACAAGATGGCCGAGTTCGTCCCCATCGCTCGCACCATTCTGGGCGTCCGCGACCTGAAGATCATCACCTTCGGCCCCCGCCCGCAGGACTTCTTTGCCTGCAACGCCCCCATCAAGGGCCTGTATGAGCTGGGTGTTGAGATCGAGGAAAACTCCGAGCTGGACCTGCTCGTCTCCTACAAAGAGCACGCGGGCGACCCCCGCATCGAGGAGGTCTGCAAGGACATGGCCGCCGAGATGGGCGAGGGCCATTACTACCCCGACCTGCTGGCCCGCATGGCGCAGTTTGAGCTGACCCTGCTCGACTGGGCCGAGAACCACAAGGGCAGCAAAAAGTATGTTGCCTTTGCCGACAAGTGCTGGCCCGCCTTCCCCTCCCAGTTTGGCTTTGAGCCCTGCTATGTCAACTCCCGCCTTGTCAGCCGCGGCATCCCCGTCTCCTGCGAGGTCGATATCTACGGCGCTCTGTCCGAGTACATCGGCATCTGCGCCTCCGGCGACACCGTCACCCTGCTGGACATCAACAACAGCGTGCCGAAGTACATCTATGACGAGGACATCAGCGGCAAGTTTGACTATAAGCTGACCGACACCTTCATGGGCTTCCACTGCGGCAACACCCCCGCCCGCAAGATGTGCGGTGACCGCGCCGTCAAGTACCAGCTGATCCAGCACCGCCTGCTGGAGCCGGTCGGCAGCGATCCCGACTTTACCCGCGGCACGCTGGAGGGCGATATTGCCCCCTCTGACATCACCTTCTACCGCCTGCAGTGCGACAGCGAGGGCCAGCTCCGCGCCTACATCGCTGAGGGCGAGATCCTGCCCGTGGCTACCCGCTCCTTCGGCGGCATCGCCATCTTTGCGATCCCCGAGATGGGCCGCTTCTACCGCCATGTGCTTATCCAGAAGCGCTACCCGCACCACGGCGCGGTTGCCTTCGGCCACTATGGCAAGACCCTGTTTGAGGTGCTGAAGTTCTTCGGCATCGCGGACATTGCCTACAACCAGCCCAAGAGCCTGCCCTATCCCACCGAGAATCCGTTTGCCTGATTCCCGCGCAGCCAAAGCTATTTCCTAAAGCCATAAAGAACCCCCGACCGCTTGTAAAACAGGCAGTCGGGGGTTTGTTGTTTGTTAAGGCTTCCCCCTAGGGGGAAGGCGCTCTTTTTATCTTTCGTGCATCTCTCTAAAATAATACACCGCGCCGACCAGACCGGCGTCATTCTGCAGGGCGGCGGCCTTGACCTCCAGCCCCTCGGCAAAAGCAGGCATAACGCTGGCGCGCACCTTTTCAGCCAGCGGGTCGATCAGCAGCGCCTGCTGCGCGCTGACACCGCCGCCGATCAAAATCAGCTGCGGGTTGAAGATATGCACCAGCCCGGCAAGGCCCTGTGCGATCTCGTTGATCCAGTGATTCAGCACGGCCTGTGTGCGGGCGTCACCAGCGGCAGCCGCCTCAAAGATGGTGCGGCCGTCCGGGGCGTCCAGCCCCATCCGCTGCGCATCGCGCACCAGCGCCGTTGTGGCGGCGTACCGCTCATAGCAGCCGATGGCCCCGCAGGTGCAGGCCACGCCGTCCAGCGCGTGCAGCCGGAAATGCCCCAGCTCACCGCCAAGGCCCCGCGCACCCTCAAGCAGACGGCCGCCGGTCAGGATTCCCCCGCCGACACCCGTGCCCAGCGTCACACCGACAACATCGGTGCAGCCCCTGGCCGCACCGGCCCATACCTCGCCCAGCAGCATACAGTTGGCATCGTTGGCCACCGTCACCGGCAGGCCGAAGGCACGCTCCAGCGTGCCCTTTATATCAACGCCGATCCACCCCGGAAAATTGCCGCAGGTCCCCGCGACCACGCCGCGGCGGCTGTCGATCTGCCCGGTGGCGGACACGCCGATGCCCGCAATCTTCGGTGCGTCCTCGGCCAGAAAATCACGGATCGCACGCTGCACCGTGTCAATAATCGGCGTCTTATAGCCGTCAAAGCTGACACTGCGCTCGGCGCGGCGCAGCACGCCGCCGGTCTCATCGACAAGGCCCAGCTTGACCGCCGTGCCGCCGATGTCAACGCCCAGATAGATTGTACTCATAGCGCACCTGCTTATTTGTGGTTTTTGATGGCGGCGGTGTAGCGGGCCGTGATCTCGGCAGGGCGGGTGATCGCACCGCCCACGACCAGCGCAAACGCACCGGCGTAGAGTGCCTGCACGGCCTGCTCCGGCGTGTGGATATGCCCCTCGGCGATGATTCTGGCCGGGCATTCGCGCGCCAGTTGTGCAATGAAGCCGAAGTCCACATCATCAATGCCCTTCGTCTCCGGCGTGTAGCCGCGCATCGTCGTGCCGATAAAGTCCGCACCGGCCGCCGCGCACGCCATGGCGTTCTCGATGTTGTCGCAGTCGGCCATAACAAGCTGGCCGGGGTATTTTTCCTTGATGGCGCGGATAAAGTCCGCACTCGTCTGCCCGTCCGGGCGCAATGCACCGGTGCCCTGCACGGCCAGAATATCCGCGCCGCAGGCAACCAGCTCATCGACCTCCTTCATCGTGACGGTGATGTACATCGGCGTGCCGGGGTAATCCTTTTTGATGATGCCGATGACCGGCAGGTCAACGACCGCCTTGATCTGGGTGATGTCACGCACGGTGTTGGCGCGGATGCCCACCGCGCCGGACTGGGCGGCTGCCTTTGCCATCAGCGGCATAACGCCGCCCTCCTTCGTGTACAGCGGCTCATGCTCCAGCGCCTGGCAGGACACGATAAGACCGCCCTTGATTTGGTTGAAAATTTGTTCGTGGGTCATTGTGGCAAACTCCTTTTTATGTAAGCATTGTAGGGAGGGGTCTTGACCCCTCCGTGCCCGTTCGCGGCAACCGCAAAGCTCCCGGGACGCATATATGCGTCCCCTACTTGTAAGGGTGGCATACATGCCACCCGGGAGCGCAGTGGCCGGTGCAAGGTCCCGCGGAGCGGTCAAGACCGCTCCCTACAGAACCACAATGCATTACTTTTATTATTTCATCAAAATCTTGACCACGGCTTTTCTCACATGGTCACAGCCGGGTGTTTTGCAGCTGGGCTTGTGCAGCTCGCCGGGGAAGAAGATGACAAACCGCCCCTCTCCCAGCTCGCCGCCCGCATGCTCCGGCCCGGACGCAAAGCCCACATCGCTCTCGGTGCTGAACTCGCCCTCGGGCTTGCCCTCGGACGCCCAGCCCCAATGCTCGCCGCCGGAAAGGTCGATCTGCAGATCAGCGTAGCGGCGGTGGTACTCAAAGGCTGCGCCCTCGGCATCGCGCAGGTCGGCGTCCATCACATTGACAAAGACCTTCTCGCCGTCAATGATCGTGCGGCCGTTCTCCAGCGCATCCAGCGTGTGGCTGTTCAGCCAGTCGATGGCCGTGTCCAGATTGGGGTGCAGCCCCTTGTAGCAGGCAATGTAATCAAACGAATCTACGAGCATCCCGCACTCCTTTACAGCTCTGCAACGGCAGCCTCAATCATATGCTGCGCCTCGGCCACAACGGCCTCGTCCTCGGGGATGAGGTTCGGCAGCGGGGCGCGCACGCCGCCCAGCTCCAGACCGTACATGCGGCGCAGGATCTCCTTCTGCACGGCGTACAGGTTGCCGTGGGCCTCGCACATCTTGTAGATGATGCGGTCAGCCTTGTACTGGATGGCGCGGGCTGCGGGCAGATTGCCCTGCTCGACCAGCTCGTTCATCCGGATGAACAGCTCCGGCATGACGGCGTAGGTGCCGCCGATGCCGCCGTCGGCACCCATGGCGCGGCCCGAGACAAACTGCTCATCGGGGCCGTTAAAGACGGCAAAGCCATCCTCGCCGCGGGCGGCGATGCCGGCGTCCTTGAACAGCTGAATGTCCTGCGTGGGCATCGAGGAGTTCTTGACGGCGATGACATTCGGGTTCTTCAGCATCTCCTGCAGCAGCGGCATCGTCAGGGCGGTACCGGCCAGCTGCGGAATGTTGTAGATGACGAACTCGGTGTTGGGGGCGGCGGCGCTCATCGCGTTCCAGTAGTCGGCAATGGCGTAGTTCGGCAGGTGGAAGTAGATCGGCGGGATGGCGGCGATCGCATCTACGCCGCACTTCTCGGCGTGGGCGGCCAGCTCGACCGAGTCCGCCGTGTTGTTGCAGGCAACATGCGCAATGACGGTGATCTTGCCCTTCGCCTCGCTCATGACGGCCTCGAGAACGGCTTTGCGCTCATCGGGGTGCTGGTAGATGCACTCGCCGGAGGAGCCGCCGACATAGACGCCCTTGACGCCCTTGGCGATCAGGTGGCGGGTCAGCGCCTTGACGCCCTCGATCGAGATCGAGCCGTCCGGTGCATAGCAGGCATAAAATGCGGGGATAATGCCGCGGTACTTATTGATGTCTTTCATATACAAACACTCCCTGTTCGTAACTTGGTATGGATTTTAAAATGAATGTAGGGGCGCGGCTCTGCTGCGCCCGTACCCGTTTATGGCTGCGGGAACATTTACGGGCGGAGTAGAACCCCGCCCCTACGGAGTTTTAATGGAATGACTGCGGTGGTCGGAATGAGGTGTGCCTCTCTTGCGGTTACCGCATCGCGCTTCGGGGCTTGGGCGGCGGTCGGATTTTTAGCCCTTAACAGCACCCATCGTGATGCCCTTGGTGAAATACTTCTGGAACGCGAGGAACACGATGATGATGGGCACGGCAGCCAGCGCGGCACCGGCCATGATCAGACCGTAGTCGGTCGAGTTCTCGGCCTGCAGCTTGGCAATGCCCAGAGAGATTGTCAGCTTGCTGGTGCTGGACAGCATGATCAACTGCATGAAGTAGTCGTTCCAGGAGTTGATGAAGGTGAAGATCGCCAGCGCACCGATGCCCGGCTTGATGATGGGCAGTGCGATGCGGGTAAAGGTCGTAAGCTCGCTGGCGCCGTCAATGCGGGCAGCCTCGAGCATTTCGCCGGGGATACCCTCGCTGAACTGCTTCATCAGGAAGATGCCGAACGGCCAGCCCACGATTGGGAAGATGACCGCCCAGATCGTGTTGTACAGCTGCAGGCTGCTCATCTCACGCAGCAGGGGGATCAGGATGACCTGCTTGGGCAGGGCCATCGCGCAGACGATCAGCGTAAACAGCACGCCGCGGCCGATGAAGCGCTTTTTGGCCAGCGCATAGCCCGCCATGGCGGAGGTGACGCAGGTCAAAATCATCGAGGCAACGGCCATAAAGACCGTGTTGACCAGCCAGCGGATAGCGGCGGGCACCTGCGGGCCGGCCCACCAGATGACATCCTTGCCGTCGGCGCTGAAGTGGCTGCTGAACGGCACGGCAAACTCCCACAGGGGGGCCTTCTGGCGGCTGAAAAGCTTGGCATAGTTGGTGCCGACCCACTCACTGGGGAACCACTCGGGCGTGGTGGCGTTGATGGACACCTGCGTCTTGAAGGAGCCGGTGATGATCCAGTACAGCGGGAACGCAAACGCGATGGCCAGCACAACGATGACCACGGTGCTGAACACCATGTAGGGGGAAATCTTCTTCTTTTTCTTTTTGGTCTGCTCGGCTGCAGCAGGGGCAGCGGTTTTCGTTGCTTCCATTTCGATTTCCCTCCTTACTCGTTAGACTGTGTGACCTTGAACTGCACAGCAGACAGCACGGCGATCATGATGGCGAGGATAACGCCCATCGCGTTGCCGTAGCCGTAGCGGTACAGCTTGAAGGCGGTGTAGTAGATGTAGTACATGATGGTGTCGGTGGCATGCTTCGGGCCGCCGGAGGTCAACAGCTGGATCAGTGCGAAGCACTGGAAGGAGTTGATCGTAGTGATGACCAGAATGTACAGCGTGGTGGGCATGACCTGCGGCCACTTGATCTTCCAGAATGCCTGCAGCTTGGTGGCACCGTCAACCTCAGCAGCCTCCACAAGGGACTGGTCCACATTGCCAAGGGCCGAGACATACAGCACAATGGGCTGGCCGACCGAGGTCGTGAGCAGGATCAGGATAATGCAGCTCAGCGCATAGCGGGGATCACCCAGCCAGTTGATGTTCTGGTCGAGGAGGCCCATCGACTTGCCCAGATAGTTAAAGATGCCGTAGTAGTTGTTGAACATCCACTTCCACACGACCGTGACGGCAACGGAGCCGGTGACAACGGGCAGGTAGAAGATCACGCGGAACAGCGAGGTTGCCCACGGGGGCATGTTGACGATGGCGGAGGCCACCCACAGCGAGAAGATGCAGGTGATGGGCACCGACACGATAACAATGATGAGGGTGTTGCGCAATGCGCCCAGAAACACCTTGTCGCCGAAAAGCTCCACATAGTTAGCCAGACCGACAAAGACATCGGCACGGTTCATTGTCGAGTCGAAGAAGCTGGTGAACACGCACATGAACATGGGGTAGATGACGAAGCCGACGAAGAAGATCAGGCTGGGCAGCAGGAACAGATAACCGGCGATGGTCTCCTGCCGGACAAGCGCACGGCTCATCTTGGGCTCGCTCTTTTTGGCAGCTGCAGAAAATGCCAAGAGGATCTCTCCTTTCCGTTTTTCATAAAAAGCGGCGTCCCACCGCTGCGTTTCATGTCAGAGGTCGGACGCCGTAGGTTGGTTGCAGATCTTACGATTTACAGCTTGGTTCAGGATGCACTGGCGGCTGCGTTGGCAGTGGTGCAGAATTCGGTGACGGCGGTGGTGACATCTTCGTCAGCGCCGACCTGCTGCAGCATGTTCCACCAAGCGGTACGAGCCTCGGCCCAGCCGGGGGTGACCTGATAGTAGTCGCCCAGATAAGGCATCAGCTTCTGGTACTCGTTCATGATCTCGTCGTCGGCATACAGGTCGGACAGAGAGCTCTTGACGGAGAAGTAGCTGGAGGTCTTGACGGCCTTGGCAGTCTCCTCAGAGTTGGCCATGAAGTTGATGAAGGTCTTGGCGGCAGCGATCTTGTTGTTGTCGCCGTTGTTGAAGATGCCGAAGCCCCAGATGCCGCCCTGCAGCGCGGGCTTGCCGCTCTCGGAGGGGAAGCCCATGAACAGGATCTCATCGCCGCTGTTGGTGGTGCCGGCAGGGCCGTTATCCTCATTCTTCTGCTGGGCAATGTTCCAGCAGAAAGCCATCTGCAGGGTGCCGTTGCGGAAGAGGGTGATCTCCTCGCCGCCGTTGATGGAGGCGTCGAAGTTGATGCCGTCCTGTGCCTTCAGGGTCTCAAGGGCCTTGACATTCTCGGCAGAGTCGGCGGTGTACTTGGTGTGCGCATCGTCGGTGAAGGTGCCGCCGTAGAGGTTGTTGACGAGAGCACGGGTGCCCTGATCGCCGCCCTGGCCGCTGCAGTAGAGGGCGCCCACATCGGTCTTGCCGGAGTCGTAGACGGCCTGAACGGCCTTCAGGAAGTTCTCGGTGGTCCAGGTGTGGTTCTCGGCATCGACATACTGCATTGCGTCGGCAGCCTCAAACACGGTCTTGTTGATGGCCATGCAGTGGGCGGTCATGCAGAGGGGGAACTCATAGTAAGCACCGGAGGAATCCTTGCAGGCGGCCTCCACGCTGGCGCTGATGTCGGCCTTCTGGTCATCGGTCCACAGGTCGCTCAGATCGACCATCAGACCCTTGGCACCCCAGTTGGCAACCAGACGCTCGGGACCTTCCATAACGAGGTCAGGGGCAGAGC
>OGXW01003237.1_pt1 | contig 10888 bp, 9 predicted proteins | sample 1576341 | NCBI WGS metagenome assembly OGXW01 (sample SAMEA3541592, study PRJEB24748) | human gut metagenome | biome: human gut; feature: human-associated habitat; material: faeces | place: China | collected 2012
TGAAGATATAAAACCGGATGAGGCAACACAGAAACGAATTGATGAACTGATGGACAAGGTGGACACAAATTACCTTGCAGATTTCGGTTACACAAGAAAAGAAGTTCTTGCACAAAATGATGTTGAATTCAACAGTCTGGAAGAAATGGAGACGAAGCATGAAGAATTGAATCTCGGTGATATCATGTCGGATGCCTATGTCTATGCAGTGGAGAATTCCGAGTATTATGACGGGGATCCTGTAGATGTGGCTGTTGTTCCGAGCGGAACCGTGCGTGACACCTATACAAAGGGTGATATTACCGTAGAAGATGTATACAATTCATTTTCTCTGGGGATTGGCAGGGATGGAGTGGCCGGATATCCTCTGATCAATGCATATCTGACAGGAAAAGAACTGAAACTGGTGGCAGAAGTGGACGCATCTGTCTCTGATTTTATGACGACCGCAAGATTATATTGCAGCGGACTGAATTTTACATACAATCCACATCGAATGATCCTGAATAAAGTAACGGACTGCTATCTGACCAGGACAGACGGAGAAAGAACAGAGATCCAGGATGATAAGCTGTATCATGTTGTGACGGATCTGTATACGGGGCAGATGCTTGGTTCCGTGATGAAAATGTCCTATGGACTTTTGTCTCTTGAACCGAAGGATAAGGATGGAAAACCTATTGAAAATCTGGAAGATCAGGCGATCATGGAAGGTGACAGAGAATTAAAAGCATGGGATGCGATTGCAAGATACATGCAGTCCTTTGATGATACAGACGGAGACGGTATTGCAAATGTCTCAGAATATTATGCGACAACACATGGACGTAAAGTCGTGGATGACAGTAAAAATATAATCAGTCTAATAAAAAATCCGAACAAATTTACTGCAATCATAGTATCTGTTACTCTGATTATAATTGTAATGATTGTTCTTGTGACAGTCCTGATCCACAAAGTCGTTCGAAAGATAAGAAAGAAGAAAAACGGAAAAAAAGAAAAATAAAAGGAACTGAAGTAAAAGGAAAAGTAACTATGTTAACACACTTTAAGGAAAAATATATTGGCAGTGCATCTTTTTATAAGAGATATCTGTGTCTTGCACTGCCAATGATCCTGCAGAATGCCATCACAAACCTGGTGAGCTTTCTTGACAACATTATGGTCGGTCAGCTGGGGACTGAGCCAATGTCGGGAGTTGCGATCGTAAATCAGCTGATCTTTGTGTATAATCTGGCGATCTTTGGGGCAGTATCGGCAGCGAGTATTTTTGGGGCACAGTATTTTGGAAAAGGGAACCATAAGGGACATATGCATTCCTTCCGGTTCAAGTTATATGCGTCACTGACTATGACGGCGGCTGCAATACTCCTGTTTATAACAAAAGGCTCCACACTGATATCATTATATCTGACGGATACAACAGGAAGCGGGGCAACAGAAGCTGCCCTGCAGTATGGCCTGGAATATCTTGCAATCATGATGGTCGGACTGATTCCGTTTGCGATTAATCAGTCTTATGCGACGAACATAAAAGAGACAGGTCAGACTCTGATACCTACGATTGCAAGCTTTGCAGCAGTTGGAATTAATGCAGTCCTGGATTATATTCTGATCTTTGGACTTGGTCCAATTCCGAAGATGGGCGTTGTCGGTGCGGCACTGGCAACAGTTATAGCACGTTATATAGAAGCATTGATAGTGATCGTATGGGCTCACACTAATAGAGCGAAAAACCGGTATCTGGAAGGTGCATATCGTGGATTTGGAATTCCAAAGGCAGAGTTTAAAGCAATCCTTATCAAAGGACTTCCGCTTATGCTCAATGAAGTCTTTTGGGCGGCAGGAATGACAACAGTGACCCAGTGCTATTCTGTCCGTGGACTGGATGTCATTGCGGGGCTGAATATAGCAACAACGATCACCAATCTGTTTAACATCATTTATATTCAGCTGGGAGGCTGTATCAGTATTATTGTCGGACAGTATCTCGGTGCAGGAAAATTAAAAGAGGCCAAAGATGCCGATAATAAGATGATTGTTTTCAGCGTATTCTGCTGTGCATTAGTTGCCGGAGTAATGTTGATATTTGGTGGATTATTCCCACAGATTTACAATACGTCCGAAGAGATCAAAGCGCTTGCAACCAGCTTTATTGCAGTATCTGCGATCATTATGCCATTCTGTTCTTTCAGTCATGCCTCTTATTTTACGCTGCGTTCCGGTGGGAAAACGATGGTCACATTTTTATTTGATTCCGTATTTACCTGGGTTGTGGTAGTACCGACATCTTTTCTTCTGGCCCGCTATACAGGTCTTGGAATCGTGAGCGTGTATTTTCTGGTACAGGCAACAGAAGTGATCAAAGTAGTGATCGGATATTTCATGGTAAAAAGCGATGTATGGCTGGTGCAGATGGTGTAACCAGGTTGCTGTGAACGGAGTGAACAGTAACACTTGGTTTGTGTAAATAGTATATTTATTTTGAAAAATACTTGTAATTAATTGTGCAATGTGTTATGATAAGCGCATTAAATAAGTAATTGGAAAGTGAAGCTGTGAGAGGAGAGCGAATTCATATCAGTCGAAAGGCTGTTATAGAATGCGCTCTTTTTTACTTTATACTTTATAATTTTTAAAATTGCAAGGAGTGAGAGGGTGAGCAGTTCTTTTTATGAAGCAGTTGAGGATAATCCGATCATTGCAGCAGTAAAAAACATGAACGATCTGGAAGTCTGTTGTTCCCTGGAGGACATCCGTGTGGTATTTATCTTATTTGGAGATATCTGTTCTGTCAAAGAAATCATAGATAAGGTAAAGGCGGCCGGCAAGGTCGCAATGGTCCATGTGGATCTGATCAGTGGACTCAGCAGTAAGGACATTGTAGTTGAATTTATCCAGAAGAATACAAAGGCAGATGGAATCATTTCCACAAAGCCGACCTTGATCAAAAAAGGAAGGGAACTGGGAATGTTTACAATACTCAGGTATTTTCTTCTTGATTCAATGGCATATGAGAATATCAGGCAGCAGCAACATGCAGTGAAGCCTGATTTCATCGAAGTCCTTCCTGGCGTGATGCCAAAGATCATCAAAAATGTCTGTAAGATGTCGAGAACACCGATCATTGCAGGCGGACTAATCTCAGATAGGGAATCTGTGATGGATGCTCTTTCAGCAGGAGCAATCGCAGTTTCATCCACAAATCATGAGGTCTGGATGTTATAAAAAGTAACGATATTCACATGTTTAATGGAGGAAAAGATATGGCTAAGTATGTAATGGCTCTGGATGCAGGAACAACAAGTAACAGATGTATCCTGTTCAATGAAAAAGGAGAAATGTGCAGTGTAGCTCAGCGAGAGTTCATACAGTACTTTCCAAAACCTGGCTGGGTTGAGCATGACGCAGATGAAATCTGGGCAAGTATGCTTGGTGTAGCGGTTGAAGCAATGAATATGATCGGAGCAGCAGCGGAAGATATTGCAGCGATTGGTATTACCAACCAGCGTGAAACCACCATCGTATGGGACAAAAATACAGGAGAACCAATTTATCATGCAATCGTATGGCAGTGCCGCAGAACTTCTGAATACTGTGACAGCCTGAAAGAAAAAGGACTTACCGATAAGTTCAGAGAAAAAACAGGTCTTGTTATCGATGCATACTTTTCAGGAACAAAGGTAAAATGGCTTCTTGACAATGTTCCGGGTGCGAGAGAACGTGCAGAAAAGGGCGAATTATTATTTGGTACCGTTGAGACATGGCTGATCTGGAAACTGACAAAAGGTGCAGTTCATGTAACCGATTATTCCAACGCTTCCCGTACGATGCTGTTTAACATCAACACGCTGGAATGGGACGATGAAATTCTTGCAGAACTGGATATTCCGAGATCCATGCTGCCAGAACCAAAACCGTCAAGCTGTGTATACGGAAAAGCAGATCTGGCCTTCCTCGGTGGAGAAATTCCGATCGCAGGTGCAGCAGGTGACCAGCAGGCCGCATTGTTTGGACAGACCTGTTTTAATGCAGGTGAAGCAAAGAATACATATGGCACAGGCTGTTTCCTTCTGATGAATACCGGTGAGAAACCGATCTTCTCAAAGAATGGTCTGGTAACAACGATTGCATGGGGACTTGATGGCAAAGTAAACTACGCACTGGAAGGTTCTATCTTTGTAGCAGGGGCTGCGATCCAGTGGCTGAGAGATGAACTTCGTATTATTGATTCTGCACCGGATTCCGAATATATGGCTAAAAAAGTAAAGGATACCCATGGTTGTTATGTAGTGCCGGCATTTACAGGACTTGGTGCACCGCACTGGGATCAGTATGCAAGAGGAACTATAGTGGGAATCACACGTGGTGTAAACAAATATCATATTATCCGCGCAACGCTGGAATCCATTGCTTATCAGGTAAATGATGTTTTGGAAGCTATGAAGGCAGACTCCGGAATCGATCTTGCAGCACTTAAGGTTGATGGCGGCGCAAGTGCAAATGATTTCCTTATGCAGACACAGTCTGACGTCATCAATGCGCCGGTTAACCGCCCGCAGTGTGTAGAGACAACTGCAATGGGAGCTGCTTATCTTGCAGGTCTTGCAGTAGGTTACTGGACAAGCAAAGAAGACGTTATCAAAAACTGGGCAATTGACAGGACATTCGAGCCACAGATTTCTGACGATGACAGAGCAAAACAAATCAGAGGCTGGAATAAAGCTGTCAAATATGCTTATGGTTGGGCAAAAGAAGATTAAATTTTTATAACTAAAAAGAGTAGCGGCATGAGATGAGAGAGCCTGGCAGGATAATCGCATATAGTATGCGCTTACTTGGCAGGCTCTTTTTACAAATCAGTTTAAGGAGTGATCTGAGAATGTATGATGTAATAATTATCGGAGCGGGAGTTTCAGGTGCGGCAACAGCAAAAGAACTGTCACGATATAACGTAAAAACATGTGTGATCGAAAAAGAAGAGGATGTATGCTGCGGCACTTCCAAAGCGAACAGTGCGATTGTTCACGCCGGTTATGATGCTGCAGAAGGGTCACTGATGGCAAAACTGAATGTTCGTGGAAATCAGATGATGGAGCAGCTTTCCAAAGATCTTGATTTTCCGTTTAAGAAAAATGGATCTCTGGTCGTATGTCTGCATGAAGAGGATATGCCAAAGCTTCATGCACTGTACGACAGAGGTATTGCAAATGGTGTTAAGGAGCTGAGGATCCTTAACCGTGAGGAATTGAAAGAAATGGAACCGAATATTTCCGATGAAGCCTGCGCTGCACTTTATGCACCTACAGCGGGTATCATATGTCCTTTCAATATGAACATCGCAATGGCAGAGAATGCATATGCAAACGGCGTGGAGTTTAAGTTTGATACGGAAGTTACGGATCTTAAACCAATAGATGAAGGCTGGGAAGTCCATACAAACAATGAAGTTTTCCAGACGAGATACGTGGTCAATGCAGCAGGAGTCTATGCAGACAAGTTCCACAATATGGTGAGTGAGAAGAAGATCCATATCACTCCGAGAAGAGGTGATTACTGTCTGTTAGATAAGAGTGCAGGAAACCATGTGAGTAAAATAATTTTCGCACTTCCGGGAAAATACGGAAAAGGAATCCTGGTCGCCCCGACAGTTCACGGCAATCTGCTCCTTGGACCGACAGCGATCGACGTTGAAGACAAAGAAGGAACAAACACTACAAGAGAAGGACTGGATCAGGTCATTGAAAGAGCAGGAATGAATGTAAAAGATATTCCGCTTCGTCAGGTGATCACCTCATTCTCCGGACTTCGTGCCCATGAAGACGGACATGAATTTATTATCGGAGAAGTGGAGGATGCAAAAGGATTTATTGATTGTGCAGGCATCGAGTCACCCGGTCTTACCAGCGCTCCGGCAATCGGAGAGATGGTGGCACAGATTCTGAAAGAAAAAATGAATCTCGAAGAAAAAGAAGATTTTGTTGCAACAAGAAAAGGTATTCTGAATCCGAATACACTCAGCAAAGAAAACAGAATTGCCTTGATCAAAGAGAAACCGGAGTACGGAAATATTATCTGCCGTTGTGAAATGGTTACAGAAGGTGAGATCATCGATGCGATCACAAGACCTCTTGGAGCGAAATCTCTGGATGGAGTAAAGCGCAGGACAAGAGCCGGAATGGGACGCTGTCAGGCAGGTTTTTGTTCACCGAAGACCATGGAGATCCTGGCAAGAGAACGACATGTGAGCATGTTTGATATTACGAAATCCGGCGGAGATTCCAGAATTGTCACAGATCATAACAAGGATTCGTTATAAAAGGGAGGCATTGCATCATGAAAGCTTATGATATTGTTATCATCGGAGGAGGACCGGCAGGACTTGCGGCTGCGATTTCTGTTAAAAAAAGCGGCACTGACAGTATTCTGATCCTGGAAAGAGACAGAGAACTTGGCGGCATCCTGAACCAGTGTATCCATAACGGATTCGGACTTCATACCTTTAAAGAAGAACTGACCGGACCGGAATATGCAGGACGTTTTATTGAACAGGTAAAAGAACTGGGCATTGAATACAAATTAAATACCATGGTCATGGATATCAGCCCGCAGAAAATCGTCACAGCAATGAACCGGGAGGAAGGTCTCTTCGAAATCCAGGCGAAAGCAGTAGTTCTGGCGATGGGCTGTCGTGAACGATCCAGAGGAGCACTTAACATTCCGGGATACCGTCCGGCAGGTATTTTTTCCGCAGGTACAGCACAGAGACTGGTAAACATTGAAGGGTATATGCCGGGAAGAGAAGTCGTGATCCTGGGTTCCGGAGACATCGGCCTTATTATGGCAAGACGAATGACATTTGAAGGCGCAAAAGTCAAAGTAGTTGCAGAACTGATGCCGTACTCCGGCGGACTGAAACGAAACATTGTACAGTGTCTGGATGATTACGGAATCCCGCTGAAGCTCAGCCATACCGTTGTTGATATCAAAGGAAAGGAACGTCTGGAAGGTGTCACACTGGCACAGGTAGACAGCCATGGAAAACCGATCCCGGGAACAGAAGAAGAATACAGCTGCGACACCCTTCTTCTCTCCGTAGGTCTGATTCCGGAAAATGAAATCTCCAGGGGTATGGGTGTGGACATGAACCCTGTTACCTCAGGACCTAAGGTAAATGAGAGTCTGGAGACAAGTATTGAGGGCGTTTTCGCCTGTGGAAACGTACTGCATGTACATGACCTGGTTGACTTCGTATCTGAAGAAGCGGGAACTGCAGGAAGAAATGCATCGGAATATGTAAAAGCCGGAAAAGAGCGTAAATCAGATGCAGAAGAAATCCAGATAAATCCTGTCGAAGGTGTCAGATACACAGTTCCCGGAACGATCAATGTGAACCGCATGGATGAAAATCTGACCGTCCGTTTCCGCGTCGGCGGTGTTTATACGAACTGCTACATCAGTGCATATTTCGATGACGAGAGAGTGATCCGCAAAAAACGTCCGGTTGTTGCACCGGGTGAGATGGAAGAAATCAAGCTGACAAAAGAACAGCTTCTAAAATATCCGGATCTGAAGACGATCACGGTAAAGATTGAGGAGGCATAGACTATGGAAGAGAGAAAACTGACATGTATTGGCTGTCCGATGGGCTGTCCTCTTACTGTTGTGATGAATGGGGAAGAAGTAGTCAGTGTCACGGGAAATACCTGTAAGCGAGGCGGCGTATATGCAAGAAAAGAAGTGACCAATCCCACAAGAATAGTGACCTCCACTGTACGCGTAGCAGGCGGAAGCATTGATATGGTATCGGTAAAGACAAGAGAAGATATTCCAAAGGGAAAAATCTTTGACTGTGTGAAAGCACTGAAAGGGATCGAAGTTCCGGCACCGGTCCATATTGGAGATGTGATTCTCAAAAATGTGGCAGATACGGGTGTGGATATTGTCGCAACAAAAAATGTAGAATAAGATATAGAAATTATAAACGAAAAACCGGATTTACAGGATGGTTTTTCGTAAGTGTATAATAAAAGCCGTTACAGGAAAAGCAGAATTTTCTGCCGGGAGTCGGAGAGTTCTGTGGCTTGATTGTAAGGGGCGATTATTATGAAACGATTCAGGGGAATGGTACTTGCAGGAATTGTGCTTTCGATGCTGGCAGTGAATTTTTGCAGTGCAAAGGATCGAAAGGTCGGGGAAGATACGACAGAAACCCAGGAGCAGGAGATGGCTTCCGGGACGAAGGAAGAGGCAGCCGTGAAGGGGACGGTAAAGCTTCCGGTATTTATGGTTGATTTTCCGGATAACCGATTTCAGGAGGAAGCACTTCCCTCTGACAAACTGAAAACACTGCTTTTCAGCGAAAACCAGAACAGTATGACTACACGAGCAAAAGATATTTCGGATTCACAGCTTCATCTGGACGGAGATATTTTTTACTATACTGCAAAGTATGATATGGAGAAATATGAGAACAGCAATGATCCGACGGAGGAACTGGCCCAGGAGGTTTTGTCTGCATTTGATTCTCAGATTGACTATATGGATTATGACAGTAACGATGACAAATATGTGGATGTTTTTGTACTGAGTGTTGCAGGGGAGGATACCTGCTGGCAGGAAACAAACGGAATCTGGAAGGAAGATTCCGGATTTCAGCTGGATGGAATGAAATTCGGCAGATATATTGTCAACGATGCACAGCCATATACAGACAATGAAGATGGCTTTGTAGAAAGAATGAATTATGAATTTAACCTGTGTATGGGACTGACCGATTATTACAAAAGATAAAATAATCGGCCGGTCCCTTAATCGTTGGGAGATTTTGATTCCTGTATCGCGAGAAAAGTCTTGACTATGACGAAAAAGAGTTGTAGAATAGCTTTGTCCTGTTAAAGGGATAAAGCATAAAACTAAATTCTGAGAAGGGAATCAGTAGGAACAGAGAATGTATGTCTACAGAGAGCCGCAGGGTGGTGCGATGCGGCGGCAGCACTGTTTTGAATATCATCCCTGAGAAGGAAGACCGAACGTCATGTGATTAGTAGGTTTTCACGGAGGCTCCCCGTTACAGGAGACGCGTATGCCGGTACGTTGCAGAATCGTACTTGTTTCAATGGAGAAACAGGGTGGTTGCGGAATATCAGATCCGTCCCTGAGAGGGGGCGGTTTTTTTGTGCAAATATTTCTGAAACCGGGAAGAGGGGATTTTTTCCCCGATATCATAATACAGGGAGGAAAGAAAGGATGAAAGTCTACAAAAAACTTATGAATGCACTGGCAGCAGTAGAAAAAATCGTTCTTGTGATCTCGACACTGCTGATTCTGGTGCTCACTGTGGGAAATGTATTTTCCCGTAAAGTGATCCACCGCTCCTGGTCTTTTACAGAAGAACTGGTCGTAGCGGTATTTGTACTTATTACACTTCTGGCAGCGGCACTGTCCTGCAGAGAAGGCGGACTGGTAAGCCTGACGCTGGTTACGGACCGTCTTCCGGAAAAACTGAAGAAACCTTCAGTGATACTGATCACAGTTTTGAGTATTGTTTTTTCGGTGATCCTTTTTAAATATGGCATGGACAAGGTTCTTACCCAGCTTGCGAATGGTAAGAGAACCTTCGTACTGAACTGGCCGGAATGGATTTTCTGGTCCTTCGTACCAATCGGGGCAGGATGCATGATTCTTCATTTTATTGAATACTGTCTGGATGTCTGTCTTGGAAATAATGATAAGGAGGAAAAATAAATGATCAGTGCAGTTTTATTTATCTCATTTTTTATTTTTCTGATTCTGGGTGTGCCAATCGCATTGTGCCTTGGGCTTTCCTCCGTCTGTGCGATCCTTTATTCAGGTACTTCACTTACTATTGTTGCGACAAATATGTATTCGGGAATCAGTAAGTTCCTTCTTCTGGCAATCCCGTTCTTCGTACTGTCTGGAAATATCATGGCAAAAGCCGGAATTTCCCGCAGACTGATCGACTTTGTAGATACCTGCGTCGGACACAAAAAAGGTGGTATTGCGATCGTATGCGTTATTGTTTCCTGTTTCTTTGGAGCAATCTCCGGTTCCGGTCCGGCTACAGTAGCAGCCCTCGGTGCTGTACTGATCCCGGCAATGGTAGAGCAGGGAGGATTTTCTGCACCGTTCTCCACAGCACTGATGGCGACATCGAGTTCCGTGGCGATCGTCATCCCGCCGAGCATCGCGTTTGTCGTATATGCATCCATCACAGGTGTTTCCATCGCAGATATGTTTATGGCAGGTATCGTTCCTGGAATTCTGATGGGCGTGGCACTTGTGATCGTTGTACTTCTTGAAGCAAACAAACATGATATCAAACCATCCCGTAAGAAGGCGACAGCAAAAGAACGCTGGAGTACCTTCAAAGATGCATTCTGGGGATTTCTGATGCCAGTCATCATCCTGGGCGGAATCTATGGAGGAATCTTCACACCGACAGAGGCAGCTGCCGTATCTGTCGTGTATGGACTTTTTGTAGGTATGGTGATCTACCGCGAGGTGTCTTTCAGAGATCTGTTTGATATTCTGGTAGACTCAGCAAAAACAACCGGCGGAATCATGCTGATCGTTGCAAGTGCGTCTCTGTTCTCATTTGTATGTACCAAGTTTGGTATTGCAGATGCCGCATCAGGACTGCTCGCATCCATTGCACATAATCAGTTTGTTTTCCTTCTGATCGTCAATATTATTTTCCTGATCGCAGGATGCTTCATTGATGCAAACTCAGCAATGTACATCTTTATTCCGATCATGCTCCCGGTGTGCAAGGCACTTGGATATGATGTTGTTGCATTCGGTGTTATGGCAACAGTCAACCTTGCAATTGGACAGGTTACCCCTCCGGTTGGCGTCAACCTTTTTG
>OGXW01003241.1_pt1 | contig 10882 bp, 8 predicted proteins | sample 1576341 | NCBI WGS metagenome assembly OGXW01 (sample SAMEA3541592, study PRJEB24748) | human gut metagenome | biome: human gut; feature: human-associated habitat; material: faeces | place: China | collected 2012
CCACGCGGGTTTGCATCTCAGATAAGTCCATAGCGCACCTCCTGTGAGATACTATGCTATGTAGAATTATACCCCATTATACCCTTGGAATCAAGGGTATAATGGGGCGCGACTTAATTGACACCCCCCAAGAGGTTTTGTAAGCTCAATCAAAAGACCAGTTCTCAATATTAAAGATCGTTCAGCGGATGCCATTTTTATTCCGATGTCATTTCATCAGGTGAAAATCAAGCTCAATTCTTAGTTCGGAATTTTCTGAGAATACAAAGCAGCCTCTGTTATAATCAAACTTCGGATTTAATTTATGTATCAGCCGATGATGGTTGGGGCAAAGAATGATTATATTTGAAGAATCGTTATTTTGTGAATCCGAAAAATAAGCAATATGATGCGCTTCGGAAATATCTGCATTAAATTTACGAAAAGCGTTCTCCCCACACAACTGGCAGCAGCCACCATAAAGCCGCTTTATAGTCATCCAGCAAATTCTCAAGCGGTACCTCAAACAGCTCCGCCAGTTTCTCCATATGTTTCTTCGGATAAAAGTCCCGCTCTGCCTCCTCATAATGGATGTAAGTACTGCGGTCGATGCCCGCATAGTCCGCCGCGTCACGCTGGCGAAGTCCTTTTTGATAACGATACCACCTCAGCTTGTCCGCAATTTCCGCGATCTCGGATGCGTCCGAAAACCGCAGATTGAACTTCTCGGCATCCAAAAACTTATGTGGAAGGACGACCGGGAACTTGAGAATTTGAAGCGGCGCAACTTTTAACGTACCTGCAACATTCGCAGCCAATACATAGCTGCGGACTTTCAGGCGGCAGAACATAGACCATTTTGCCCCAAAAGGTTCATGGTTTTCCACCTCAATTGCCGATTGTTCCGCTGCGTTAGTATAGCATTCTATATTCTTAATTTTTCATTTCAAACCGCCTACGACCATTGCAAATTCCATCAAAATGTTGTACTCTTGATGTACCACCGAACAGGAGAGATACCATGAAAATTTTGCACACTACACCCGCGCAGGACGGGTTTTATATGCCTGCGGAGTTTGCACCGCATGAGGGCTGCCTGATGATCTGGCCGGAACGCGCCGACAGCTGGCAGTACGGCGCCTATGCGGCCCGGAAAGCCTTTCTGCGTGTGATCGAGACGATTTCCGAAAGCGAAAGCATGACCGTGCTCTGCTCGGAAGGGCAGTATGACAACGCGCGTGCGCAGCTGCCCGACCGCGTTCGTCTGGTCGTGATGGAGACTGACGATGCGTGGGCGCGTGACGTTGGCCCGACCTTTGTTATCAACGGCAGGGGAGAGCGCCGCGGCATCGACTGGGGGTTTAACGCGTGGGGCGGCGATGTGGACGGCCTGTATCCCTCGTGGGAGAAAGACAACCGCGTGGCGCGCAAATTCTGCGACCTGCTGAACAACGACGTATACGATAAACGCGATTTCATTTGCGAGGGCGGCTCCATCCACTCGGACGGCGAGGGCACCGCGCTCGTCACCGAAGCCTGCCTGTTGAGCGAGGGACGCAATCCTGATCTCACAAAGACTGAAATTGAGCAGGTTTTGTGCGATTATCTGGGCGTTTCCAAGGTGATCTGGCTGCCGCGCGGCATTTATAACGACGAAACCAACGAGCACGTGGACAATGTGTGCGCCTTCACCGCACCGGGCGAGGTGGTTCTCGCGTGGACGGACGACGAGACCGACCCGCAGTATGCGCTCTCCAAGGCCAGTCTGGATGCACTGGAAGCTGCGACCGATGCCAGGGGACGCAGAATCAGGGTGCACAAGCTGCCGCTGCCCAAGCCGGTGACCATCACCGCAGAGGAGTGCGACGGCCTTGACCTGTGCGACGGCGAGCCGACCCGTACCCCGGGAGAGCGTCTGGCGGCAAGCTACGTCAACTTCTACATTGCGAACGAGGCTGTTGTCATGCCTGCCTTCGGTGACCCGATGGATGAAAAGGCGCAGGCCATCCTGCAGGAGCTTTTCCCGACCCGCAAGGTGGTTGCGATTCCGGCCCGCGATATCCTCATCGGCGGCGGCAATATCCACTGCGTGACCCAGCAAATCCCGAAAATCTAACAGAAAGGACGAACCAAGCGGTTCGTCCTTTATTTTGCTGTTTTTACTTAAGCAGGCCGTTATCGGTGAAATAGTCAATCTTCATCGCGTGACGGACTCGATCGAGCGTGCCCTGAGCGGTCTCAGCGGCGATTTCGCTGCCCTTCTTGAGAATCTCGTAGACTTCGGGCAGGCGACTCTCCCACTGCACACGGCGCTCACGCATGGGCGACAGCAGCGACTGCATGACGTTGTTCAGGAACTTCTTTACCTTCACATCGCCGAGTCCGCCGCGCTGGTAGTGTGCTTTCAGCTCGTCGAGGCTCTGGTAGTCCGGCAGGAATTCTGCGAAGTGCTCCGGCTGGCAGAACGCATCCAGATAGGTGAACACGGTATTGCCCTCCAGCTTGCCGGGATCCTGCACGCGGATGTGGTCCGGATCGGTGTACATGGACATGATCTTCTCACGAACGACCTTCTCCGGATCCGCAAGGTAGATGCAGTTGCCGAGCGACTTGCTCATCTTCGCCTTGCCGTCTGTGCCGGGCAGACGCATGCAGGCGTTGTTGGACGGAAGAACAATCTGCGGCATCGTCAGCGTTTCGCCGTAAACCGTGTTGAACTTGTGCACGATTTCGCGGCACTGCTCGAGCATCGGCTCCTGGTCCTCGCCGACCGGAACAGCCGTAGCGTTGAATGCGGTGATGTCCGCCGCCTGACTGATCGGATAGCAGAAAAAACCGACCGGAATGCTGGCTTCAAAGTTGCGCATCTGAATCTCTGCCTTAACGGTAGGGTTGCGCTGTACACGGGACACGGTGACAAGGTTCATGTAGTAGAACGTCAGCTCGGTCAGCTGCGGCACCATGGACTGGATGAAGATGTTCGCCTTTTCCGGGTCAATGCCGACCGCAAGATAGTCCAGCGCGACCTTCATAATGTTCTGGCGCACGCGCTCCGGGTGCTCGGCGTTGTCGGTCAGCGCCTGCGCGTCCGCAATCATGATGTAAATTTCGTCATATTTTCCGGAATTCTGCAGCTTCACGCGCTCGGCCAGTGAGCCGACGTAGTGGCCGACATGCAGGTTGCCGGTCGGGCGGTCGCCCGTAAGAATGATCTGTTTCATATCGTAAACGCTCCTTAAAATTCGTTTTTCAGACAGGTTTTCCAGTTTTCGGGCAGTTCCACGTTGGAGGAAATCCACATGGCGAACATGCCGTTGAGCATCGTCCAGTAGCGCAGAAGCCGCCATCGTGTCTCATCCTGCGGAATGCCTTGCTTTTCCGCGATAGCGACAGCCACACGGCGGAAAACGGAAAACGGCGGGTAGTTGCCCTCGATTGGCTCAAGCGAGAACGTCAGCTTCTGGGATGCGTTGCGGAAATACGCGCTGAAATACGTCGGGTTGCGCATGTAAAAATCCAGATAGGCGGTGCCGAGCTGCTCCATGGTCTGCGGCAGGCTTTCGTCCAGACCGCTGAGCGTCAGCTCGAGTGTGCGCGTCAGCTCCCGCATGACGTAGGCACGGCAGGCGTCGATCAGGCGCTCCTTGCTGTCAAAGTGGCGGTAGATGGCGTTGTGACTCACGCCGCACTGCGTTGCCAGCCGCCGGAGAGAAAGATTTTCAAGGCCGTCCTGCGAGATCAGCGTGACCGCTTCCTCCAGCAGCTTGCTTTTCAGATTTCCGTGATGATACTGATCGGCCATTTCCTCACCTCGTTGTTTGTTGTGATGGGTTTATTATAGTCCTTGATGTTGTCGGTGTCAACATTAAAATGTCACAACGATAACCAATTGCATTTGCGAAAAATGCGTATAAAATGACGAATTGCATTCTCGCGGTGAGAATTTATCGTTGCGGTGCAAGACGGGATGTTGATGATGTACACACTGTTTTACAGCAAAAAAACACCGATACTCACCGGAAAAACGGAGAATATCGGTGTTTGCAGCTGCGGTTTAGTAGATTACGACAGTCGAGCCGATCGGTACGTTGTTGTAAATCCAGTTGATGTCGTTGTGCTTCATGCGTACACAGCCGTGCGAAACCGGATAGCCGCTGCTGAAGTCATATTCGGTGTCGGTGCCGGGATAGCACAGGCGGGAGTGGAACGCGTAGCCGGTGCCCGGGTAGAAGCCTACAACCGGACGAACCGTGTAAGTACCGGTGGTCCAGCCTGCCTTCAGCTTGTAGCTGACGGTGGTCACGCCGACCGGAGTCGGGGTAGAGGCAGCGCCGGTGCCGACGATAAAGCTCTTGGTCAGCTTCCAGTTGCCCTTGGAGCCGGTGAATACGTTTACATGCTGATAGGCGCGGTTAATCCAGACCAGATAATTGGTGTTGCTGGAGTAGCCCTTGGCGTTGATCCAGACCTCCTTGGTGGTCTTGGAGTAATCGTTGTTGGCCGCGTAGGATGTGGTGTAGTTGCCGCGGTAAACCGAGGATACCTGCTTGAGGATAGCGGCAGCATCGCGCTGTGCATACCACTCGGCAGAGTAATTCTCGATCGGAACGGTCTTCTGGGCGTAAACCTGCTCGGTTTCGCCGGTGGACGGGTTGTTGTAGAGCAGCTTGAAGCCAATCGCCGTGCTGGTCTTCATATTCTTGGTGAAGGTGAAGGTGCTGGTGTGGCTGGAGGTCTTGTCGTTGGTCAGCTCGAAGCTGTTGTTCGTGCAGCCCTTGATCGCGGAGCCGTCCTGATACCAGATTGCAGTGCAGGTAACGCCTTCCTTTACGCCGGAGAAGCTGACCTTGGCAGTCAGCGAGCCGCCGGCCTTAACCTTATCCGGAACGGTCATCGTGATCTGAACGCCATCCAGACCGGGATCGATGTTGTCGATCGTGTGGTCGGACTTAGCCGTTACCGTGCAGCCGACCATGCGGGTGTCTACGGTGCCGATCTTGCCGGTGCCGTCAACCGTGGTGTTCTTGCCGGCCAGAACCATCGTGCCGACCGTGCCGGACAGCGTGATGCGGTTGCCGGAGCCGCGCAGTACGGAAACGGTATCCGCGTCGCCCTTGAGCAGGATGGTGTTGTTGCTGCCGGTAATGGTGATGGCATCCGAGGTCATGCCTTCGAGCACGATGGTGCGGCCGGAAGCGGTGATCTCGATGTTGGAGACTGCGCCGCTGTAGCCAACGGAGCCGCCCTTGCCCGCGATAACGAGCGTGTTTACGGACGAAGTGTTGTCCAGCTTAACATCCGCCGTGCCTGCCGGGTCAACAGCAAGCGTGGAAATGCTGGTCTGCTTGGTGCCGTTCAGTACAGCGCGCTCCTCGCCCTTGAGGACGATGCGGTGCGAGCTGCTGACGGAATCAAGCGAAATTTCATTCGTGGGAGCGGCAAAGATCCAGTCGCCGTCTGCGACAGCACCGGTCAGAGCGATGCTCGGATTGGTGAGTACGGTGCCGCCGGCCAGCTCGGTCGGTGCGCTGTCTGCGTTGGTGGCAGCTGCAATGCGCACGATCATGGTGACGAACTGTGCACGGGTCAGCTTGTTCGACGGAGACAGCTTGGTAGCAGAGGTACCGTTTACAACACCCTGGCTGATCAGAGCGGCAGCTGCCTGCTTCTGCTCGGTGGTCATGGAGGAGGTATCGGTGAAGCTGCTCAGCTCATCGGTAGCGGTCTCTGCACGGTCGTACGCGAACGCACGAGCCATCAGAACGAAAGCCTCGGCACGGGTAGCTGCAGTGTCAAAGCTGCGGTTGTCGTTTGCGGTAATCAGACCGAGGTGGATGGCCTTGCCCAGATCCCCGCTGTACCATGCGGACTGCTGGCTGGCAGCCAGACCGGATACACTGTCGGCCTGCGTTGCGCCAAGCGCACGGTTGAGGATAACGATAGCCTCGGAACGCTTGACCGAGTTATTCGGCATAATTTTGCCGTTGATGCCCTTCAGAAGACCCAGCTCAACACCCTTGCGCAGCGAAGCGGCAGCCCAGTGACCGTCGATGTCCGGGAAATCCGTGGTCGCCGGATCGGAAGGTGTGGTCGGGTCAGTCGGAGTCGTGGGTTCGGTGGGAGTGGTCGGAGTCGTCGGCTCGGTGGTCGTCGGAACGGCGGTCTGCTCCAGTGCAAACGGGAGCGGATCGAGCATCAGATACTGCGGCATGTACTTGGACGCACCGGCACGCAGCGGATCGGAATCGCCGCCGATCACCAGTTTGTTGTCGGAGAAGCTGTCGTCTACCAGCATGCGGAAGGTGGTGGTGCCCCAGTGGAAGGTGAGCCACTGCGCCTTGTCAGCGTCGTTCTTGCTGTCCGCAAGGTATGCCTTTACCTTGTTGTGGGCCTCGGTCAGCTTGGTCTTGCCGGAGTCGGTCAGGTCGATCTCAACGGCTTCTGCGCCGTTCTCGGTGGTTGCCTTGGCAGAGGCAAAATCTGCACGGTCGAACTGCCACTCCTCGTTCAGAAAGTCGGTCACACTGCACAGGCGGCGGTCGCCCAGACGAGCGGCCCAGTAAGCGGCAGTGTTGCCGGTAGCTGTTTTCGGAATGGAAACGGTGATCACATCGCCGGAAACGGCGGCAGATGCGCCGGTCAGACCCTCAAGCTGCATGCGCTGCGAGATGATCTTCTGCGCTGCTGCCAGATCGGTCTGGAGAGCGGTGCTGTCGTACTCGCTGCCGATGATCGGCTTGAACGCAAACGTCAGCGCGTTTGCAGCCTTGGTGGTCGCCGAATCATTTACGGCAAAAGCAGTGGTGAACAGCATCATGGCGGCCAGCAGACCGCTGAAAATGCGTTTTGTCAACTTCAAAATACTATCCCCTTTTTGACAGTGGCAGAATGCGGACATTCTGCCTTACCTTATTATCATTACCTATATTTTACGTTCCTGACCAGAGCTTGTCAAGACGAGTAAGGTTTCAGTTCCGAAACATTTCGCTGCCCGCTGGGGACGGCGTACCCACGCCGAGAGGGCAAGAGGGGAGACACCTGCGGTTTCTACCCTCTTGACTCCCGTTTCCCTTGGGAGAGCACGGCGAAAATCGGAGAACTGAGACTCGCCAGGGGGGACGGCTGTACTGCTCATCTTCCGTAGGGGCGGACCAATGTGTCCGCCCATTTCTCCACCTTCATCGCTCAAGCTGTATTCGTACTGCTACACAGGCGGTTCAATTTCCGCAGGCGCAACATAACAGTGTTGCGCAACTCGTTTGCACGTTGTTGTGCATGGCACCTGCGGATTTCATCCGTTGCAGAATCTATCTTGTAGGGCGGGATGACCCCATCCCGTCGTATGTAAATGGCAGCAAATCGTAAAAAACGGCGGGGTGAGGTCACCCCGTCCTACAATATAACGCGTTAAAAACTTGTGCGGCACTGTCATCCCCCAGGGGACTCTCTCTTACCCTTCGGGCAATTCACCTTGTGCCGCACCCTGCGTAGATTTAACCATATGTGTAGCAGTAAGCTGTCTGTGAAATGCGAAAAGGCGGAGAAAGACACGCTGCGGTAACCCGACTGCCGTTCCCCATTTTGCAGCGGTCGCCGGTCTCTGGTCTGCGCCAGACTAAGAAACAAAAGGAAGTGGGAGTTAAGAGGGTAGAAACCATTGGTTTCTACCCTCTTGCCCCGCCGCGGGGCGCGGCGACGTTCCCGCCGTCCGCAGGCGGCGAATCCCAATATGGGGAACAGCCATCCACGCTTTACAATCTGAATATAGCATGTTATACTATAAAATAATCACAAAAATGACCCTTTTTCAAAGGAGGAAATCACCCATGCTTTGCAAAAACTGCGGCAAGGAGCTGCCGATCGCCGGCAAATTCTGCCCCTTCTGCGGCGCAGCTGTCGAGCAGACCGGTGTCAACGACGAAACAGCTGTATTTACCACCCTGCCGGATGATATGAAGGACCCTGTTGAGACCGGTCCGATTGACACCAGCGCGTTTGACGCGGCTATGCGGGACGAAAAGCAGCAGCTTCCGGTGGACGACACGGCTGCCGATCCGCTGGCAGACACCAATCCCAATATTCCGAATCCGAACATTCCCACGCAGGCTGCCATGCGTCCGATCGACACGCCGCCGGTCCGCCGTACTGCGGGCACGCCCGAGCGCCGCACGACCTACTACAACGGTGAGGCCGATCCGAAGGACAGCGTTTACAAAAAGCCGTCCAAGGGAAAACGCGGCCTGATTATTGCGCTGGTGGTCATCATCGTGGCGGCTTTGATTGGCGGCGGTGTGTGGTATTTTACAAATTCACACAAGACCGACGAAAACCTCGTCATGGCCGAAAAGTATATGGATCGCGGTGACTTCGACAAGGCACTCGAGTATTACCAGAAGGCACAGGCGGAAGCCAAGGACCCGGCGGCTCTGGATGCGACCATTCAGCTGATCAAGGACTATCAGTCTGCCGAGGATTACGTCAATAACGGCCAGTACACCGAGGCCATTGCGGCGCTCAAGCAGCTGCAGAACCGTGTCACCGACCCGGATTCCGCGATGTACAAGGCCATTGAGGATTTGCTCGATAAGGCGCAGTCTGCCCAGTCGGACGATCAGTTCAACTCCGATCTGGACGAGGCACAGAGCTATCTGGACGATAAAAAGTACGATGCCGCCAGCGGCAAGCTGGATTCTCTGGCAAATGATGATTCGCTGACCGATGACCAGAAAAAGCAGGTCAAGGAGCTGCAGAAGCAGCTTTCCGATGCACAGCAGCAGGAAAAGCAGCAGGAAGAGAGCAGCCAGAAAAAGGCCGAGCAGCGTGATGCGTTCAGCAAAAAGATGGATGAGCTGGAAAGTGACGATCTGAAAATTTCGTCGGCAGAGAATCAGGAGGATGAGCTGGCCATGACCGCAAGCTCGTTCGAGCAATGGGATAACCTGCTGAGTGAGATGTACGACTACCTTGCGACCGTGCTCAACGCCGATCAGTACGCTTCCGAGGAGGCAAGCTACAAGCAGTGGGTGCAGGAGCGGGATTCCGGTGCGGAAAATGCCGCAAAGGAGACCGAGGATGACACCGCCAAGCAGCTTGCATCCTACAGCTTTAAGCAGAGCTACACCAAAACACACTGCTATAAGCTGCTCGATCTGATGAACTGAACACAGGAATAACGAAAAAAGGACGCATCAGGCGTCCTTTTTGTTTGCCGCAAACGAGAAACAAGGGTGCAAAAAAACGCCGCTTTCTTGCGAAAACGACGCTTTGCGTATCCTTAATTGTAAAAAAACGAATTGCTTACTCTGCGGTGTACGGCAGAAGAGCAATGTGACGTGCACGCTTGATAGCCTCGGTCAGCTGACGCTGATGAGCAGCGCAGGTACCGGTCATGCGGCGGGGCAGGATCTTGCCGCGCTCGGACATGTACTTCTTCAGCTTGCCGGCATCTTTATAGTCAACGTGTGCAACCTTATCTACGCAGAATGCGCATACCTTGCGACGGCGACGGCCGCGCTGCGGGCGCTCTGCACGCTCCGGACGGGGAGTAAATTCCTTCTTGGTTTCTTCCATGATCACGTAACCTCCTTCAGTTTAGAATGGGACATCGCCGTCGTCATCAGCAAGCTCCTGAAAATCCGAATCTCCTGCAGGGAGATCGAAAGCCGGAGCAACCTGGGACGCGGCAGGCTCGGGCCGCATCTGCGATCCGTTGTCATAGCCGCCAAAACCGCCCTGATTGCCTGCATTGTAGGCATCGCGGGATTTCTTCGTTTCACCGAAGGAAACCTCGTCGCAATTTACTTCGATTGCAGTGCGGTTGTTGCCGTTCTGGTCCTGCCAGCGGCGGGACTGGATACGGCCGACTACGATTGCCATAGAGCCCTTCGTGAACCACTGTGCAACGAACTCTGCCTGACGGCCCCATGCGACACAGTCGATGAAGTCGGTCTGGCGTTCGCCGTTCTGATCCTTGCGACCACGATCGATCGCAAGCGAGAACGAGCACACAGCCATGTTGGACTGGGTATGGCGCAATTCGGGATCGCGGGTCAAACGACCCATCAGAATCGCCTTATTGAGCATTGGTGTTCACCGCCTTAGTCGTCCAGGCAGACGATGATGGAACGCATGATGCCGTCCGTGATCTTGTAGATACGGTCCAGCTCAGCCGGGAAATCGGGCTTGGACTCAAAACGAACCAGCGTGTAAACGCCCTCCGTCTGATCCTCGATCGGGTACGCCAGACGGCGCTTGCCCCAGTCCTCGACCTCTACGTTCGTGCCGTTCGCCTCAACGAGAGACTTGAACTTGTCCACAACAGCGGTAGCCGCTGCCTCTTCCAGCTTGGGGTTAACGATGAAGATAGTCTCGTACTTGCCAGAAATCTTTGCCATATTCTTAGCACCTCCTTTTGGACTTTTGGCCCACATCCTTTGATGTGAGCAAGGATACTATATCATTATAACGGATACACGGAGAATGTCAAGAAAAATTTCAAAAAAATATTGACGAACTTTCAAAAGCATGATATACTGAGAACACTGTGAACGAGAAAAGACTCGTTCCGGCAGCAAATAGCTGCTTGTGTGGCTCAGTTGGTAGAGCAGCGCATTCGTAATGCGCAGGTCGCCGGTTCGAGTCCGGCCACAAGCTCCAAAATGTGTTGATGAAAGATGCAACGCCGAAAACGCCGCATGAAAGTGCGGCGTTTTCGCATATAACGCACTACTTTTAGAATGGAAAAGTTGCAGAAACTCGATTTTTCAAAATTTCAGTTTTGCCCTGCGAGAGGCGACATTTTTAAGATGCGCTCTGCCGAATTTATGGTCTGGTGTGGTTCGAACACCAAGGCTTAAAAACAAAGAAAACCAGCAGCCGCTGTATCACCCGCCCCTCTTCTGAC
>OGXW01003242.1_pt1 | contig 10879 bp, 17 predicted proteins | sample 1576341 | NCBI WGS metagenome assembly OGXW01 (sample SAMEA3541592, study PRJEB24748) | human gut metagenome | biome: human gut; feature: human-associated habitat; material: faeces | place: China | collected 2012
TTTTCTACGAAAATCGCTGCATCCTCATTTGTTTGGCGGGTCCCAAATTCAAAAGCCGCCTCGTGCAAGCACGAACGTCTTTTGAACATGAAGGATGTCGATGCCACGAATTGCTTCGCAGCAAGGCTGCTCCCGCAATTCTGCAAACATTCGGATTTTGCTGATTTTCTACGAAAATCGCTGCATCCTCATTTGTTTGGCGGGTCCCAAATTCAAAAGTCGCCTCGTGCAAGCACGAACGTCTTTTGAACTTTTGACCCTGGCATCGAAACATTCAGGAATGTGGACAAACGATACTCCGTACATTAGTAATAAGAATGTGCGGAGTGTTTTGTTTTATGAAAGAAAAAAAGACAGGAACTTGGAAAATATGGGCGGTTACGATATTTTTGTTTGCCATTGTGGTGGCGGCGACGATTCGGGTAAGTACGCTTCCGGTGCTGAATTTTACGGCAAAGGGGAGTAAGGTGCATATTGTGATCGATCCGGGGCACGGCGGTTTTGATCCGGGCAAAGTAGGGACGATGGGGACATTGGAAAAAGATGTAAATTTAAACATTTCTCTTAAATTGAGAGAAATTCTCATAAAAAGCGGTTACACGGTAGCGATGACGAGAGAAAAAGACGAGGCTTTGTGTGGGGAGACGACGGGAAAAAAGAAAGTGGAAGACCTCAATGCCAGACTTGCGGTTATAGACAAGGAAAAGCCCGAACTTACGGTGAGTATTCACCAAAATAGTTATTCTGCGGGCACAAAGGGCGCGCAGGTATTTTACTACTCGGGTTCTGAGGAGGGGAAACGGCTGGCGAATGTGCTCCAGGAGACGATCAAAGAGGAGATGGGGGACGGAAACCACCGCGTAGAAAAAGCAAATGACAGTTATTATATGCTAAAAAAATCCAGCGGACCATTTGTTATTATCGAGTGCGGTTTTTTGTCCAATCCGGAAGAAGAAAAACTCTTAATTTCCGAGGATTATCAGAAGAAAATGGCAAAAGCAGTCGCAGAGGGGATTGAAAAATTCTTGTATAACGAGTGAAATTGTGGTACAATGATATTAAATATTTTTCGGACTGAAAGCGGTGAAAACGCTATGAATACAAAGATTATTACATGGAATGAAGAACGGGGATTTGAGGCGGACGAACTTGCGGAAGCGGCTCAGATCATCCGGGATGGTGGTCTGGTGGCATTTCCGACAGAGACGGTATATGGTCTTGGGGGAAATGGACTGGATCCACAGGCATCCAAAAAAATATATGCGGCAAAGGGGCGTCCTTCGGACAATCCATTGATACTGCATATTGCAAAAATCGATCAATTACACGAGGTGGTAAGCGAGATCCCGGAAGCGGCGGCGACGTTAGCCGAGGCATTTTGGCCGGGTCCCCTTACGATGATATTTAAAAAGGCGGACTGTGTGCCGTATGAGACGACAGGCGGACTGGACACGGTTGCGGTGCGTATGCCGCAGCACATGGGGGCCTTACGGTTTTTGGAAGAAGCCGGAGTGCCGGTGGCAGCGCCAAGTGCCAATACGTCAGGCCGTCCAAGCCCGACATTGGCAAAACATGTAAAAGAAGATTTAGATGGGAAAATAGATATGATCATCGACGGCGGAGAAGTGGGAATCGGATTTGAGTCCACGATCGTCGATGTGACGGAAGAAGTGCCGGTGATATTGCGGCCGGGATATATCACTCAAAAAATGTTACAGGATGTGATCGGTGAAGTGCAGATGGATCCCGCATTGATGCAGGTAAGCGGCGATCAGAAACCGAAAGCACCGGGGATGAAGTACCGGCATTATGCGCCGAAAGCGGACATGACATTGTATCAGGGAGATACGGAAGATGTGATCGCCCATATTAATCGGGAGATTGCGGCATATGTGGAAAATGGCACATATCGGCCGGAGGAGATCGGTATCCTTGCGACGACCGAATCGACGGACCGTTATCCGATGGGACAAGTTGTCGTGGCAGGCTCCAGAGAAGAAGATACGGAGGGAAAATATTTGTACGATGCTCTTCGCAGATTTGACGAACTGCACGTAAAGCGGATTTTGTCGGAGACATTTTTTGATTCGGCAAAAGAAGAGGCGGTTATGAACCGGCTGAAAAAAGCAGCCGGTCAGAATCTGGTGCAGGTAGAGCCTTATGAGGCCTGCAACCGTGTGATCTTTGTCAGCAAGGACAATATTACGCTGGGACCGATGAATGAGTGGATTCTGAAAAGTATTCTTATGGATAAAGAGAAAGAGGTTCTTTCGAGAGGGCTTGTCGTATTATTCGAAGAGCCGAGAAATATGAAAGTAACCGATATTTTGATTAATCACGGAGTTCCGTGTGAAGAACAGGTTTCCGTCGCATTTTCGCCGGAAGAGGTGACGCGCGACACCGTGATCATTACGATGAACTTTGCGGAGAAGGTAAAAGTTCTGGAAGATTATGGATTAGAGAGAAACGTCTATACATTGCGGGAACTTGCCGGGGAAGAAGGCGATACCGAGCCGCCGCTTGGAGGCGACGAGGAGGCGTATGAGGCAAGCTATACGGAGTGCAAAGATCTGCTCTATAAAATTAAAAAGAAATTACAGTGGAGGTAAGCTATGATTGCATTGGGAAGTGACCAGGCAGGTTATGAATTGAAACAGGAAATTATCAAGTATTTGGAAGAAAATGGATATGAATACAAAGATTACGGAAGTTACAGCACAGATCCGGTTGATTATCCGGTGTATGGGAAAAAAGTGGCACACGCGATTGCCGATGGCGAGTGTGATAAAGGAATCCTGATCTGCGGAACCGGAATCGGTATCTCGATTGCGGCAAATAAAGTCAAAGGCATCCGAGCAGCAGTCTGTGGAGACTGTTTTAGTGCCGAGGCGACGAGACTTCATAACGATGCCAATATTGTGGCACTGGGAGCGCGGGTAACAGGCCCGGGACTTGCCGTACGTATCGTAGACACATTCTTACATACTGAATTTTCCGGCGTGGACAGACATATCCGCCGTGTGGAAATGATAGAAGAATAAACGAAGCACAGCTTCAGAATGGATGGTAAAAATGTTAGGATTTGTTGGTTGTGGAAATATGGCACAGGCGATGCTTAAAGGAATTTTGAGTAAAGGTCTGTATGCAAAAGAAGACATTCTCGTATCGAGAAGAAACGAAGAAGCACTTCAGAACATTCAAAATGAATTTGGTGTAAATGTTACGACGGACAATGCCGAAGTGGCGAAAAAAGCAGACATTTTGATCCTTGCGGTAAAACCATTTCAATTTGAGACCGTCATTTCGGAGATTCGGAATGAAGTGGCAGAAAATACGCTTGTGATTTCGATTGCAGCCGGTCAGACAATTGCGAATATAGAAAAATTATTTGGAAAGACTATCAAATTAGTACGAAGTATGCCAAATACGCCGGCATTGGTGCTCGAAGGGGCAGCAGGCGTCTGTTATAACGATCATGTGTCAGAAGATGACAAAAAAACGACGATGGAAATATTCTCCAGTTTCGGTATTGCCAATGAAGTGAGTGAATCCATGATTGACACGGTAATTGGCGTAAGCGGAAGTTCACCGGCTTATGTATTTATGTTTATCGAGGCGATGGCGGATGCTGCTGTGGCAGACGGTATGCCAAGAGCGCAGGCGTATGAGATGGCAGCGCAGTCGGTGTTGGGAAGTGCCAAGATGGTTCTTGAGACCGGAAAGCACCCGGGCGAATTGAAAGACATGGTATGTTCTCCGGCAGGAACGACAATCGAAGCCGTCCGCGTGTTGGAAGAAAAAGGATTCCGAAGTGCCGTGATCGAAGCGATGAAAGCCTGCGTAAAGAAAGCAAAAGAAATGAGTTAATGGTGCAATGAAAAAAAGAGATAAGCAACGCGAGCGAAGGGAAGTCATTCATGCCCTTTCCATGATACTGCAGATTGGTCTGGCGATGCTGACCTGTATGGGAATCAGCCTTGCCATTGGATATTATCTGGATCAGCTGCTGGGAACAAAAATATGGGTTATCATTATGCTGGTGATCGGAATATTGGCGTCGATGCGCAGTCTTCTTGTCCTGACGGGACAATATGGAAACAACGGCTCCAAAAAAGAAGAAACACCGGCAGATCAGGAGGACATTCATGAAGGAAGCAAAAAAGACACTCCTTAGGGTGATCGGCATTATGTGGGGACTTGCGGCAGTGGTTTTGATCGTGGGAGCCATTCTGTTTGCGATTCATCCGTTTCCCTATTTTCCCTATGTAAGCGGTGAGGTGCTGGGAACGCTGGTTTCCGGTCTGCTTATGTGGCATCGCTTTAATACCTTGGATGTCGAACTTGATATGGCAAAAAAGAACGCCATACGGCATCTTCGTATGCAGGCGTCGGTACGAAGTCTGATCAGCCTGCTGACATTATTATTGAGTTTTTATTTTCGACAGTATTTCTACCCGGTTACGGTGTTTGCGGGATTGTTTGCCACCAAGGCGGCGGCACTCCTGTATCCGGTCATTTTCCGGGAAAAACAGGATCTGGCGGAATAAACTATACACAGACATTTGTCTGAAAAAACGAGAAAGGAGACTTAGGCTTGGATAACAAAGTGGATTTTTACGTCCATGGGTATCAACAGGTACACATTGGTGGTTACACATTTTGGATCACGACAAGCCATGTGTGTCTGGTAATCGTTATGGTTGCATTGATCATCTTTGCAATCGTGGCAAACCGTGTTATCAAAAAAGCGGATTACCGGAAAGCACCGACAGGATTTTTAAATGTCATCGAGCTTCTGGTGGAAACCGTGGATAAACTGGTACTTGATAACATGGGCGGAAAACTTGCCCCACGTTTTCGAAACTATGTGGGAGCATTGTTTATGTTGATTCTTACATGTAATCTTTCCGGATTGTTTGGACTCCGTCCGCCGACTGCGGATTATGGTATCACACTTCCGTTGGCATTGATTACCTTTGTAATGATTCAATACCAGGGATTCAAATGGCAGAAAATGGGTAAGATCAAAGGGCTGTTTGAACCAATATTTGTATTTTTGCCGGTGAATATCATCAGCGAATTTGCAACACCGGTTTCAATGTCACTTCGTTTGTTTGCCAACATACTTTCCGGTACGATGATGATGGCGTTGATTTACGGATTATTACCAAAACTTGCCACACTTGCGTGGCCGGCAGCACTGCATGCGTATATGGATGTATTTTCCGGAGCATTGCAGGCGTACGTTTTCGCGATGCTGACAATGGTATTTATTGCCAATGCAGCAGGGGACGAAGCCAAGTAAAAGAGAACAAAATATATCTTAAGGAGGAAACATATTATGAATTTTTCAGGACCAGATTTAATTAGTGCAGCATCCGCAATTGGTGCAGGATTAGCAGTTATCGCAGGTATCGGTCCCGGTGTAGGCCAGGGTATCGCAGCCGGATATGGTGCAAATGCCGTAGGACGTAATCCGGGAGCAAAAGGTGATATCATGTCAACCATGCTTCTTGGACAGGCCGTTGCCGAGACAACAGGTCTTTATGGTTTGGCTGTTGCGATGATTCTTTTGTTTGCCAATCCATTGCTTCCATAAAAAGCACAGAATAATCAAAAAGATTGGAGAGAGACATGGATAATCGAATTTTTGGACTGGATCCGCAATTGCTCTTTGATACGGCGATTGGATTGCTTGCCATGTTGGTATTGTTTATCCTGCTTTCATATTTGTTATTCAATCCGGCGAGAAAATTGATCCAGAAACGGAAAGAGTTTATCGCCAGCCAGCTTGAAGAAGCAGCAAAGGCAGAGAAGGATGCGAAAGAACTGGAGACCCAATATCGTGCGAAATTAGACAAAGTCGAGGACGAGGCGGAAGAGATGCTCAGCGATGCGCGTAAAAAGGCGCTCGACAAGGAAAAAGAGATTGTTGCCAAGGCTTCCGATGAGGCTCAGACCATCAAGGCAAGAGCAGAGCACGAGGTGGAATTGGAGAAGAATAAAGTTCGTGATGAAATGAAACAGGAAATCGTTCATGTGGCATCTGCTATGGCAGGAAAATTTGTCGCTGCATCGATGGATGAGGACAAACAGGCGCAGCTCATTGACGAAACATTGAAGGAAATGGGTGATGAGACATGGCAAAATTAGTATCAAAAGTATACGGAGATGCTTTGTTTGAGGCAGCGCTGGAAGAAAACCAGCTGGATGCCGTATGGGATGAGGTCAGAGAAATCGCCTCGATCCTGCAGGAAAATGAAGCATTTATTGATATTATGAATCATCCCGAGATGACGCGGGAAAAAGAACTTGCGATGATGGACGAAGTATTTGGCGGAAAAGTTTCGGATGTTATGATGGGCTTTTTGCAGGTACTCGTAAAAAAAGGACGCTTTGGTGAAATTGAATCCGTGCTGGAATATTTTGACAAAAGAGCAAAAGAATATAAGAAGATTGGCGTTGTCTATGTGACGACACCGGCCGAACTTTCCGATGCACAGAAACAAAAGATCGAAGCGCGCTTGTCAGAAACGTCTTCGTATGAGACGCTGGAGATGAATTACAACGTGGATGCGAGTCTGCTTGGCGGAATCCGTATTCGCATTGACGACCGTGTCGTGGACAATACGATCCGGACGAAACTGGAAGAAATGACAAGAAAATTAAGCAAGGTCAGAGTGTAACTTCTAAGGAAAGAAGGTGTTTGAGGAACATGAATTTAAGACCTGAAGAGATAAGTTCAGTTATTAAAGATGAAATAAAAAAATATAGCACCGAGTTTGACGTTTCGGATGTCGGAACGGTTATTCAGGTAGCAGACGGAATTGCCCGTATTCATGGCTTGGAAAAAGCGATGCAGGGAGAACTTCTGGAATTTCCAAATGAGATTTACGGTATGGTGCTCAACCTTGAAGAAGACAATGTCGGAGCCGTGCTTTTGGGAGATTCTTCCAATATTAACGAAGGTGATACCGTAAAGACGACGGGAAATGTCGCAACCGTTGCCATGTGGGATCGGGTGCTGGACGGCGAGACCCGGTATATCAAGGGCTTCAAGACCACGGCAGACTTTCTGCTGGACACCTCTTTTACCTATGAGCTGGGCCTGATCTCCAACTTGCTGGGCGTGGTGCGCCGCCAGTTCACGCTGGAAGGCCACAATGCCGAGTTGTGGGACGAGACGGCCCGCCGCTTTGAGCATGTGGCGCCGCTGAGCCTGGACCTGCTGCCGCCCGACAGCATGCTGCGGGAGTTCTATGGCGGCAAGGTCTGACCGACCCCAAGATATGGGGAAAATGCGAAAAAATTGTTTCCAAACCTGCACCAAACTGTAAAAAATGCAGGACATGCGTTGCAATTGTACAGGCGGCGCGCTATAATGGGCATGACCCCACAACCCGTGGTCCGGCGCAGGCCGGGCCGTGTATGGAGGAAGAGAGAGGTGTCTTTTATGGATTTCGATTTCAATAAGATCAAGGAAATGGGCTTGGAATACGCAGAAAAAGGCAAGAACGCCGCCAAAGACCTGGCCGAGAAGGGCAAGACCCAGGCACTGATCGTCAATGAGCAGGGCAAGCTGCTCAAGGCACAGCGTCAGCTGGGCGCACTGGTGTACAGTCTGGCCAAGGGCAAGGAAGAAAACCAGCCGCTGGTGGATAAATACATCGAGATGATCGATACCATCGAGCAGGAGATCACCCGCCTGAAGGCTACCCTGACCCCGGCAGAAGCCGCCGAGGTGGACTACGAAGCCCCGGTGGAGGAGGAAGAAGCTGCCCCGGAACAGCCCACCCAGCCTGCCCGCAAGACCTGCCCGCAGTGCGGCGCGCCTGTCTCGGACGATGCGCTGTTCTGCAATAAGTGCGGCGCACAGCTGTAAGCTGAAAACAGGAAAAAACTGCAACAGGGCGGTATCCCCCGCAGGATGCCGTCCTGTTTTTGTGAAAAGCGCAGAAAACCATGAAAAATGCTGGAAAATTGCGGTTTTTTGCTTGAAAAACCGCAGCAGCTGCGGTACAATTTACAGTATCTTTTCAAAAGGAGATGGAACGTGTGCTGGACTGGACCCCACAGCCGCCCTATACAGCGGAGCAGCTGCTGCAGGTGATCCGCATCCTGCGGGACCCGGAAAACGGCTGTCCGTGGGATAAGGTGCAGACCCATGCTTCCATCCGCAAAAATTTTCTGGAAGAGACCTGCGAAGCGCTGGAAGCCATTGATGCAGACGACGCCGTGCTGCTCCGGGAGGAGCTGGGAGACGTGCTGATGCAGGTGGTGTTCCACGCCGCCATAGAGGAAGAGCGGGGACGCTTTACCTTTGAGGATGTGTGCCGCAACGTCTGCGAAAAGCTGGTGTTCCGGCACCCCAACATCTTTGCATCCTCCGCAGCGGAAAACGCCGGTATAAATGGCTGGGATGCGCTCAAAAATAAGGAAAAGGGGCGCACTACCCTTGCGGACGAGCTGGCCACCGTGCCCGCTACGCTGCCCGCACTCATGCGGGCGCAAAAGCTGCAAAAGCGTGCCGCCGGGCATGGCCTTGGGCAGCAGGACGCAGCCGCAGCGCAGCATCAGCTGGAAGCCGCCGTGCAGGACTTTGCCACGGCAGACGCCGCCGCAAAGCAGGAAGCCGCAGGCCGGCTGCTGTTTGCAGCGGTAAACGCCGCCCGGCTTGCGGGGGTGGATGCAGAGGAAGCACTGACCTTTGCATCCAAGCGCTTTGCGCAGCAGTGTCTGGAACAGGAACAACGCGGTACTCAGGTCGAATGACCTGCTCCGATAGAACGAGAGAATTTAAGACAAAATCAGATGGAGGCAAATAATATGACCAAGACCGACTTGATCGCACAGGTTGCGGCAAACACCGAAATGAGCAAGAAGAGCGCCGAGCAGGCTGTCAACGCCGTTTTTGAAGCACTGGGCAAGGCCATGACCGAGGGCGAAAAGATCAGCATCTCCGGCTTTGGCACCTTTGAGGTGCGCGAGCGCGCCGAGCGTCAGGGCATCAACCCCCGCACCCGCGAGCCCATCACCATCGCTGCTTCCCGCAGCATCGTGTTCAAGCCCGGCAAGTCCCTGAAGGACACCCTGTAATCGGTTCTGTCACGCCGCCGCTGCCTGCACAAGGTGCGGCGGCTTTTTTGCTGAAAAGAAAGGAACGACCAAAATGCGTCTGGATAAATATCTCAAGGTCTCCCGCCTCATCAAGCGCCGCACCGTGGCAAACGAGGTGGCGGATGCAGGCCGCATCCTCATCAACGGCAAGGTGGCCAAGGCCAGTCAGGCCGTCAACGCCGGTGACATCATCGAGGTCACCTTCGGCAACCGTCCCATCAAGGTGCGGGTGCTCTCGGATGTGGAGCCCCGCACGAAAGACGTTGCCCGCGAGATGTACGAGGTGATCGCGGAATAACCGCCCTGCCTGCCCGCATACAATGCTGGCAGAGGGGGACTGCCTATGGAAAAAGCTGCCGCAAAGCCGCCGCTGCCCCATGACCTGATTTTAGAAAGCCGCAGCAGGCTGACCGTCACCGGGGTGCAGCGGGTGCTGCATTGCAGCGCCGAAAGCGCTGCGCTGGAGACCGGCAAGGGCATTTTGCACCTGTCCGGTGCGCAGATCAGTATGCAGACACTGGATCTGGAAGCCGGGGAAGCAAAGCTGACCGGGCGGTTCGACGGGCTGGAGTATACCGCCGCCCGCGCAGCCGGGGGCTTCTGGCACCGGCTGCTGCGCTGATGGTGCAGGTGCTGCTGCCCGCCCGGCTTTTGCAGGAAGCTGCCGCCTGTGCCGTGCTGGGCGCTGCCCTTGGCGCGGCGCGGGCGTTTTTGCCGGTGCTGCGTGACATATATCAGCTGACAGGAAATGTATATCTTTTAATGGATGATGTAGATCAGGCACTTCACTGCTATCAGGAGTGTCTTGATATAGATAACCGCAACTACGAGGGATATCTGACGATGGCAGATGCATTAAAAAAGGCAGAAGCACAAGATGCGCGTCAGGTCGTGCTTAATGCAGCATTAGAGGTCATTCCCTACGAGGCAAAGGACTGGTGCTACCGCGGGCGTATTTATTTAGAGCTAGAGCAGACAGATGAGGCATTTTCTGCATTTGAGGAATCTTACAACAAAGGATATGCACAGGCAGGGTATTATCTTGGCTATTGCTATGAACTTCAGGGAAAAAGTGAGGAGGCCATAAATCTTTATCAGGAACAGATCAAGCACGATCCACAGGATGCCGGGCTTTACAATCAGCTTTCATCGTGCCTTGTTCGTCAGGGAGAATATCAGGATGCGCTGATTATGATTCAAAAAGGGATGCAGCTGGCAGATGAGAGCCAGATGGCAGATTTTTTATGGAATGAAAGCATCTGCTATGAAAAAATGGGGAACTACGATACGGCAATTGAAAAACTGATGAGTTATTTAGAGCAGTATCCGGCAGACAAAGATGCCAAAAAAGAACTGGCATTTTTGTACTCCAGATGATGCAGGAAAGGCAGGTATTCTATGAAAAGACTACTATTTATTTACAACTTACATTCTGGAAAAGGACTGATTCGAAATCATCTGGCAGATATTATTGACACATTCAATAAGGCTGGATACGAGACTGTTGTATACTCGACACAAGAGCGGGCAGATGCGACAAGACTTGCAAAGGAATTGGGTGCTGCCTATGATCTTGTAGTCTGCAGCGGTGGAGACGGCACATTAAGCGAGGTGCTTGATGGTGTGATGACTATTGACGAAAAAAGACGTCCAAAGATTGGCTACATTCCGGCAGGCTCAACTAACGACTATGCGTATAGCCTCGGCCTTCCGTCACAGATGAAGCGCTGTGCAAATGTGATTGCAGAGGAAAAATTCCGTG
>OGXW01003252.1_pt1 | contig 10854 bp, 7 predicted proteins | sample 1576341 | NCBI WGS metagenome assembly OGXW01 (sample SAMEA3541592, study PRJEB24748) | human gut metagenome | biome: human gut; feature: human-associated habitat; material: faeces | place: China | collected 2012
AAGATGTTCGCCAACATTTACAATGTCTCCGGCACCCATAGTTATCAACAAGTCTCCGTTTACACAATTTTTTAATAAAAATTTTTCGATCTCCTCAAATGACGGAAAATAATAGCATTCCGTGCCGCGTTCCCTGAGCTTGGAGAGGATATCGCGGGAGGAGACGCCGTAGGTATTTTTCTCTCTGGCGGCGTAGATGTCGGCAAGGACAACCACATCAGCGAGGGAGAGCACATCGGCAAAATCCTCTAAAAATGCCTTGGTGCGCGAGTAGGTGTGCGGCTGGAAGCAGAGAACCAGCCGTTTGTGCGGATAGTTCTTGGCAGCGGTCAACGTCGCGCGGATCTCCGTCGGGTGATGCGCATAGTCGTCGATGATGGTGACGCCGTCCACACAGCCCTTGTACTGGAAACGCCGGTCGGCACCGCCGAAGTCGGATAATCCCTTTGCGACTGCATCGGTGGAAAGACCAAGATCATCTGCCAGCGCAATGGCAGCCAGTGCGTTGGATACGTTGTGCATGCCCGGAACGTGAAGCGTGACTTTCATCAGAGGCTCCTGGCCTTTCATGGCGGTGAAGCTTGCACAGGCTTTCTCATCGAATGTGATGTCTGCCGGATGGAACATGCAGCTGTCGCCAAGACCGAAGGTGATTACCTGCGGCTTTAATCCGGCGGTAATCTCGGTATAATCCGGAATATCGCCGTTTATAATGATCGCGCCGTCCTCCCGGGTGTTGGATGCAAATTGGTGGAATGAATGGCGGATGTCCTGAATATCTTTAAAGAAGTCGAGATGTTCTGCTTCGATATTCAGAATGATGCTGTATTTCGGATAAAAATGCAGGAAGCTGTTTGTGTATTCGCATGCTTCCGACAGGAAGAAATCGGACTTGCCTACCCGCAGATTGCCGTCGAGCGCTTTTAAAATGCCGCCGACCGTGATGGTCGGGTCACACTTGGCTGCAAGAAGGATCTGGCTGATCATGGAAGTTGTGGTCGTCTTGCCGTGGGTGCCTGCCACCGCGATGGAGTTGCGGTAATTGTCCATGATCTGTCCGAGCAGCTCTGCGCGCGGCATCATCGGAATTCCCTTTTCGCGCGCACAGGCGAATTCCGGATTGTCCTCGTGGATGGCGGCGGTGTAGACGACAAGATCAATATCATCCGTGATGTTTGCGGCTGTCTGACCGTAGTAAACCTTGATGCCAAGATGCTCTAAGTGTCTGGTCAGATCGGATTCCTTTGCGTCGGATCCGGATACCGTAAAATGCTCTTCGGAGAGAATCTCGGCAAGCCCGCTCATGCTGATGCCACCGATCCCGATAAAATGGATATGTATGGGTTCTTTAAAATTGATTTTATACATTATAATTCTACCTGCCTGTTTTTCTTTCTATGATAAAGTTCATTATAACCTTATCTTACTGATTTGCAAATTCTTTTGGGATAAAATATTTTCGACAGAAAGTGAAAGAAGAGTGTAGAAAGAAAAAAGATTTGGCGAAAATGTCAAAAAATAGAAAAATGTGCTGGTAAATTTGTGAAAAATGATGTACATGGGTGGACGATTATGTTATAATTATAAGCGCAAAGAGGAATAGACTGACTAGAAAGACGAGAGGTGATTGACGTGATTCGAAAAGAAATGATAGCCATGCTATTAGCTGGAGGCCAGGGCAGCCGCCTGGGAGTGCTTACAGCGAAGGTTGCCAAACCTGCAGTTGCGTTCGGAGGAAAGTACCGCATTATCGATTTCCCTCTGAGTAACTGCATCAATTCCGGAATTGATACGGTCGGAGTTCTGACCCAGTATCAGCCATTGCGTCTGAATACCCATATCGGAATCGGTATTCCGTGGGATCTGGACCGTAACAGCGGGGGAGTGACGGTGTTACCGCCTTATGAGAAGAGCGATAACAGCGAGTGGTATTCCGGAACGGCAAACGCAATATTCCAGAACATGAATTATATGGAGCAGTATCATCCGGAGTATGTGCTGATCTTATCCGGGGATCATATTTATAAGATGGATTATGAGGTTATGCTTGATTTTCATAAGGAGAATCATGCGGATGTGACGATTGCCACGATGCCGGTGCCGATTGAGGAGGCAAGCCGTTTTGGTATCGTGATCGCAGATGAGAACAAGAAGATCATGGATTTTGAAGAGAAGCCGGAAAAGCCGCGCAGCAATCTGGCGTCCATGGGTATCTATATTTTCAGCTGGGATACCTTAAAAGAAGCGCTCTATGCCATGAAGGATCAGAGCGGATGTGATTTTGGTAAGCATATCATCCCGTATTGCCACGAGAATGGAAAACGTCTCTTTGCATATGAATACAACGGCTACTGGAAGGATGTCGGTACACTCGGCTCTTACTGGGAAGCAAATATGGAGCTCATCGACCTGATTCCGGAGTTCAATCTGTACGAGGAATACTGGAAGATCTACACGAAGAGTGATATTATCGAGCCACAGTATCTCTCCGCGGATTCCGTTGTGGAGAAGAGCATCATCGGTGAAGGAACCGAGGTATACGGCGAGGTACATAGTTCCGTGATCGGACCGGGCGTCACGATCGGCAGGGGGGCAGTGATCCGGGATTCCATTGTGATGAAAGGAACAACGATTGGCGAGAATGCTATCATCGATAAATCAATTATAGCAGAGAACTGCCAGGTGGGAGCGAACACCGAGCTTGGCATTGGAGAAGAGGCACCGAATAAGCTCAATGCGAGCATCTATTCCTTTGGTCTGGTGACGGTCGGAGAAGACAGTGTGATACCGGACGGTGTTAAGATAGGAAAGAACACGGCAATTTCCGGTACGACGGACAAGGAAGATTACCCGAACGGAATTCTTGAGAGCGGTGAAGTAATCATTAAGGCAGGTGACTCGGTATGAAGGCAATAGGAATTATTTTAGCTGGTGGTAATAACAGCCGTATGCAGGAATTATCCAACAAGAGGGCGATTGCGGCAATGCCGATCGGCGGAAGCTATCGAAGCATTGATTTCGCACTCAGCAACATGAGCAACTCCCATGTGCAGACTGTTGCGGTTCTGACACAGTACAGTGCAAGATCGTTAAACGAGCATCTGAGCTCCTCCAAGTGGTGGGATTTCGGGCGCAAACAGGGCGGATTGTTTGTATTCAATCCTACAGTAACCGTGGATAACAGCTGGTGGTACCGCGGAACAGCGGATGCCATGTATCAGAACATCAATTTCTTGAAGAAGCGCCACGAGCCATATGTCATTATCACGAGCGGTGACTGCATTTACAAGCTGGATTATAATAAGGTACTTGATTACCACATTGAGAAGAAGGCAGACATTACGGTGGTATGCAAGGATATGGCGCCGGGAGAGGATGTCAGCAGATACGGCGTGGTCCGGATGAATGAAGATTCCAAGATTGTAGAGTTCGAGGAAAAACCGATGGTATCCAAGTCGAACACGGTATCGACCGGAATCTATATCGTGCGCAGAAGACAGCTCATTGAGATGCTAGAGCGCAGCGCAGCGGAAGAACGCTGGGATTTTGTGACGGATATTCTGATCCGCTATAAGAATATGAAACAGATCTATGGTTATAAGATGAAGGAATACTGGAGCAATATTGCGACCGTAGAATCCTACTATCAGACGAACATGGATTTCTTAAAACCGGAGGTGCGGAAATACTTTTTCCATGATGAGCCGAAGATTTACTCCAAAGTGGATGATCTCCCGCCTGCAAAATACAATATCGGTTCCGATGTGCGCAACAGCTTAATCGCCAGCGGATGCATCGTCAACAGCAAGGTGGAGAATTCGATCCTGTTCAAGAAGGTATTTGTCGGGAAGAATTGTGTGATTAAGAATTCCATCATTCTGAATGATGTTTATATCGGCGACAACACACACATTGAGAACTGCATTGTTGAGAGCCGTGATACACTCAAGGCGAACACCTATTATTGTGGTGACAACGGTATCAAGATTGTATCCGAGAACAACGAAAGGTATGTACTGTAGAGAAGGGACTAAAGGGGGACAGAATCTATGCAGATTACGGACGTGAGAATCAGAAAAGTCGAGAAGGAAGGCAAGATGAAAGCGGTGGTGTCCATCACCATCGATGAAGAGTTCGTGGTACACGACATCAAGGTGATCGAGGGAGACAAGGGATTGTTCATTGCAATGCCGAGCAGAAAGGCCGCGGACGGGGAATACCGCGACATCGCTCATCCGATCAATTCGGACACAAGAGAGCGGATACAGACTCTGATCCTTCAGAAATACCAGGAGACAATGGCTGCTGAGGAATAATACCGGGAAGAAGCCGGATGGCAGCTTACCCAGGAAAATAAATGCGCACAGGTTTTACGGGAAGGTAAAGCCTGTGCGCATTCGTTTATACGCGCAGGGATCAGGCAGTGGTGCAGAAAACTCTTGTAAAATCCGCAAACTAAGGTAAAATGAAACGTGAACTGTGACAAGATCAAACAAAAGACAGCAGGAATCGTCAATTACAATAGATGGCAGGAGGAGTATGATGAGTCAGTTAAAAGCAGTGATACTTGCAGCGGGAAAAGGGACACGAATGAAGTCGGATCTGCCGAAGGTGGTTCATACCATAGAGGGAAAATGTCTGGTAGATTATGCGATTGAGGCGGCAGAGGGAGCCGGCGCCGGTGAGATCTGCCTTGTGGTCGGCTACAAATACGAGATCGTGCGGGAGAGCATTTCGCACAAGGACGTAAAGTTTGTATTACAGGAGCAGCAGTTGGGAACCGGTCATGCGGTGCGGTGTGCAAAGGACTTTCTCGGGGAGGAAGGACAGACACTGATTCTGTTTGGAGATACCCCTCTTATCACGGCAGAGACCTTAAAGAAATTAAGGGAGCATCACATTGCGAGTGGAAATACAGTGACAGTGCTCTCAGCGATGGTCGAGGATCCGACCGGATACGGCAGAATTATCCGCGACGCAGACGGCAATTTTGTGAAGAGCGTGGAGCACAAGGATGCGACGGAAGCGGAACTGGCATCCCACGAGATCAACTCAGGTATGTATATTTTTGATACGAAGGAGTTGCGTGAGGCGCTGGATCTGATTTTGCCGAATAATGCGCAGGGTGAATACTATCTGCCGGATACGCTCACAATTATTAAGGAAAAGGGACTGAAGGTGGATGCGTATGCGCTGGATGACCCGGAGGATATCACAGGGGTCAATGATCAGGAGCAGCTTGCGGCTGCAGCAGTCGTGATCCGGCGGAGAATTGCAGGCAACAAAGCAAAGAATAGGAGATAGCGATGTTCTTGATCGTAGGTCTGGGGAATCCGGGCAGGCAGTATGAGCATACACGCCATAATGCGGGATTTGATGTCATGGATGCCCTTGCGGAAAAATATAATATCAGTATCAGCGAAAGTGGACACAAGGCGCTTTTCGGCAAAGGGATGATCGGCGGACAGAAGGTGATTCTGGCAAAACCGCAGACATTTATGAACTTAAGCGGCGAGAGCGTGGCGGAACTTCTACATTATTATAAGATCGATCCCGAGGAGGAGCTTCTCGTCATTTTTGACGACATCAGCCTGGCACCGGGGAACATCCGTATCCGCAAAAAAGGGAGCGCCGGCGGGCATAATGGAATCAAGAATATTATTGCAATGACCGGGACGGAGAACTTTAAGCGGATTAAGGTGGGCGTCGGCGAAAAACCGGCGGGATGGGATCTGGCGGATCATGTGCTCGGACGCATGAGTGAGGAAGACCGCGCGGCATTTGAGGAAGCGGTGAAGGAATCCGTGAAGGCTACGGAGATGATCCTGGAGGATGAGATTGATCAGGCAATGAATGATTTTAACAGGAAAAAGCGGGAGAGTCAGTCATGAAGACATTCACACAGCCCATGCAGGGGCTGAAAGAATTTGAAGACCTGGAAGCGGCACTGCCGAAGCTATCCGGCGTCATTCAGATTTCCGGCTGTATCGATGCAGCCAAACCACATATGATGTACAGCATTGGCAATGGTTCTGGAAACAGAATCATTGTTACGTTTCAGGAACAAAAAGCGAAGGAACTGGCGGAGGAATACCGCTTTTTTGATCCGAACGCTGCCTATTATCCGGCAAAGGATATTCTGTTTTACCAGTCGGATATCCGGGGAAATGTGCTGACAGCGGAGCGTATCAATGCCCTCAAGATGATGGCGGAAAAGCGTTCGTGCACAATTGTAACGACGTTTGACGGACTGATGAATCCGATGCCGTCGCCAGATCAGTTTATCAGTGCGGTGCGGAAAGTGGCGGTCGGGGACGTGATCGATCTGGAGCAGTTTACGAGGCACCTGGCGGAACTGGGCTATGAGAAGAATTATCAGGTGCAGACAAGCGGTGAATTCTCCGTGCGCGGCGGAATCATTGACATTTTCCCGCTGACGGAGGAGAATCCGTTCCGGATTGAACTGTGGGATGATGAGGTCGATTCAATCCGCTCATTCGATGCGGAAAGCCAGCGGTCGATCGAGAATCTGGATGAGGTCCACATCTATCCGGCGTGCGAACTGGTGCTGACCAAAGAGGAGCGCGACGCCGGTATTGCGCGCATTCTGGCAGAAGCAAAGCAGGTTTCGGAAAAGCTCCGCGGGGAGATGAAGACCGAGGAGGCGTACCGCGTCAAGTCTGCGGCGGACCAGGTGGCGGAGGAAGCCGGGGAGCTGGGGCTCTCTGCCGGGCTGGACGCCTACCTGTCCTATTTTTGCGAGGAACGCGTCTCTTTGCTCGATTATTTTGGAAAACAGGATACGCTGGTGTTTCTGGATGAGACACCGCGGAGCATTGAGAGAGGAATGGCGACGGAGACCGAATTTTCGGAGAGCATGAAGCAGCGCCTGGAAAAAGGGTATCTACTGCCGGGACAGATGCGGGAACTTTTTACCTGCAAGGAGATTCTTGGAAAACTTGCGGAGCGCAGATGCATCTCGCTGGTGGCGCTCGATCTTAAAAATCCGCATCTGGAGATCGGGACACATCTGAATATCCAGTCTAAGACGGTCAATCCGTACAACAACAGCTTTGAACTTCTGGTAAAGGATCTGGAGCGCTACAAAAAGAACGGATATCAGGTGATCCTGCTGTCGGGATCGAGAACGCGTGCGAAGCGTCTGGCGGATGATCTGATGGCGGAGGGGCTGAACGCTTTTTATTCGGAAGACTACGATCACGAGGTAAAGTCCGGCGAGATCATGACGGGTTACGGCAAGATAAAAAAAGGATATGAGTATCCGATGCTGAAGTTTGTTGTGATCTCCGAGAGCGATATTTTCGGCGGCGAGAAGAAGAAAAAGAAGCGCAAGCGCATCTATGAAGGAGAGAAGATTGCAAGCTTTACGGATCTGAACATCGGTGACTACGTGGTGCATGAGAGCCATGGACTGGGCATCTACCGCGGTATTGAGAAGATCGAGGTGGATAGGACCGAGAAGGATTACATCAAGATCGAGTATGCAGGCGGGGGCAATCTCTACATTCTGGCGACGCAGCTGGAGCAGATCCAGAAATATGCGGGCGCGGGTGCGAAAAAGCCGAAGTTAAACAAGCTTGGCGGACAGGAGTGGAACAAGACCAAGTCGAGGGTCAGGGGAGCGGTCAAGGAGATCGCCGAAGACCTCGTGAACCTTTACGCGGTGCGCCAGAATGAACAGGGATTTGCGTTCGGACCGGACACTGTGTGGCAGAAGGAGTTCGAGGAGATGTTCCCGTTTGAGGAGACGGAAGACCAGGATCTTGCCATTGCGGCGACCAAGGCCGACATGGAGAGCACGAAGATTATGGATCGTCTGATCTGCGGCGACGTCGGATACGGAAAGACGGAAATTGCGATCCGTGCGGCGTTTAAGGCGGTGCAGGACGGCAAGCAGGTGGCATTTCTGGTGCCGACGACGATCCTCGCCCAGCAGCATTACAACAACTTTGTGCAGCGGATGAAAGATTTTCCGGTCAATATTGATCTGCTCTGCCGGTTCAGAAGCAGCGCGGAGCAGAAAAAGACGATCGAGAAGCTGAAAAAGGGGCAGGTGGACATCATCATCGGCACGCACCGGCTGCTGTCCAAAGACGTGGTCTACAAAGATCTGGGACTTTTAATTATCGACGAGGAGCAGCGCTTCGGCGTGGCACACAAGGAGAAAATCAAGCAGCTGAAGACCAACATCGATGTTCTCACACTGACCGCGACGCCGATTCCGCGGACGCTGCACATGAGTCTCATCGGCATCCGGGATATGAGCGTGCTGGAAGAGCCGCCGATGGACCGTGTGCCCATCCAGACATATGTGATGGAGTACAATGAGGAGCTGGTGCGGGAGGCAATCTCAAGGGAACTGGCGCGCGGCGGGCAGGCGTATTTTGTATACAACAGAGTGCGCGAGATCGCTGATGTTGCGACGAAGATTGCGGAACTTGTACCGGAGGCGAACGTGGCGTATGCGCACGGGCAGATGAAGGAGACCGAACTGGAAAATATCATGTACCGGTTTATCAACGGCGAGATCGACGTGCTCGTTTCCACGACGATCATTGAGACGGGGCTGGATATTTCAAACGTGAATACGATGATTATTCAGGATGCGGACAATATGGGACTTTCCCAGCTGTATCAGCTCAGCGGGCGTGTGGGCAGATCGAACCGCACAGCGTATGCCTTTTTGATGTATAAGCGGGATAAGATGTTGAAGGAGGTCGCAGAGAAGCGGCTTGCCGCAATCAAAGAGTACACGGAGCTTGGAAGCGGCTTTAAGATTGCCATGCGCGATCTTGAGATCCGCGGAGCGGGCAGCCTGCTCGGCGAGCGGCAGCACGGTCATATGGAAGCGGTCGGCTATGATCTGTACTGCAAGATGCTAAACGAAGCGGTCAAGGAAGCGAAGGGCATCGCGGTGGAGGAAAGCTTTGACACGTCGATTGATATTGTGATCGACGCTTATATCCCGATGGGTTATATTCCGAACGAACTGCAGAAACTGGACATCTACAAACGCATCGCAGATATTGAGACGCAGGAGGAGACGGAGGAGATGACGGAGGAACTGATCGACCGTTTCGGAGATCCGCCGAAGTCTGTGGAAAATCTGCTTTACATTGCAAAAATCAAATCAATGGCGCACCGGCTTTATTTTACGGAAGTGGCGCAGAAGGGTGAGAGTGTCCGTTTTACTCTCTATGAGAAAGCACGGATTGATGTGACGAAGATTCCGGAACTGGTGGCTGCATACGGTCAGAAGGTGACGTTTACCGCTGATCCGAAAAACCCGTATTTCACATATCACCTGAAAAAGAATTCGAGGGACAAGAATGTGGACATCAAATCGGTGGTGGAGCAGTTCATTGCCGATGCCGGGAAATTTCTGGCGGAGAGGGAAGCACCAAGGGAAGGCTGAAAAAGGCAGTAGAGAGCCGACTTTTTGGAATCCGGGAGACCGGCTCTTCGGCGTCGGAAAAGCTTGAAAAAAGTATGAAAAATATTGCGACCCGGAGAAAATTGCACTATAATAGAGCAAGACTGCCATGACAAGCTGTCATGGCATAGAGCAGGAGGAACCTATGAGAGCAAAGAGATGGAGTGCACTGCTTCTTAGCGGTGTTATGGCAGCATCCATGTTAACAGGATGTGGAATGAATAAAAATGAGACGGTGGCAACTTTTGATGAGATGGAAGTGCCGCTCGGAGTGGCAAATTTTGCAGCAAGATTTTTGCAGGCAACATACGATGATTTCTATGTGGCATATTTTGGCGAGGATGTATGGTCGTCCGATCTGTACAACAACGGCACGACGATGCAGGACAATATCAAGGACAGCGTGATGCAGTCACTGTTCGATATGTATACACTGGAAGCGCACATGGCAGAGTACGATGTGGAGCTGACGGAGGATGACAAGGCGGAGATCGCAGACACAGCGGCTGCGTTTATTGCAGACAACAGCAAGGACGCGCTGGATGCACTCGGTGCGGACGAGGAGATCGTGGAGCGTTATCTGACACTGGCGACGATCCAGAACCGGATGCATACGGCGATCATTGCGGATGCCGATACCAATGTGACGGACGAGGAAGCCAACACAAGCTCCTACAGCTATGTCAAGGTGTCCAAGCAGTCCCATACGGATGAGGACGGCAATACCGTGGAGTACACCGACACCGAGCTTACTCTGCTCGGCAAGACCGTCGGCATGTTTGACACGGACGCGAAGGCAGGTACGCTGGAGGATGCGGCAGAGCAGTATGACTATACGGTGAGCAGCGGAACTTTTACTGCCGACGACAGCAACCTCGACGAGACAGTTCTTACGGCACTGCAGGGACTGGACGAAGGGGAGGTGTCGGATGTCATCGACACAGATACCGATTACTATGTAGTTCGTCTGGATGAGAAGACGGATGCGGATGCAACTGAGACGACCAGACAGAACATTATCAGCCAGCGCCAGAGCGATCTGTACGACGAGACGCTCAAAGGCTGGGAAGATGAGCACGACTGGACCGTGAAGGATTCCGTGTGGGCGAAGGTAACGTTTGATAACCTGTTCACCACAACGGTGGAGGATACGGAGACTGAGACCGTCACGGAGAGTGCGACGGAATAGAAGAAAAGCTGCGGCAATGACAGATATTGCGGCAGGAGACAGCGAAGATTGGCTGTACCGGTGATCCTCGTTAAAGAGCGTAACTCCGGTGTTCCAGCGAAAACAGGCGGGAGGATTCTGATCACAAAATACGGAATTTCTAACTCTGCCACTTTTGCCAGATGTGATGATCCGTGTCTTTCCAAGTTTTGAACACTCCGGAGGCGTGTCC
>OGXW01003266.1_pt1 | contig 10824 bp, 10 predicted proteins | sample 1576341 | NCBI WGS metagenome assembly OGXW01 (sample SAMEA3541592, study PRJEB24748) | human gut metagenome | biome: human gut; feature: human-associated habitat; material: faeces | place: China | collected 2012
CGGGTCGCCAACTTGGCGACCCCTACAGAGGCGTGGGCATTTATCGAACCGCCCTATTATCCTAGCGGTTTGGTGTGTAGTATCGTCACCGGGGAGGTTCGGGAACTGCCGTATTCGTACAGGGTTTGTAGCGTCACTAGAAAAAGATTGACTTTCTTCCGCCTATCTGTTAAAATGTCCGTATTGATATATTCCCACCAGAATGGAGGTGCCATGATGAGCCACATTAAGACCCTGGAGACCAAGAACCTGTGCCAGAGCGCCAAGAACGGCGGCTGCGGCGAGTGCCAGACCTCTTGCCAGTCCGCTTGCAAGACCAGCTGCGGCATTGCCAACCAGCAGTGCGAGAACAAGGAAAGCAAGTAATTTTCCGTTTCGTTTCACAACCCAAAGTGCCGCCGTTTTTCCGGCGGCACTTTTTATCGGATTGATAGGAGATTTTATGGTACATTGTTATAAGCTCGGAGGACTGAACATTGTCCTCGATACCTATTCCGGCTCCGTTCATGTGGTGGACGACATTGCCTACGACATCATCGGGATGTACGAGCAGAAGTCCACGGAAGAAATCGTGGCGGAAATCCGCAGCAGATACCCGGACTGCGCCGAGGCAACCGAGGCGGAAATCCGCCAGGTTTGCGCCGATGTGGAAACCCTCAAGCAGCAGGGGCAGCTGTTTACCCCGGATACCTATGCCAGCAAGGCAACCGCCCTCAAAGAGAAAAGCGCCGGTGTTGTCAAGGCGCTGTGCCTCCATGTGGCACACAGCTGCAACCTCAACTGCTCCTATTGCTTCGCCAGCCAGGGCAAATACCATGGCGACCGGGCTCTCATGAGCTTCGAGGTGGGCAAGCAGGCACTGGATTTCCTGGTGGCCCATTCCGGCACCCGGCACAATCTGGAAGTGGACTTCTTCGGCGGCGAGCCGCTGATGAATTTTGACGTGGTCAAGCAGCTGGTTGCCTATGCCCGCAGCATTGAAAAAGAGGCGGGGAAGAATTTCCGCTTCACCCTCACCACCAATGGCGTGCTGATTGACGATGATGTGATTGACTTTGCCAACCGGGAAATGAGCAACGTGGTGCTGAGCCTGGATGGCCGCAAAGAGGTTCACGACCGGTTCCGGGTGGACTATGCCGGCAAGGGCAGCTGGGAGCGCATTGTGCCCAAATTCCAGAAGCTGGTGGAGGCACGGGGCGGCAAGAACTATTATATGCGGGGTACCTTTACCCACTACAACCCGGATTTCCTCAAGGACATCCAGGAGATGCTGAATCTGGGCTTCACGGAGCTGAGCATGGAGCCGGTGGTTTGCGATACCAATGACCCCTCCGCTCTGACCCAGGAAGACCTGCCCATCGTGCTGGAGCAGTATGAGCAGCTGGCAGAGCTGATGCTCCAACGCCACAAAGAGGGCAGACCCTTCACCTTCTACCACTATATGATTGACCTGAAGGGCGGCCCCTGCATCTACAAGCGCATCTCCGGCTGCGGCAGCGGAACGGAATACATGGCAGTCACCCCCTGGGGCGACCTGTATCCCTGCCATCAGTTTGTGGGCGAGGAGAAATTCAAGCTGGGCAATGTGTGGGATGGCGTGACCAACCAGCCCATCCAGCAGGAATTTGCCGCCTGCAATGTATATGCCCATCCTGAGTGTGCCGACTGCTGGGCAAAGCTCTATTGCTCCGGCGGCTGTGCAGCCAATGCCTACCATGCCACCGGCTCTGTGACCGGCGTGTACAAGTATGGCTGTGAGCTGTTCCGCAAGCGGATGGAGTGCGCCATTATGGTGGAAGCCGCCAAGGCGCTGGAACAGGAATGAACACCCCCATCTGCGATTTCGTCCGGGACTATGCTGCCCGCCAGCCGGATCGGCTCCATATGCCGGGACACAAGGGCAGGGGAGCAGCAGAGCAGCTGGACATCACCGAGATTGCCGGGGCGGACGTGCTGTACCACCCCACGGGGATTATCCTGGAAAGCGAAAAAAATGCGGCTGCCCTTTTTGGCAGCCGTCGCACGGTGTATTCGGCGGAAGGGTCTTCTCTTTCCATTCGTGCCATGGTGTTTCTGGCGGTGCAGGATGCCCTAAAAAGGGGAAAGACACCCCGCATTGCCGCCGGACGAAATGCCCACAAGGTGTTTATAACCGCTGCTGCGCTGCTGGATGTGCAGGTTCAGTGGCTCTACCCGGCGCAGAGCGGAAGTTTGCTGACCTGCCAGATTACCCCGGAAGCGCTGGAAGAAGCCCTGGGCCATGGAGAACCGGTGACGGCGGTGTATATTACCAGCCCGGACTACCTGGGCAATGTGGCAGATATTGCTGGGTTAAGCCGGGTTTGCCGCCGATATGGGTGCTTGCTGCTGGTAGACAATGCCCATGGCGCTTATCAGGCGTTTCTGGGGGCGCAGCAGCATCCCATGGCCCAGGGGGCGGACTTGTGCTGCGACTCTGCCCACAAGACCCTGCCGGTGCTCACCGGCGGCGGATATCTCCACATTTCTTCCCATGCGCCTGTGGAATTTGACTCCATGGCAGACAGTGCCATGGCGCTGTTTGCTTCCACCAGCCCCTCCTATCTGATTCTCCAATCCCTGGACGCTGCCAACAGCATCCTGGATGGCAGATGGCGGACGGCGCTGCATCATGCGGCGGCGGAGTGGGCGGCGGTGAAGGAGCACATTGCAGAGATAGGCTTCTGCCTGACCGGGCAAGAGGTGCTGAAGCTGACGGTGATGCCCAAGGCTTACGGCTACACCGGGGAGCAGCTGGCGGAAATATTGGAGCGGGAGAATATCTATTGCGAGTTTGCAGACCCGGATTATCTGGTGCTGATGCTGCCGGTGGAATATGACCCGGCGCTGCCCCGGCGGATTTGCGCCGCATTTGAGTCCATTTCCCCCAGAGCGGAAATCACCACCCCAGCCCCCAGGCTGGGGCAAGGGGTCAGTGTGCTGTCCCCCCATGCGGCGCTGTTCCGTCCGGCGGAGCAGGTGCCGCTTTCCCAGTCGCTGGGACGGGTGATGGCAGACCCCACGGTCAGCTGCCCGCCTGCCATTCCGGTGGTTTGCTGCGGCGAGCGGATTGACCCCTGGGCGGTGGAAGCCATGGCGTATTATGGCATCACCCAGGTGCGGGTACTCAAAGAAACATCCGACAAAAGAGAGGAGAACTTCCGATGAATATCACCGTCTATCTTGGAGCCAGTGAAGGCTGCGATCCGCGTCTGCGCGAAGCGGTTGAAGAATTGGGCGCATGGATTGGAGCCAGCGGCAACGCGCTGGTCTACGGCGGTTCCAAATCCGGCCTGATGGGCGCAATTGCGGACAGCGTGTTGAAAGCCGGTGGGGAAGTAACGGGGATTGAGCCGCGCTTTTTCGTCGAACAGGAATTGCAGCACAATGGACTGACAAGGCTGATTGTTACCGAGGACATGACCCAGCGCAAAAGCAAAATGATTGAACTGGGTGATGCGTTTATTGCCTTCCCCGGCGGCACGGGAACCTTGGAGGAAATCGCTGAGGTCATATCGAAGGTGGCCATGAACAATCTGGATGCACCCTGCATCCTGTATAACCTGAACGGTTACTATGATGACCTGAAATCCCTGCTCGGTCACATGATTGAAAAAGGGCTTTCCACCGAAGCCCGTCAGGAGGGCATCTATTTTGCTGAGAATCTGGAAGAAATCAAGGAAATTCTGAAGCAGTAAAAACCTTCTTCAAAAGAAAGAACCGCCCGGATGATCCCTGGGAAAGAATCTTTGTTTCAGCATCTCATCAGGACAGCACCGAAGTTCGGATGCGGATTTTGAAATGACAAAAAAGCCGTCTGTTTTCAAAGGAAAACGGGCGGCCAATTTTTCTGCTGTGGTTCCGTTCATAAAGTGCCAATCGCTCTGTCATACCGCAAAAAAAGGTAGACACCCACACGTTTGTGAGCATCTACCTTCCTTTTACAGGTGCAGTTTCAAAACCGAACCGGGGGAATGCTTATTGCAGCATTGCCAGGATTCTCTCTTTGGGTATTGCGCCGATGGACTGATTCACAACCTTGCCGTCCCGGAACACCAGCAGAGTGGGGATACTGGAAACGCCATACTCCAGCGCCAGTTCCCGCTCCTCGTCCACATCGACCTTGCAAACGGTGACATCCGGGCGCTCCTTTGCAACCTCCTCCAGCACCGGGGCAATCATCCGGCAGGGGCCGCACCAGGTTGCCCAAAAGTCCACCAGAACGGTTTTGCCATCCTGGGCAATGATTTTTTCAAAGCTCTCGTGATTGATATGCAGAACAGACATATTGTTTCCTCCTTTGCGTCTGTGGGATGCCTTTGCTCTCTCTTATCATACCCCAAACGACAGAAAAAAACAAGTTTTTTTTAGTGGCGCACAGGACGATTGCATATTTGTAAATGATTTGCGCCTGCAATCGTTGTGCAGACAGCAGAAAACAAGTTGACTTTTGAGAACAAATATGATATAATCATTTTACTATATGGGGCACATCCGCACACCGGGCAAGCCAAGGGAGAAGGGGACATTCTGCGGGACGGAAAACAACCTAAAAACGACCTAGAAACGACCAAAGCATTCAGCCCACAGACGACCCCAATACCGATACTGAGAAAGAGAAAGAAAAAGATATTGATACGCGCTGCCTGGCGCGGAGATCCGCGCAGAGAAAAAGCGTCTTCTTTTCCGGGAAAGGTCGAAGCGCCGGAACCCCGCCCCATTTGGCGGACAGTACGGTTTCGTGGGCGTGGTGGCGATTGGCTGCCCCGCTCTTAAAGAAGTCTTAAATATCTCTTAACAGGATGTGAGTTGATTTTTTGACCCCAATGGATTATCATAAGTCGAAACCAGAATTGCCACGGAGGACAATAAAGATGAAAAAAATCGCTGCATGGATTTTGGCGGTCTGCCTGGTGTTTGGGCTGACAGCCTGCTCCCAGAAGGAGAACCATGTGTATGTACAAAATGTTTCTGCGCTCTCCCAGATGGGGGGCATTGCCACCACCGACCGCTTCAGCGGCATCGTGGTGTCTGAAAGCGTGTCGGAAATCAAAAAGGATGACGACAAGGTGGTGGAGGAGGTCTATGTGAAGCTGGGCGACGATGTAAAAAAAGACCAGCCCCTGTTTACCTACGACACCGAGCAGCTGCAACTGAATCTGGAAAAGCAGCAGCTGGAGGTGGCGCAGCTGCAATCCTCCATTGAGAATTACGGTGCCCAGATTGAGCAGCTGGAAAAGGATCGGGACAGAGCCTGGGCGGCTTCCGACAAGCTGAAATTCAATCTGCAAATTCAAACCAACCAGATTGACCTGAAGGAAGCGGAGCTGAAGCTGAAAACAAAGCAGTCCGACCTGAAAAAGACCGAGCACCTGCTGGCAAACGCCGTGGTGAAATCCCCGGTGGATGGCCGCATTACCACGCTGGGCGGGGATTCCAATGACGGCCAGCCCAAGGCATACATCACCATTCAGCAGACCGGCACCTACCGGGTGAAGGGCACCCTCAATGAGATGCAGCGGGGCACCGTTATGGAGGGCAACCGCATTCGCATTGAATCCCGGGTGAATCCAACTGCCGTCTGGACGGGCACGGTTACCCTGGTGGACTATGAAAACCCCACCCAGGGCAGCAGCAACCGGTATTCCAGCTCTAGTTCCGATGATATGTCCAGTTCCTCCCGGTATCCGTTCTATGTGGAGCTGGACAGCAGCGATGGAATGCTGCTGGGGCAGCACGTCTACCTCAGCGTGATGCAGGAAAGCCAGGAGCCGCTGGAGGGTCTGACCCTGGGCAGCGCCTTTGTTTGCTTTGACGAGGAGGGCAATGCCTTTGTGTGGGCGGATAACGGCCAGGGCAAGCTGGAAAAGCGCCCGGTGGAGCTGGGCAGATACGACGAGGCGGCGGATGTGTATGAGATTCTCTCCGGCCTGAGTGAGCAGGACTATGTGGCTGTTCCCGATGACAGCGTGTGCATCGAGGGCGCACCCACCACCAAAACCAAGCAGGGAGGGGCAAAATGACCATCCTGAAGCTGACAGACATCTGCAAGGACTACTTGCAGGGCAAGCAGACCGTGCGCGTTCTGAAAAACATCAATTTAACTGTGGAGCAGGGGGACTATCTGGCCATCATGGGTCCCTCCGGCTCCGGCAAGTCCACCCTGATGAATATCATCGGCTGCCTGGACGTTCCCACCTCCGGCAGCTATGAGCTGAACGGAAAGAGCCTGCCCACCAGCGACAACGCTTTGGCGGACATCCGCAATAAGTATATCGGCTTCGTGTTCCAGAGCTTTTACCTCATGCCCAAGCTGGACGCGGTGGACAATGTAGCGCTGCCCCTGCTGTACGCCGGGGTGTCCCTGAAGGAGCGCCGCGCCAGAGCGGTGGAGGCGCTGAACGCTGTGGGACTGGGGGAGCGGATTCATTTCCGCCCCAATCAGCTTTCCGGCGGCCAGTGCCAGCGGGTGGCCATTGCCCGCGCCATGGTGACAAAGCCCACCCTGCTGCTGGCGGACGAGCCCACCGGCGCTCTGGACTCCAAGGCCGGTGAGCAGATTATGGAGATTTTCCGCAATCTGAGCAAGGAGGGCATGACCATTATTATGATTACCCACGAGCTGGCCATTGCCCAGTGCGCTGACAAGATTTACCACATCCGGGACGGTCAGCTGCGGGAAAGCGAGGAGGAAGCAGACCATGCACAAGCTTAAAAAATCACTGATTGCCATTGCCGCGGCTGCGGCGGTGGGCACCAGCGGCTTCTTCGGATGGAGATATTACGCGGACAGCCATGTGACCCCCATCAAGGTGTACCCCTTTAGCTATGTGGGCATGACCGAGTATTGGGGGGACAGCCGGGAGAGCTACGGCTCCGTCACCACCGACCGGATTCAAACCGTCTACCTGTCCGACACCCAGACGGTTTCGGAAATCCTGGTGAAAAAAGACCAGCAGGTGAAAAAGGGCGATTTGCTCATGCGCTTCGATACCACCCTGTCTCAGCTGGAGGTGGAGCGGAAGGAGCTGGAAATCCAGAAAAACCAGATGGATTTGGAGGAAGCCCAAAAGGAATTGCAGCGCATCAGCTGGATGGTTCCCATGGGAACGCCCCCCACAGAGCCGGAGACGGAGCCGCCCCAGCCAACCGCACCGGCCTATAAGGTGTTTGCCCAGGGGGACTATGAAGCCTACAAAACAGCCGGTCATGACGGCACCTCCAAGGAGTCGGCCTTTGTCTGCTGGCTTACGGAAGGAAAGGTGATTACCAAGGAATTCCTACAGGAGACCATCGGCACGCTGATTCCCGAGGAGCAGCCCACCGAACCCTCCACCGAGCCAACAGAGCCAACAGAGCCAACAGAGCCGAGTGAGCCAACCGAGGCTACGGAACCTTCTACCGAGCCGGGCACGGAGCCCACAGACCCGTCTGCGGCACCCAGCGTACCCGCAACGGAACCCGCAACCGAGCCTGTCACGGAAGCGCCCACGGAAGCACCTACCGAAGCGCCTACCGAAACGCCAACCCAGGCATCCACAGAGCCGACTGCGGCACCGGTGCAGAACCCGGTGCAGGTGATGTTCCACTGCACGCCGGTGAACCTGACCCTGACGGTGTACCCGGCGGACAAGGATGTCAATTCTGCCATCCGGCCGGAGGAGGCTGGCATTGTCTATCATCTTCTGCCCGGGGAATACATCTACCTGGCATCCGCAGAGGGCTATGAGACAAGTCAGCAGCGGTTTACGGTTCCCGCGCAGCAGGAAAGCTTCCGGGTAGATGTGGTGTTGACCCAGACGGCCACGGAAGCACCCGCAACCGAGCCTGTCACGGAAGCCCCCACTGAGGCACCCACTGAGGCACCCACCGAAGCGCCCGCAACCGAACCGACCACGGCGGAGGAAACCACCGCCGGGACGGTGGCCACGGAAGCGCCGGTTACAGAGCCTGCCCCGACGGAAGCGCCCGCAACGGAAGCACCCGCAGCCGAGGAAAATACCGAAGCCCCGGCGCTGACCGGTTTGGAGCAGGTGATTGCCTTTGCGGACTTCCTTCCCACAGAGGAAACGCCCACCGCCGCCCCGGAGGAGCCAACTGCTCCTGCCCAGCCGGAGAAAAAATGCCAGCCCTACTATGCGGTGCTCAAGGTCACCCGGGACAATCAGCTGCGGGGAGACAAGGTGGTGTGGCTGGGAATGCACGTCAATGAGGACGGCAGCTTCTCGTTCTTTGATGCCTCCCAGATGGAAGACTACAGCTTCCCGCCATTGCCGGAGCAGCCCACAGAGCCAACGCAGCCTGACATCGACTATATCGGCAGCGGCTATACCTACTCCGAGATTCAGAAGATGAAGAAGGAGCAGGAGCAGAAAATCAAGGATTTGGAAATCCAGCTGAAGCTCTCCCAGGCGGATTTGAAAATCATGCAGCGGGAGCTTAGCGACGGCAATATCTACGCCGAGCAGGACGGCAAGGTCCTCAGTCTGCTGACCGAGGAGGAGGCCAAGCTGAATTCTCAGCCCATCATGAAGGTGTCCAGCGGCGGTGGCTATTACATTGATGCCACCATCGGAGAGTTGGAGCGGGATACGGTGAAGCCCGGCCAGGAGGTAACCGTCAGCGACTGGGAGTCCGGCGGCAGCTATACCGGCACGGTGGTGTCCGTGGGTGACATTCCCTCCTCCAACGGCAGCTACAGCTCCATGTCCAATCCCACTTCCACCAGCTACCCCTTCCGGGTGTTTGTGGACGAGAGCGCGGATTTGAAGGCGGGCAGCTATGTCAGCATCTCCTATTCTGCGGCGGAAAAAACCGGCGTGTACCTGGAAAAGCCCTTCCTGCGCACCGAGGGCGGCGAGAGCTTCGTGTACGTCCGGGGGGAGGATGGCCTTCTGGAGCGCCGCACCGTCACCGTGGGCAAGAGCCAGGGCGGCTATTATATGGAGATTTTGGACGGCCTGACCGCAGACGACTATGTTGCCTTCCCCTATGGCAAGAATCTGAAACCCGGTGCCCCCACCGCGGAGGGTGACTACTCCGATATGTATTCCTAAGAGGGGGACGGAAGATGCTGGAAAATATTCGACTTGCCTTTCAGGGCGTATGGAGCCATAAAATGCGCAGTATGCTCACCATGCTGGGCATCATCATTGGCATCGCTGCCATCATCACCATTGTCTCCACCATCAAGGGCACCAACGAGCAGATTAAAGAAAATCTGATTGGTGCCGGAAACAATGTGGTGACGGTGCAGCTCAACGAAAACGGCTATCCCTTTGATGCCTCCTGGAACGACATCCCCAGCTGCGTCCGCCCCATCACGGAGCAGACCCGGCAGGAGCTGGAGCAGCTGGACGGGGCACAGCGGGTCAGCCTGTTCTACAGCCGCAGCTATGCCGACGGCGTGTTTTATCAGAACAATCAGTACAACGGCAGTATTTATGGCGTGGATGAAAACTATTTGGGAACCTATGGCTACCAGGTGAAGCTGGGCAGAGGTTTTACAAAGGGCGACTACCAAAACTTCCGCAAGGTCGTTCTGGTGGATGACAATGCCATTTCCGCCCTGTCCCTGGGGCAGAACCCGGTGGGGCAGGTGCTGGAAATCCAGGAGGAAACCTATACCATCGTGGGCGTGGTGGGAATGTCCCAGGATTTTTCCCCCACCATCAACTCCATGAATGACTATCAGATGTATGTGGGCAGTTCCTCCGGCAACATCTATTTGCCCAGTTCGGTGTGGCCGGTGTCCTATCGCTTTGACGAGCCGCAGAATGTGGCAATCAAGGTTGCTTCCACCGATGAGATGGCGACGGTTGGCAAAAACGCCGCCGACCTGCTCACGGAACGGCAGATTGTGGGGGAGAGCAGCGGCTATGATTACCGCAGCCAGGATATGCTGGAACAGGCGCAGCAGCTGCAAAAAATGAGCCAGGCCACCAACACCCAGCTCATCTGGATTGCCAGCATTTCCCTGCTGGTGGGCGGCATCGGCGTGATGAACATTATGCTGGTTTCCGTCACGGAGCGAACCTCTGAGATTGGTTTGAAAAAGGCACTGGGTGCCAAGAAGCGGCGGATTCTCTTGCAGTTCCTCACGGAGGCGGCAGTCCTTACCAGCCTGGGCGGCGTGATTGGCGTGGCCACGGGCATCGGTCTTGCAGAGCTGATTTCCAAGATGATGGAAATTCCGGTGGCAATCAGCTTCCCCGCCATTGGCATCAGCGTGGCGTTCTCCACCCTGATTGGCGTGGTGTTCGGCTTGCTCCCTGCTACCCAGGCGGCAAACCTGAACCCCATCGAAGCATTGCGGCGGGTATAATTTTCACAAAACGGACGTATTCCCATGGGGTGCGTCCGTTTTTTTCGCGTTGTATTTTCGGTTTTTTTGTGGTAAAATTACCCGGAGGTAAAAAATTTGTCCCGCCGCTTCCCCGGTTTGGTGCGCCAACTGTAGGGGAGGCTCTTAGCCTCCCGCAGCGTTGGATTTTCGCAAGCATTCAGTGAATCGCACACGCCCTGTAGGGGTCGCCTATTAGGCGACCCGAGCGGCGAAGCCGCCCATTTGCGGATGGAACAGAGCAGAGCGCTGAATGGAACCAGCTCCCGCAACTGCACCTTGGCTTCCCCCGGGGGGAAGCTGCCAGGCTTGACGGCACTTCGGAACCGGCAAGGCTGGCTGATGAGGGGTGGCGAGAGCTAAAAAGTTTAGAAAATCCCTGTTGAATGGCAAAAAGCTGAAACAAACGCCATTCATCCAGCCACATTCATGAACCAACCTGTCGCCGCCCCTCATCAGGCTTT
>OGXW01003276.1_pt1 | contig 10807 bp, 11 predicted proteins | sample 1576341 | NCBI WGS metagenome assembly OGXW01 (sample SAMEA3541592, study PRJEB24748) | human gut metagenome | biome: human gut; feature: human-associated habitat; material: faeces | place: China | collected 2012
TCTTGAAGAAGTAAGCCTCCTCTTTGGCTGGCTTTACCTCACGCCCACAGTCTGGGCATTTTCCATCTACAAGCTGTGACTCTGTCCAGAAAGACTCACATGGAGTACAGTAAAGTCCTTCGTATGAGCTCTTATAGATATCTCCCTGATCATAAAGCTTCTTGAAAATCTTCTTTACACATTTCTCATGGTCTTCGTCTGTTGTACGGATGAATCTGTCGTATGAGCTGTTTACTAAATCCCAGATTCTCTTAACCTCTCCTGATACATTGTCTACATATTCCTTTGGAGAGATTCCGGCAGCCTCTGCCTTTTCCTGAATCTTCTGACCATGCTCGTCTGTTCCTGTCTGGAAATGCACGTCATAGCCCTCTGCCTTTTTGTATCTGGCAATAGCGTCTGCCAGAATAATCTCATATGTGTTTCCGATATGAGGCTTACCTGATGTGTAAGCTATGGCGGTTGTAATATAATACTTTCCTTTATTTGTCATTGTATGTCTCCTTTTCATTTACTTTCATCGTTGTTTTCGTATAAATACCTAACTATAAGCTCGAATCCGCAGCTTCGCTGCTTCTCCGTTGCTTCGCAACTATGATTCTCACTTTTCGTTAGGTCGTCCGATTTCAAACATCATCCTTGCAAGACAGCTTGCAGTCTGATGTTTTCATCGTACTTCTTTTATACGATAAAAAACGCCTCCCAGAGAATATACATCCTCTAGAAGGCGAAATAATCACGTTACCACTTCTATTCACACAGACCTCACAGCCCATGCCTCTGTAAATATCTCAGAATATATTATGTCTGAAATATTCTCCACTATAACGGGTGTTCCCGTCAGAACTTATCCTGACATATGCCCCATGCAAAATACAGGTTCAGCTCTGCCACTCCAAAGCCATGTTCCCAGTGTCCTTAATCGTCCCCTCTCAGCATAGCCTGCGGCTTAGGGATTCTCTGTAAATCTCAGGCAAAGGTACTCTCTTTTTCTACGTGTTTGCTCTGTAATAGCTTTAATCTATCACGAGTTATAGAAAAAGTCAACTAATCATCTAAAAGCGACGCCCCACAATTCGAGCAGAATGAATTATCCTTTGCCTGTTTCACCCCACACTGTGGACATGTAACAGCACCCTGTATATCCATAAGCTCATCCTTTAAGGCTGCGATTTCTGTCTGCGCCTCAACAATTGATGCAAAGTAATCTTTCTCTGGAACATCCTCATCCTTGTGAGCCTCAAAGTATGCTCTTCCAAGCTCTGCAAACTGCTTCTCCACAAAATCCTCTTTTGAGTGGATATCAAGCTTTAGCTTTGCTGCATTAGATGCCTCCGATACCTTACCACTGACCTCTTTTCCTGCTGAGACCAAATCTGTCTTGAGTTTTCCAAAATCAATTGCCATAATAATCTAACCTCTTTCTATTTTTGTGGCTGCTTAGCAGCGTTTTTTCTGTAAAGGACAAGGCAGACACTTGCAAAAACCACTGCCACTGCTGCTGTTATGCCTATTGCAAGGTTTTTGCCATCTGCTAACAGAATATTCAGCCCCTGGAAAAGTGTGTACACTCCAAACACTGCAAAGATTGCAAACGCCAAAGTGTGAAGCAGTTCCTCAGATGCCTTGTTCTGAAGAAGCCTGCCCACCAGCATTCCAATTATGTCAGCTGCAAAAAGACCTATCGAACATCCAATCCATACAATTAATGCTGCACCAATCCCTTCATTTGCTCCAAAGGTAATGGCTGTAAGCTGTGTCTTGTCACCCAGCTCTGCTACAAAGAATGTGCAGAAAACTGCAAGGGGTGCGAAAGAGATTTTGTTTTCCCCTGCCTCTTCCTCCTCCTCATCATCGCCTGCAAGTGTGCTTGCTGCGAAATAGAGGAATGCGCCGGCTGCTATAAGCTTTATAACCCACTCTGGAATTAATTCTCCAACAAGACCTCCGGCTAAAACTGCAAGTCCATTAAGGACTAAGATTGCTGCTCCTGTTCCGATTATAATATCCCTTGTCTTATATTTTGATGTCATTGCTACAAGCATAAGCTGGGTTTTGTCACCCATTTCTGCTATAAATTCTGTCAATAGCACCTTCAACAATAATAACATATTTATCTTCCTTTGTGTAAATTATCTCTCTGAATAAGTTTGAAATCAAACTACTGCTCATCCCATACTTTGTAGCCGATTTGTCACCCACTGCCTATAGAAATATTTATCTCATTATGATGTACACAGCGTATGCGATATACATAATAAGCATCAGGAAGCCTTCGCCTCTCTTAAGCTCTGATTTTGTCCACGCCATAATCCATACAATAATTGAGAAAACTATCAGTACAATGATGTCGATAATGTTTTCTGTGATAAATGCAATCGGACTAATGGCGGATGCAATTCCAAGTACCATGAGGAAGTTGAACACATTTGAACCTATGGCATTTCCCAGTGCCATATCAACCTCATTCTTCTTTGCTGCAACAATTGATGTCACAAGCTCTGGAAGTGATGTTCCTATTGATACAATTGTGAGTCCTACAAGTGTCTGGGACATTCCAAGATCTATTGCAATCCGGCTGGCTGTGTCTACAACCATGTCGCCGCCGATTACAATTGCAGCTCCTCCCAAGACGATATATACAAGGCTTAGCGGCACTGATAGCAGCTTTATTTCTTCTGTCTCTTCCTCCAGCTCTGACTCTGCCTTGTTTTTATGCTTAAGTGTTACTCTGACAAGAACAACAACGTATATAGCAAAAAGCACTAAGAGTACTACGCCGTCCACATGTCCCAGCTCCATACCGATAAAGCCAAGTACCAGTAAAATCACAGCACACAGCACTGAAAAAGGAAAGTCCCTCTTTAATGTCTGCTTGTCTACAGCTACCGGTGTAAGCACTGCACAAAATCCAATTACAACCATAAGGTTAAAGATATTTGAACCAACTGCATTACTTACAGCAAGTGCATTGTTGTCCACTAATGATGCTGTCACGCTTACGGCGGTCTCCGGAAGTGATGTTCCCATTGCTACGATTGTGAGTCCGATGATAAGCGATGGCACATGAAATCTTTTTGCCACGCTTGAGCTTCCTTCTACGAAAAAGTCTGCTCCCTTTACCAAAAATACAAATCCGACTACCAAAAGCACTACGACAAGCGCCATTGGTGCACTGTTAATATAGTTTCCCATTTTTTTCCTCCTGATTCGTGTTTATACATTTTATATTTAGTTGAACCTAATATATTTTCCGAATTGTCGATATTGTTTCACGTCTTTTCCTATATACATGCAGAGAATATGTCATCATCTCTCCTGTATACAGTGCCATACCAGCTCAAAATAAAGAGACCCACGTATACCCAGTCTGCCCCTTGGACAATCTAAGTATACATGAGTCTCATTCTTTAAGACTTGCCAGGTCATACGACCGGGTTTGTTGACAAATCACGATTTCTCGCGAACTACTCCCTCACGGAATATTCGGTTCAAATTTCCTTTTACTATACCAAGTCTATATTGTTTTGTCAATTCTTATTGACAATTTCCCCTCTATGTAATTATAATAGAGCCAATTGAAGTATTCACAGGCGATGAAGAGAACAAGTACTTTTATGTGAAACATACAGAAAGCTGCCGGCTGATGAGAGGCGCATGGGAAGCACAAAAGGAATACATCTCGGAGCTTTGCACCGAAATATGAGTAGGCTGCAACGGAGTGGCGCACGTTATAGAGGCTTAAGTGTTGTAGGACACTTACTAAGGCAGACTGTGTGAGCAGCCTGCGAATTAAGGTGGTAACACGAGATAATCCCCCTCGTCCTTAAACAGGACGGGGGTTTTTTGATGCACATAAAGCTGTGCTTTTATACAAAAAGGAGGTTTTAAAACATGACAATTTATGACGAGCTTGTTGCCCGTGGTCTTATCGCCCAGGTAACAAACGAAGAAGAAATCAAAAATATGATTAACGAGGGAAAAGCTACATTCTACATCGGTTTCGACTGTACTGCTGATTCCCTGACAGCCGGACACTTCATGGCACTTACCCTTATGAAGCGTCTTCAGATGGCTGGAAATAAGCCAATCGCCCTGATTGGCGGCGGAACAACAATGATTGGAGACCCTTCCGGAAGAACTGACATGCGTAAGATGCTCACCAAGGAAGACATCGATCACAATGCTGAATGCTTCAAGAAACAGATGGAAAAATTCATCGACTTTGGCGAGGGAAAAGCTATGATGGTGAACAATGCCGACTGGCTTTTAAACCTGAATTATGTTGAGCTTCTACGTGAGGTTGGAGCCTGCTTCAGCGTAAACAACATGCTCCGTGCAGAGTGCTACAAGCAGAGAATGGAAAAAGGACTTTCTTTCCTAGAGTTCAACTACATGATTATGCAGAGCTACGATTTCTATATGTTATACCAGAAATACGGATGTAACATGGAGTTTGGTGGAGATGACCAGTGGAGCAACATGCTTGGCGGTACAGAGCTTATCCGCCGCAAGCTTGGTAAAGATGCTCATGCCATGACAATCACCCTTCTCACAGACTCAAACGGAAACAAGATGGGAAAGACTGCCGGAAATGCTGTATGGCTTGACCCAAACAAGACTTCACCATTTGATTTCTTCCAGTACTGGAGAAATGTGGCTGACGCAGACGTATTAAAATGTATCAAGATGCTCACCTTCCTTCCACTTGATGAGATTGAAAAAATGGAAAGCTGGGAGGGCTCTCAGCTCAACGAAGCTAAGGAGATTCTCGCATACGAGCTGACAAAGCTTGTACACGGTGATGAGGAAGCAGACAAAGCCCGTGAGGCTTCACATGCGCTTTTCGCAGGTGGCGGAAACAATGCAAACATGCCTACAATTGAGCTTTCTGATGAGGATTTTGCTGATGGAGACCTGGATATCATGTCAGTTCTCGTAAAGGCTGGTCTTTGCGAGTCTCGTGGAGATGCCCGCAGAAATGTGCAGCAGGGCGGCGTATCTGTAGCAGATGAGAAGGTTACTGATATTTCTACAAAGTATGCTAAGGATGCTTTTGCAGGTGACGGACTTATCGTGAGACGTGGTAAGAAGAAATTTGCTAAGGTCGTTGTGAAATAAATTTTTATGCCAAAATCGGATGGTCTAAAGCCATCCGATTTTTTATCTCCTCACGCAGTCCCGACTAATCTCCTCAAGCGAAGCCACTCCACACATCGCCATAGTATCAGCCAGCTCACTGCTGATTTTTTGTATGTATGATTCCACACCTTCTCTGCCACCGCCATACACAGCAGTTACAAATGGGCGGGCTATAATCACCGCATCTGCGCCAATTGCCAATGCCTTAAAGACATCTGTGCCGGAACGGATTCCTCCATCTACTAAGATTTTCATAGAGCCATCTACAGCGTCTGCGATTTCTTCCAGTACCTCCGCTGTTGCCGGGCACTGGTCCAGAACACGTCCTCCATGATTTGACACAACTATGGCTGAGGCACCTGCTTCCTTTGCTTTCAACGCTCCCTTTACAGTCATGATGCCTTTCACAATAAATGGCAGTCCTGCTGCATCCACAATCTCGTGAAGCTCCTCAACCGATTTGCTGCCAGCCGGCGGATTGAGATTCTTTAAGAACGGAAGCCCTGCTGCATCAATATCCATTGCTACTGCAAACGCTCCTGATTCTTTCACAAGCTCAAGCTTTTCTCTGATAAGCTCTATATTCCAGGGTTTTACAGTTGGTATTCCAAAACCATCAGCCTTTTTGATTGCTTTTGTGGCTGCAAGCATGACATTGCTGTCAACTCCGTCTCCTGTAAAGGCTGCGATTCCAAACTCAGCACAGGCTGACACCAGAATATCATTGTAGGACACATCGTTCAGACAATCGCCATAATGGAGGTTCACGGCTCCAACCGGTCCTGCAAAAAATGGATACTTAAGCTCTTTGCCAAACAGTGACAGAGAGGTATCTATTGGTCGTTTTTCTACAAGTGTATCCATGTTAAGCCTGATTTCCTTCCACTTATCGTAGTTACGGATTGCAGTGTCGCCTATCCCTTTTGCGCCTGGCCCCGGCATCTGGTTTTTACAGGCTCTGCCGTTGCACTCCGGGCAGGCTTTGCAGTAGTTTCCGATCTTTGCTCTTGCGTTTTCTATACATTCTGAGTAGTTCATTACATTTTATCCTCCCTGGTAATCCACTTGTAATCATCTGTATTTAAAATTGATTTTCCTTTTCTGATACTGCAAAGCTCCCTGGCTGCCAGATCTACATATTCAGATACGTATTCTTCCAGCATACTCTCTGTTAGTATTACAGCCTTTTGGTCAATATTTTCTACAATATCCCGCTCATACTCCCGTATTATTCCAGAAATATCAAATGGAGCAATGGCATTTAAGATTTCGTTTTGCATGTCAGCTTCAATTTCCAGTACAGGCATATCATATTTATGTGAAATGAATGAATTTAATATATGATAATCAGTGTGCAGTACCTCAAGCTCATGTGATTTAATTTTTTCCATATAATCCTTCTCGTGATACAGATAATGCCTGTAAAATGCATCTTCAATCAAATGTGCATAATATCCAAGATATAAATCATCACTCATGATTTTATTACAGTACTTCTTATAAAACTCTCCAAAATCAATATAATTAATTTTATAATCCAATTGCTGAATCCTTTTTATAAAATGTGTTTTATCCCTGTCTTCATGATTGATATATGCGTCAGGCAGAATACTTCCTATAAAAAATCTATTCTTGTCTTTTATGTCTACTTTATCTGTCAGCTTTGTAGCAAAAAGCATATGAATTGTCCTTTGTGCCATAGTCTTTCCTTCTATAATACTGTTCTAAATTATTTCTGTATATTTTATCAAGTTCTATTTCAAAAATCTACACATATATCATATCAACTACAGCACCACCTTATAATAGTAGAACTTATCACATATCTTATAGGTCACACCACTGGCTCCGTCCTTACTCCAGCTCCAGCGGTTATCCCCATCTTCCATCAATCTGCAATCTATATTCTGATACGCAGCAGGCTCATCATCCGGGCTGTAATAAAATCCATAATATGTCCCTGCTGATGGCAGACCATAGGCTTTGACCATATACTGCACTATTCCTGCCTCGTCATTTCCATCGGTTTGGCTTTTGAAGACTCCATCCAGCTTGATGCCATGGAGTTTGTCATCTGCATTACTGTTCTGTAATGCGCTGATCGAATTTGCTTCAAATTCATCATGCCAGAGATTCAGAACGAGCTTCGCCTTGTTGGCTGGCGCATTTATTATGCTGGCTGCTAATACTATAATTATAGCTGCCAGTATGACCATCATTGTTTTCGAGTTCCTTTTTATTTGTCCCATATTTCCTTCCCCTTTCATGTTTTTACTGCAACATGTAAATTTAAACCATTATACTTATATCCATGATTATAGTATAACATATCTACTTGAAGTTAAATTGCAAAATGTTTTCTCAAATGCCACAAAACCATTTATGTTAACATAAATAAAATCTCTTCACTAAATAGCAAAGAGATTTTACTTTCAACTGGTGAACGGCTCCCGGTTGGCGCTATCTATATCGAATCGTTAAAGTACTGCTACCTGAGCTGGTACTCATAAAATGATTCACCTGATTATTGTTTGACTGCCCCATGTATGGTGGCGGTGGAGTCTGTGGTCCTCCGTAGTTATTCATTCCCTGAGGCGGCACCTGACCTCCATAGTTGTTCATGCCCTGGGGTGGCACCTGACCTCCGTAGTTATTCATGCCCTGGGGTGGCACCTGACCTCCGTAGTTATTCATGCCCTGGGGTGGCACCGGTCCTCCGAAATTATTCATGCCCTGTGGTGGTATCTGACCTCCGCCCGGTCCCCTGTATACAATATCCTTGTTGAATGCAATAATACAGTAGAATATTACAGGCAGGAAAATCAGTCCACAGGCAAATCCGCCGCCCTTTCCAAAGCTTTTTGCCAGACCTATGGACATGAAAATATTCATGACCAGCATGGCAATTGACGTACCTGCTGTAATTATAACACTGGCTATAAATCCAGCCAGAGAGCCACCCATCACCTGTCCTGAATAACTGTCACCCAGGGCTCCCAATGTTGCTATTACTGCTGTAATAATTGAAACCACCAGTATTACACTGAATATAATCGTCACAATATAGCATGTCAGATATGCTGCAAACAATTTCTTTTTACCAGAAATCTTATACATCACGTACAGATTATAAAAGGGTACAACAGTTGCCCATGCGGGCTCATTTGCCTTATTGAAAATGAAGCCTCTTGCTACAAGTGTAAGCACAAGTATTCCTGTAGAAAGCAGATTATTGGCTATTGCAAGTCCCCCATAAAAACTGTCATATATTAACTGAAAATCATAACTGCTCATTATACTATTCCCTTCTTATTATTCTATTCAAACCTAATGCTTATTTCTCCAAATGTGTTATTTGCCTCTATTTTAATGAATGGTGCATCCATATCGTTGTTTCCTGTTCCCTTTACAGAAATATCACCCAATGAATTATTTCTTTTCATTTCCATTCTCCATGTATTTGGCAGGTAGACATATACTTCACCAAAGGTATTGTCTATATATAATGTGGCTTTTCCATCTGCCATTACCGCATTGTTGAAATAAACCCTTGTTTCTCCAAATGTATTCTTTATTTCTCCCGTTGTAAAATCATTTGAATTTACATATTTGCTTAACTCACCAAATGTATTATTCACTGTGATTGTGCTTCCGTCTGCTTCGTTGATGTCTACATTATCGAATGTTGCCATCGAAATATCTCGTCCGCTTTTGACTACAAATCTTCTTTTCTTAAAAATCATGCTAAATCCAATTGACAGAAGCACTGCTGCTATAAGCACTGGCCATGGTGTCAGATTTTCGATTCCAAGAGCCTTATCAAACATCCAGGCTATGATTGCAAGTGGTATAAATATTTCTCCAAAATGCAGCTTTCTGATTCCGTTAAAAATAATATAAGCTAACAATATGGTAAATGCAATCTTTATTACCGGAATGTCTGGCAGCGCCATCATTTTGCTTGCTATCACATAGACAGCTAATAGAATTATTATTACTCCCCAAAATACACTTTTCTTGTCTTTCATTTCTTTAACCTCTTTTCCTCTAATTTACTCATCAATACCTTAAAATAGTTTCTTGATACAAATGCACATTTACTTGTGTTATTAAATTCAACCTTGCTTGCACCTGTGATATTTTTCTGTATGGACCGTATCTGCTCCGTATTTATGATTGCGGATTTTGACACCCTCATAAATGTGCCCGGCAGCATATCCTCCAGCTCGTACAGGCGCTGCTTTGTCTCATAAATATCTGTCGCCGTATGTACAGCCACCAGACTTCCTGCTGTTTCAAGGAAATAAATCTCATCCAATGTGAGATAATAAGTGATGTCCTTTTTAGTAACTTCAATCTGCATCTTACTATTCAGTCCATCGCTAATCTGTCTTTGCAGACCTACGATTTCATCACTTAACTCCCTGCATCGTATGACGACTTCTTCTTCCTCAAGCCCCTCATCGATTTCAATTCGTATCTTCATTTTCATCTCCTCATCTTGTTTACAAGAATGATTCTATTGTATATGACAGTTCATGTAAATAGCTTTGAGCTAAGAGGTAAATTTCAGCTCTCAAGAGGTAAAAAATAGGCATAAAAAAAGCTGCCATCGGCAGCTCTTTCATATCATTTCATCCCAGTTAATCAACTTCCCACTTGAAGTCTCTGGATAATCGTATGATATACAGTTGTTTTGCAGAACAAAACACACTGTATATCAGTAGATTTCCACAACCCCCATGTGGGAAGTTTTTAACCCATACACTTACTTATGCTCTGCCGCATCAATTCTGATAAGCGCCTTGCGGAGCGCATACTCCGCACGCTTAACATCAATCTCAGCAGTATGATTAGCAAGTCTTTCCTCTGCTCGTTGCTTGGCAGACTCTGCACGGCTGACATCAATCTCGTCAGGCCACTCAGCCAGCTCTGCAAGAAGAGTTACCTTGTCACCAAGGATTTCAGCAAATCCTGCATGGACTGCTGCTATCTTCTCTTCCTCACCATTATGGATTCTTACAAGTCCCGGTGCAAGAACTGTTGTCATAGGAATATGATTTTTGTATACACCAAGCTCACCAGCCTGGGCTGTGAACTCGATAAAGTCAGACTCTCCTGTGTAGAAGATTCTGTCCGGTGTAATTATTTCTACCTTGAAAATATTATCTGCCATAAGCTCACCCCTTACTGCATTCTGGCACGTACTTCGTCAATGCTTCCTGCGTTAAGGAAATAAGCTTCAGGAACATCGTCATGCTTTCCTTCGATGATTTCCTTGAATCCACGGATTGTCTCAGCGATTGGAACATATTTTCCTTCAAGTCCTGTAAACTGTCCTGCTACGAAGAATGGCTGAGAGAGGAATCTCTGAACCTTACGCGCACGGTTAACTACAAGCTTGTCATCCTCTGATAATTCATCCATACCGAGAATAGCGATAATATCCTGTAACTCTTTGTACTTCTGTAAAATCTCCTGTACAGCATGGGCAACCTCAAAGTGCTCCTGACCTACGATACGAGGGTCAAGAATACGTGATGTAGATGCAAGTGGATCCACGGCTGGGTAGATACCAAGCTCGGCGATTGAACGCTCAAGTACTGTTGTTGCATCCAGATGTGCGAATGTTGTAGCTGGCGCTGGGTCAGTCAAGTCATCGGCT